>Ga0315306_10000189_pt1 | contig 30043 bp, 31 predicted proteins | sample TDP1_MG_FD_203803 | JGI IMG/M metagenome (GOLD analysis project Ga0315306, IMG submission 203803) | Freshwater sediment microbial communities from Lake Towuti, South Sulawesi, Indonesia - TDP1 | ecosystem: Environmental > Aquatic > Freshwater > Lake > Sediment | place: Indonesia: South Sulawesi... | reverse complement strand
GGTTATCGACAAGGAGCGGCGTGGAGACTATCTGGGGCAGTGCGTCCAGATTATTCCTCATATGACTGATGAGATTAAGCGTCGAATCCGTTTGGTGGCGGAGCAGAGCAAAGCCGACCTGGTTCTTGTTGAGGTGGGCGGAACGGTTGGAGACATTGAGGGTTCGCCGTTCCTTGAGGCTATTCGTCAGATGAGGCTTGAGGAAGGCAGTATCAATACCCTTTTTGTCCATGTGGGGTTGGTGCCGTTTCTGGGGGTGACTGAGGAGTTCAAGACTAAGCCTATACAGCACAGCGTCCAAGAACTGCGGCGTATCGGTATTCAACCCGACATTATTGTAGCCAGGTCCCGTGAGCCTATGCCTCCTGAGCCTCGGAAGAAAATTGCCTTGTTTGGGAGCGTTGAGGAGAAGGCAGTGTTCTATTCTCATGATGTTAGTTGCGTGTATGAGGTGCCATTGATGTTTGATGAACAGGGCATGGGCAATTTCATCTGTGAACGCTTGGGGCTTCCTAAGAGAAAGCCCAACTGGTCAGAATGGGATAAGATTCTCAAGTCATTCAAGGAAGCGCGTTACGATGTTAAAATAGCAATGTGCGGAAAGTATGTGAAACTTGCCGACTCGTATGTAAGTGTTAATGAAGCGCTGAGGCATGCGGGAGCCACTTGGGACGCAAAAGTGCATATCGAATGGATTGATACTGAAAAATTTGAGAATGATCCTAAAAAGGTTGAGTCCCTTAGGGAGTACGACGGTATCCTGGTTCCAGGAGGTTTCGGTGTTCGCGGAACCGAAGGGAAGATACTGTCGATTGAGTATGCCCGCACTCATGGCGTGCCTTTTCTCGGACTATGTTTGGGATTCCAGCTGGCCACAGTAGAATTCGCTCGCAATGTATGTAAGTTAAAACGAGCCAATAGCACTGAATTTGACCCCCACACTCCGCATCCGGTAATAGACCTGCTTCCAGAACAGATGGGAGTCAAGTACAAGGGTGCAACAATGAGACTGGGCGCATATGCGATCGATGTTAAGCCGAATACGCTTGCCTCAAGACTTTATAGGGCTAAGACAATTTATGAGAGGCATCGGCATCGCTATGAAGTCAACCCAAGTTACTGGGAGATTTTCAAGAAGCAGGGGCTAGTTTTTTCAGGCTGTACTCCTGATATGAAACGGATGGAAATGCTAGAGCTACCATCTCACTTCTTCTTTTTTGCAACCCAGTTCCATCCAGAATTCAAATCCAGACCAGGCAAACCCGACCCAGCCTTCTACGGTTTCATCAAAGCAGCCTTAGACAAACAACTTGGAAAGTCCAAGATAGCAGTCGGTGAAGAAAAAATTCAGTATGCCGCTGCTACGACCCTCTAATCCGAGTTAAAGTTTTATCTTATAGGTTTCCACTGCCCGCGTTTAGAAAGCCTTCTCAGATTAAAAGAAAAAAGGGAGTTTATTTTGCGCGTCCCTTCAGCTTCTGGAATGCCTTTGCCCCGTCATAGAGTAGCACGAACGACAAGATTACCAAGACGATTCCAATCGCGCCCGAGATCATGTTTCCGGCTAGGTAGAGTCCGGTCACTGGCACCGTTGGAAATAGCGCATTTGCGAATAGCAGATACGACAACCAGAGTAAGGCCACGATAGTCGTGCCGAACATGAAGACCATTGGAATGCTGGTGAAATAGGAAGGCTTCTTCTGCTTCATTAGCCACAGCGTACCAATCATTAGGACTATGCCTGCTAACAGTTGATTTGCACCACCCCACAAAGGCCATGTATAGGCTAGCACTGCGCCCATTCTTGGACTGCCCAGAATGTAGGCTATGACACAGAGTAGTAGTGAACTGAAGTATATGTTTTTGAAGTATCCGCCGTACTTTCCTGCAAACTCAACTAATACTAGTCGAGTAAGTCTTAGTACAAGCACTAGGGCTAATGCCAGTAGAACCAGCGCCACGGCTGCTATTGTGCTTCCAACCGCTGGTGAAAAGCCCAAGAATCCCATGAGCTTCGAGCCGCCTATCACCCATCTGGCCCCAGGAGCTTTCCCAGCAATTTCCGCAGGGCTCATAACTGCAATGGCAACCAATGCCACTATCGCAAGAATTCCTTCTGCTAACATCGCTCCTCCGCCTACGAAGGGCGCGTCTGTTTCGAGGTCAAGCTGCTTGGATGTGGCTGATGCGCCAATTATTCCATGCATTCCTGAGATGGCGCCGCATGCGATTGTTACGAACATGAGTGGCCATAGGGGACCTGAGGGTGTTAGCTTGGGGTCGAAGAAGGTCGTGATAGCTGGCGCGGCAAAATTCGGCTGTCCTACAAAGGCGCCCATGATCATTGCTACGACGCAGAAGTAGACTGGGTAGAATGTGAGGTAGATGAACGGCTGTACGAAGAGCCATGCGGGTAGCACTGAGCCAAGATAGCAGAGCGCTAGGACCCACAAGAACCAGAAGTCCGTGACCAGATACGGGTCTTTAGCCATCCATGCTGGTAGTACAAATGGATAAGCTGAGCCTACCCAGATCCCAGCGGCTATTAGGGCTAGAGCAATTATTGTGGTGTAGACTACATTCATTTTATACTTGAAAGTCGCTATGCCAGCGGCGATACTGACCACCGCTGCGATAAGCACAGGTATCGCGGCCTGGGCGGCCCCTCCTAGCGTGCTAGCGCATGTGACACCATACACCGCTAACAGTAGTAGGAAGTAGAAGAGCAGGAAGCTGACCAAGATTATCCTCGATCTTTTGCCGATGAGCTCGTATGCCAGAGGACCTAAGGAAGCTCCCTCTGATCGTACGGAAACGGTTAGTGCGATGTAGTCGTGAAGCCATCCGAAGAACGCGTTTCCCACGAGCAGCCACAGTAAGCCTGGAAGCCAGCCCCATTGTATGGCGATAATGGGTCCTAGTGCAGGTCCCAGAGCCGCCACAGCCTTCCATTGAAACCCAAATAGCACATATTTGTTTGTTGGGAAGAACTCAACGCCGTCCATATAGGTGTGCGCCGGCGTAGTTCGCTTTGGACTAGACTGAACTATTCGCCTGTCGAACCACTTTGTATAACCCAAATATACGGCAGCGTATAAGATCAGACCCGCTAGTATTGCGATAACTGAGTACATTTTTCTTCGTCTCCATTTTAACTGTTTAAAGGATACTTGGTTACTTTTTGATATTTCATACTTACGTATGTGACAAATTCTCGATAAAATTTCGTCTAATTGTCATTAAAAGGTTTATATGCATGTGGTCTAAACTTTTTGAGAAGTGGTTTGTTCGCCGTGAACTTCCTGAAAATAGGTGCGCTAAGGTGCTGAACAATTTCGTGACAAAAGAAAGGGCTAGGGTAAAAAGTGATAAGAGCACAAGCCCTGACAAACTGGAAGAGCTTCTCGGAACAGTTCACGCAACCCTAAAGTCCAAAGAGAGTTACATGGCTAAAGCTGACCTAAACGGTATCATTGTGCAGTTTATGGGCAACAGCTTCCACCAATATGATTTTTGGAGTGAAAACTGGTGGCTTGTGGATGACGATGTTCCTGCGCATGCCTTCATCTATTCGGTGAATGGTGTAAAGGAAATGGAGCCTATGGCATACTACTGTCCTGAACGCTATACAGCTGTCTTCATAAACACCGAGTATTATGGCCAGTGCAAGAGCTGGGCGCTCGGAGCAGCAGCCCACATCTTAGAGGAAAATTATAACACACACTCAATTCATGGCGCATGCATAGATGTAAATGGGCAGGGAATTATCGTAGTCGCACCTACTGGTACTGGGAAGACCACTCAAGCCTTCAAGCTCCTCCTACGCCCAGAAGGCAAGCTCATTGGCGATGACTGGGTATACATAAGATACCCGGAAAAGGAATCAAAGAATCCCAAGTTCCCCCTAATAGGCACTCAGCCTGAGCGAAGTCTCTACATGCGCACTGAAAATGAGGAAGAAGCCTCTTGGCTCAGATATGTCTTTGATATATGTAAGACTGAAAATGTCGTCACGAGAAAGGAGGATTGTGAAAATACCGCATGTTTAGAGAAGGTCAAAAAAGGCGAACGCAAATGCGTCTTTGATGAAGGCTTTAGATGGTGCTATTTCTCTTTCCCAAATGCTAGGGCAATGGTACTACGTGAACGACTGCTCGGTCCCAAAAAAGTCGCAAATAAAACAAAAATTAGTCTGCTCATACTTCTGGAGAGAGTTCCTGGAAACCCGCCTGAAGTCAAATTATCTAGAGACAAAGCCATTGAAGTGCTACGAAAGGGGGAATATATGATCCGCCCTGGAGCGGGTCCTAAAGAAATGTGGGGTAAAATAGGCTCTGAACCTTATTACAACCCATATCTGCTGAAACTAAATCATGAAAAACAAGAATACTTTTTCTTACGGTTAATCGAAGAGTATAAAGTGCCATGCATCTTGCTCAATACTGCTTCTGAAACAATAGAACAAACTCATAATAGAATTATGAGTGCTCTAAAAAACAGAGTCAACTCATCCTAGCAAGGCACTATGTCAAATACGCAACTCAGGTCGCCTTTGGCTTTGCAAGCGTTTTCTCTTGAAGTTACTGTTTTTTCAAATAAAGTGGAGAAGAAGCCGCCTAGGTATCCTCTTACAAAGTGGCATTGCGGCTCTGTGTCTTCCACTCCCATAGCCTCAAAACAGTTTTCTATAACCACTATAGCCCTACGCTCATTCCAATTAATTTCTCTAATATTATATTCTCCCCATCCTTCCTCGTGCTTACGCTTAACCAAGGCCTTTAACGCATCTTCTCGAGAAGCAGGTTTCTGCTCTAATATCCGCTGACAAGATCGTTGACCACATCTAACGCCGACCCAATACATAATCGAAATCATCGCAGACTTGGAGAACACGTCTTTGAGGCTCTTCTCTAGCTCTCTCCAAGTCGCGTATCGGATCCTAAACGATTCAGCATCTAGACTCATATTCTATTCACTCTTCCCTTAGCTGTTTTCCACATACCGCTCCAAAAACGATGAGTCAAATAAAAAGCATAGGTAAACACTGCAATCCACAAAGTTGCGGTACCGCGATAGAGCAGCTCACCCATGTATTCGTAGGGTGGCGTTATGAGAAAATTTTTTACAAACCAAAAAATCTCGTGAAGGAAAAATATGGCGCCTGCCAATGTAAGCATTTTCCAAAATTTCTCACTAGCGCCCTTCGAGAAAAATTTGGTGAGCCATACAACCAAGACTATGAATCCCACTCCCAAAATAAGGTTAATAAGTTCTAAGGACAGCTCTATTTCTAGCATTTCCCTCGCCTGTGCAGTTATAAGTTTTATTTATAAATGTTACTATGTCATATATATTATTTATGTTATTTATAAATGTTAATATTAAACAAAATGAATGTGCATTATTTAAATTTTCCTACACAATTGCGCATTCTCCAAAAATTTTACATGGAACACCATACCTTAAAAGAAGGAAACTATTTTCAGAGGAAACCAGATGCGGCACGAAAAGCGACTGTATGCTATTATTCTAACAATCCTGATGATAGCTGCATCCCTCATCAATATCTCCTACTGTTCCTCTACGGCTACTGCTGTCCAAAACGGTGGCATCGACCGCGAGCCAGTCGCATTGCGCCCTGACCTCGCCACCATGTTTAAACCTAATGCTGGGAAATTTTATGGAAAGACTTTTTCGGATCTCTATGAAGCTGTCCAGAAATCTCTTCCGGAAGATCCTGTGAGAGTTCTAATCACCTACGATCAACCCTCTTCAGAATCTTTCCTCCAGGCTATCCGTTCGAGAGTAGACCTGAATCTCAAGATAAATTACGTTTGCAAATATATTCCAGTAGTAGCATGTGAACTACCAGCTGGGAAACTAAAAGAGCTGGAGAACTTTAAGGAAGTTCAGGCATTATGGCTTGATAAGCCTAAATATCTCGCCAGCCTTGATGGACTCGAATCTAGGCTTTCGCGCATCGACTTCCTAACACTACAACGTAGTTACATTGATTCCGAGAGACTCTGCCTAAATGATAGTGCCCGAATTATCGGCGCACAAAGTCTATGGGATGTGGGAGTTAATGGCTCAGGGGTCACTATTGCATTTATAGATACAGGAATTAACAAGACGCATCCCGACTTCTACTTCCCCGATGGTAAATCAAAGATCATTAAAGAAGTATCTTTTGTTCCCAACGAGGATCCTATGGATTATTATGGTCACGGAACCCACTGTGCTGGCATAGCCGCAGGAACGGGGGTTGCATCTAAAGGAAAGTTCAAGGGCATTGCGCCTGGCGCTTCTTTAATGAATATCAAAATATTTTCAAAAAGAGGCTTCACTTCTGATGAGTGGATATTGGCAGCGCTGGAGTATGTTATCGATGTCCATCCAGATATAATCTCAATGAGCTGGGGCGGACCCGCGGCACCCGAGTCAGATCCGGTCAACGCGCTGGTGAAAGAGATTGTCAAGCGCGGCATCATAGCAGTAGCAGCAGCTGGCAATAATGCGTACTACTGGTCTGTCGAGTCCCCTGGCAACACGGCTTCCGTCATTTCGGTTGGTGCAACAACGAAAAACAATCGACTCGCATCGTTTAGCAGCCGGGGTCCAGATGCGTACTCAATTAGAAACATGCCGACGATAGTGGCTCCAGGGGTGAATATTGTAGCCCCAAAATCAGGGCTGCTCGGTCAAGCGTCTGAATTAGCAGTTCCAGGCTATCCGGAGTATATTATGCTTAGTGGCACATCAATGGCAGTTCCGCATGTCGCAGGAGCTGTAGCCCTTTTACTTGAGCGTTTCCCGTTGACCACTCCCACGACCGCGCAAGTAGCCTTGATAAAAAGCGCCGATGACATCGGCTATGATGAAAACGCCCAAGGTGCAGGACTAATTAACGTCTATAAGGCGTATGATGCAATAAGTAATGCTCCAATTAGAGGAAGCGAGCTTTCCACTGAAACTGCGCCCTCACAATTGTCTGGAATAGAAAATGCTGGTTCACTTCCCTCGTCTGATTTGCTATCGCTCTCGCAAATACCTCCTTCTGAAAACTACGCATTGTTCAGAAACGAGTACCTATCTTTCATAGTGACCGACAACTTCAGAATCAACTGGATGGCATACAGCGGTGTAAACCATTTTAGGCAAAGCCTACCTGCATTTCGCTACGATAACTTTAACTTCTTTTGGTCGAATTCGTCTGGAGTTAAAATCATCAAGCCCTTCACTAAGACCATTGATACAACGGAGCTGCAACAAGGCGAAGGAATCATATTCTACAAAACTCTCACAGTGAAGCTGGCTATCACCCTAAAAGGCGGTTCAAAGACCTGTGAATTAAGATATTCCATATCCAGCTCAGGAGCTCTGTCCAACATAGCTCTCTACCAGGTTGTCGACATGAACATGGACGGATTTTCATTTAACTCTGGGCAGCATGTAGGCGGGCTAGACGCAGTGATAGCGTGGTCAAGCCACTATTTTGGAATTACCGGCGAGAAAATTTCAAGCGCCTACGATGTTGGTGATGAGAGTTTGATTTTCAAAAGAGTGGAAAACGACGCTCTAGCGAATACCATGAGCTCGATAGGCTCGCTCGCTGGGGCGATGAAATGGATGTATTCCACATCACTTCCAGCTGGCAAAGAATGGAGCATAGCCTGCTATTACGCCTTCGGAGATAGGAGATTCGAAACAACATATGCTCTAGGAACGATGACGAATAGACATATCCACGATATAGCTGTCACAGGTCTGAGAACAGCTGTCTCAGCAAATCCAAACAGTTCAGTTAGAATCACTACTGAAATCGCAAATCTAGGAGAATTCACTGAGAATGAAGTTCCAATCTATCTCTACGTGCTTGACGCTGCAAACAATACGATTGCGAGTTATGAGAAAATCCTCCCAATTTTTATGTCAGACACCACCGAAGAGGTTGTGTTTACCCACACTTTTTTGAAAGACGGTTTCTACCAGTTTCTATGCCACGTTGGGCCTGTAGGCGGAGAGGTTGACACATGGAACAACCGGGTGTCTCCATGGCGGATAAGGGTTGGGCCCCTTCGTTTCATGGTGGGAATGTTCTTGGGCAGAATAACTGGTATTGAATCTCCATATGTAGCACGTTTCCCAGGTGACATTGACTATTTCAATGTGACAATTATTACTAGCAACTCTTTGTTTAATTTAAGAGCAGCCATCTCAGGAAATGCCTCGCAGATAACATACATCACTAGGCAAGTGCCTGGCACCATCGATACGTTTGGCTACGTCTCAGTCCAAGTCTCTATTCCATCAAACGCAAAAGTTGGATGGTATACTGGTGCGCTTCAACTAATTAGTGCAACTAATGTGGTTACACAGATCCCGATCCGCATAGAAGTCGTAAAGCCAATCTCAACTGTCATCTGGGATGATGTCCATGACTATAACATGGGCTGGCAGTACTTATGGGCATATTATATCACCCTCTGGCAATCGGTTAGTACATTTAATGTTCGAGTGATTCCAGCTTCCCTTATGGACGGGGCGTCGTTTAACGAACTCACAAAATACGATGCTATCCTCTTCGTTGACCCCTACTACGGCTTCGGGTCAGATTTTGTTAACGCAGTGCTTGGATACGTGGCGAAGGGTGGTTGTGCTATTTTCGTTTGTGGACGAAGATCATTGCAGATGAGATCTGAGCTCAGATATGATCAAATTCTGAAGTACTATGGAATTAGCATAGTCGCTGACAAGTACTCGCATTGGAGTAATTCGTCAAAACCTATGGCAAGTACTCACCTTGCTTTAGGTAATGCCTCAATGTTCACGGTCGTTCAAGGTGTAACCTTCAATGTTAATCCTCCGAGCCAAGTGCTCGCAAAATCCGTTGACGTCGGCTGGTACTCACTCACATCGAACTATACCTTTACGACCGCCGCCATCTACGATGGCAACGGTGGACTTGGCAAAGTATTTGCATTCGCAAGTGATTATGCTCTAGACGACTCGTGGATTGAGGTGCAATGGAAAATCCAATGGATAGTTTCTGGAGGTGTGCCAAGGGGCTTCGTGATCACTGACCCCACCTTCGTTCCACAGAACAAACTATTAGCCACTGCTTTCACCTACTACGCATCAAACAAGCCTCCGATAGTGCTCTCAGTCGCATCTGATAAAAACTCGGTTCTCAGAGAGTTCGACAAAATTACAATTAAAGTACAAGCAACCGACGCTGAAACTCCGGCCGCGCAGCTTAGAGCTCAGGCTTTATTCAATTTATCCGACGGATCCAGCTTCACAACTTGGGCGACCTACTCGGAAGCAGATAACACCTTCATCATTAAATATAGTCCTCCCTCCGACGCGCCTGTGGGCACATGCAATGTGGCGATAACAGTTTTCGACCAGGTCGGCGCCTCAGCAGCCACTACCACAAGCTTCCTCATATTCGACCAAACACCTATTTGGCTTATCCTATCTCTTTTCATCGCCATACTTTCCATGTCGTATGTGGTACGAGTATATCCCAGAAGTAAAGTGGTTAGAGCTGTTAGAAAATTATATCGTGAACGTATGAAAAGAAAGCTTCAATTTGGTGATTGAATGGTAGCTAAACGACCGAAATCCCAGAAGAGGCTTTTGAGCATAGCTGTTTCAGCCATTATGGCAGCGCTTGTTTGTGTAGCCACCATGCTGATTCAGATTCCAAATCCCGCGACTCGTGGTTACATCAACGTCGGAGATGCCATGATTTTTGTGAGTGCCTTAACATTTGGGGCAATTGCTGGGGGTATTGCTGGAGGCTTTGGATCCGCACTAGCAGATATTCTGAGCGGCTATGGATTTTACGCGCCATTCACACTTGTTATTAAAGGATTGGAAGGGGCTCTCGCTGGGCTAATAACTGATAGGAAGAGTTTAACTCGCGACCTATTGGCTACGGTCATAGGTGGAAGTGAAATGATATTGGGCTACTTCCTAGCTGAGTTTTATCTACTTCAATTCGGATGGGCGGCATTAACCGAAGTGCCTGGAAACATATTCCAAGTAGTAGCTGGAGCTGGTATTGGCATACCGATCGCTATCATTTTTAGAAAGAGATTGTTCGAAATGTTAAAGTGATTTTGAAAGCGCCTTCCATAGATGGTCGCTGACTGGTCTAACCAACTCGATTTCCCTGCCATTTCTCTTCATGAGAACCCTTCCTTCATTTGCCTTAGTTATCTCACCGATTTCAAAGGCATCGACGCCCTCTTCATCTAGCTTCTTAAGTAGCATTTCAGCTTCGTTTCCTCCTTTAACCGCTATCAGTAAAGATCCTGAGCTGATAAGCTGGAGGGGATCAATTCCGAAAATCCTGCAGATGTTCTCAGTTTCATGTGGAATCCATAATTTCTTTTCATGTACCTTGAAGCCTACACCAGCGGCATCAGCCATTTCATGTAGCCCTCCAGCTATTCCACCTTCTGTGGGATCGTGCATTGCTGTAACTCCTCCAGTCTTGAAGGCAGTAATAGCCTCTTTAACCACGCTAATTTTATCAAAGAATCTCTCTGCCTTTTCGACAAGACTGTTTCCAAGTTTTTTTGATAACGCCTCTCTTCTGTCAGAGGCTAGAATTGCTGTGCCCTCTATCCCAACACCCTTCGTCAAAATCAACCTGTTACTTGGTTTAGCGTCACTAGATGTGACGTATCGCCCGTCTTCAGCTACACCCACCATACAACCCACAACTACAGGATGGCTTAATCCAGGCGTTACCTCTGCGTGACCAGCAATTACCGCTACTCCCAACTTTCGTGCTGCTCCATCTATCTGGTCGCAAATCTTTTGGACAGTTCCCTCTTCGGTCCCCTCGGGTAGGAGTAGACATGAAGTAAACCATCTGGGCTGAACCCCTCGGGTTGCCACATCATTAGCACACACGTGGACAGCCAGAAACCCCACTCTCTCTAAGGCTCCAGTTATGGGGTCAGTCGATACTACAAGGGTTTCATTTCCCGCCTTGACGACAGCGGCATCCTCCCCAAGTTTCGGACCTAGAACTACGTCTTTTCGCTTCACGCCGAGATATCTGAATACTATTCTCTCAAGAATCTCTGGAGGAATCTTGCCGTGATATCGCAAATAGGGGTTGCCACTCATAACTCCATCTAGCCTTTAACCTTCATTTTAGCCTGTTCTTTATTTTAAACCCAAGCTTAAATTATCATAGTTCAAATTCTTTTCATGTATGTCAGCCGAGTTAGCAGTCCGCATCTTCAAAAGCCTCGAGAACGAGGATTTCCGAGTGCTAATGGGAGTAGAACTTGGAATGTTCAGGCATGCCTATGTGCCCTTCAAAGAAATCGCCATCTTCTCCGAGTTACCTCAAGCCAGAGTCCCATTCCACCTCGAAAAATTAGAGCGTCTAGAACTAATCCAAAGATGGGCAGGACCATACACGGGCTATGTCCTAAACACCGCTGGCTACGACTGCTTAGCAATCCACGCCATGGTCAAGGCAGGAATACTCGAGGCATTTGGAAATGCCTTAGGAGTGGGAAAAGAAGCTGATGTGTATGATGCACTAACCCCAAAAGGCGAGCGTGTAGCTGTTAAGTTCCATCGACTCGGCAGGATAAGCTTCCGGCAGACCAGGCGAATGAGAGGGTATGCAGGTGAAAGACGACATATTTCCTGGCTATACCAATCGAGGCTGGCTGCTGGAAAAGAGTTTCAAGCCCTGAAAATTCTATATCCTGCAGGAGTCACCGTGCCAAACCCAATCGCTCACAACAGACATATGGTCGTCATGGGGCTTATCGAAGGGACTCAATTGGCAAACTTTTTTGAACTCCCAAATCCAGACGCTATGCTGCGCGAAATTCTTCTCAATGTTAGAACCGCTTATGTGAAGGCTGGTATAATCCACGCAGACCTAAGCGAATTCAACGTAATTGTAAAACCAGACGGCCATGTGCTCATAATCGACTGGCCGCAATATGTCACAAAAGACCATCCTAACGCAAGATCACTGCTCAGAAGAGACATACTAAACTTCTACACATATTTCCAGAGAAAATATAAGGTAAAAACAAAACTGCCAAAAGCATTAAAATACGCCGAAGGGAAAATAGGCAAGATATAATTTTAGAAAAGAATCACTTTGCTCGCAAGAATTAGATCGGTGATCTTTCTGATGCTGGCCAGCTCTTCATTCGCTATTGCTTCAACTTCTCGCTTGACTTGCTCTATGGTGTAGCCAGACTCCAACAGTAGTTGGATATCGGTTGCAGCTGGCGTATCGATCGGTTCTCCAATCTGGCTTAAGATCTTCACATGAACTTCCCGCAGCCCCTTAGTCTCCCTGTAAATCCTATTCGCCATAAGCATCGCAAGCACATTGTAGATTTTGCCAACATGGTTCACAGGATTCTTGCCAGCTGTAGCCTCTAACGACATCTGCCTACAAGGCGTAATCAACCCGTTAATCCGGTTTCCCCGTCCAGTATTCCCATCATCGCCACGTTCAGCCGAGGTGCCAGTCACAGTAATGTAGGCCACGCCATTTTTCGGTTGATCCGCTGTGTTCACAAACACTTCTACTGGGCGTTTGGTGATCTTTGTAGCTAAATCTGCCACCTTATCCTGTACTTCTTCTTTGACGCTCATATAGTGGCTAAGGTCTGGGATCAGGCTACTTATCATGGCGCACGCCACAGTCAATCTGATCTTATTGTCCCGCCTAAGCCCCATGACTTTAATATCTTCACCCACCTCAGGCAGTTCTTTCTTAAATTTCGGAGAATTCAAATAAGTTTCAGTTTCAAACACAAGCCTCTCAGTTTCGCTCAGAGGTGCGAAACAAACTCCAAAGGAGGTATCGTTTGCTAGCGGCATTTGTTTCCCAAGTTCAAACACCTTGACTAAATCAACCGAGCCCTGCCTAATCATCGGATTAACTGTGACATGTTTTTCCGCATCGAGGAATCTGAAGCTCTTTTCTATGAAGCCCTTAATCGCCCCGGTCGCTATGTTTTCCACAGGGATTTTAACGCGTTCGCCTTTCTTTTCTACACTTGTTACCGCCCTGCCTGCGACAATTATGTGGATTGGTGTGTGTATCTCTCCACCACCAAAAACCGGGTCAGCGCTGCCTCCAACCACCAGGCCCTTATCCACATTATGGTGAAGAATCATGCCGAACTCTTTTTGATAGTAATTGCACAACGCCCGAGAAACTGCTTCAGCGGCTCCATCAGCTATGTAGTCAGGATGTCCCAGCCCCTTTCTCTCAACCATTTCAACATCGAATTCTTCAATGGGTTTCTGGTTAAACTTCTCAACTAAAATCTCTCTCGCCAAACATTGCACAGCCTTGTGAACGGGTGCGTAAGCAAGCGTCATATAAGATTTTGCATTTGGCTGTTAGTAAAAATTACTGATACGCATTTAATTTAAGTCTGGCTCGGACCAACGCAAATATAGAGAATATTGTTGCCACGAATGAAAACGTTCCCATAATTCGCCTTCAACTCGCTCTCGCGATACTCTACAGCGTTATCCAGAATGACGTTCATGTAATTATCGCACTGGATCATGCGACCCTTATACTCGATGTCACTCTTCAACTTCACCGAGATATCATTGTTAAGGCGCTTCACTAGCAGATTCAGCGGCTTCTTGCTTGGCTCCAACCGATCATGCCCCGCAAAGCTGTTCTATTCATACTATTGCGTATTAAAGCCTTATTTTGCATGTTGAAATGTCGACATCATAACGCTTTTAGCCAAAAACTGAAAGTATATTAGCCAAAAAATGAAAGTATAGGGTGTTTCTTAAACAAGGCGTCCTCACATGGCAACCCAGATGGAATCGGCCAAACAGGGCAAAATTACTGAGGAGATGCGCCTAGTTGCAAAAGACGAAGGCGTCTCACCAGACTCTCTAAGGCAGCGAATAGCAAAAGGCACGGTAGTAATTACAAAAAATCTAACCCACGAAAATGTCCGTCCACTCGGAATAGGCGAAGGACTGAGAACAAAAGTAAACGCCAACGTAGGCACATCCTCCGACCTCTGCGACATTAATCTGGAAATCGAGAAGGCAAAAACTGCCCTCGCATATGGCGCCGATACAATTATGGATCTGAGCACAGCTGGGGAGCTAGACCATATCAGAAAAACTCTGATTGAAGCTGTTAACATCCCGATTGGAACAGTGCCAATTTACCAGTCAGCTATCGAGACCATAGCTAAGAAAGGCGCGATCGTCGAAATGGATGAGGATGCTATCTTTAATGTTATCGAGAAAAACGCTAAAGATGGGGTTGACTTTGTCACAGTCCACTGCGGAGTTACAAGACAAATAGTTGAACATATAGTTCGGCATCCTCGTCTAATGGGCATAGTCAGCCGAGGCGGAACATTCCTCGCCACCTGGATACTGTACAACAACAAAGAAAACCCGCTCTACGCTAACTACGACTACCTACTCGAAATGGCTAAGAAATACGATCTGGGCCTGAGTCTCGGCGACGGGCTGAGACCAGGCTCCATATTTGATGCCACAGACTGGCCGCAAATCCAAGAACTCATCACAATCGGAGACCTAATAGAACGAGCCCGAAAAGCAGGAGTTCAAGCTATAGTTGAAGGCCCAGGGCATCTACCACTTGACCATATTGAAGCGAATATGCAACTAGAAAAATCCATATGCAAAGGAGCCCCCTTCTATGTGCTCGGGCCAGTCATCACCGAGATCGCCCCTGGCTACGACCATATTGTTTCAGCAATTGGAGGAACTATTGCTGCTATGGCTGGAGCCGACTTCCTATGCTACGTATGCCCAAGCGAACACCTCGGTCTTCCACTAGTTGAAGATGTGAAAATGGGCGTCATCGCAACGCGAATTGCTGCCCATGCCGCCGACATAGTCAAGCTAGGATCGAAAGCCTCAAATTGGGATCTCAAAATGGACCAGGCTCGCGCCAAGCTTGACTGGGAAACTCAGCTTAAAACAGCCCTCGACCCTGAATACGCCCGCAAGATTTACCTCAGAGTCAAGCCAGCTGTCAATGGTACCTGCACCATGTGCGGAAAATACTGTGCCCTCAAACTCCTCGCCGAACAACTCAAAAAACCCGAACTAGCCAAACGAGGCTGCTTCTAAATTTTGTACGTGGGCCGCCTGTTGATAGTGGGCGCACCTAAAAGTGGAGGAGTTTTAGCTGCCTACAGGCTGTCAAGCCGAAGTTTCCCTCATAGAAAGATCGAAATCATAAGAAACTCGGCTAAAGTCATGCCGATTTCGGGCTGTGAAGAAGATCTGCGTAAAAATCCACACACCACTTACACCTGCCTGCGCATCATCGACGAAAGCTCCATTCTCGTAGCTAATGGGGAGCATCTAGACCCGATTTGTGCCAGAATAGAATCAGGCACTCCCGCCCACCAAGCCATCGTACGCGTCCTTGCAGAAACCGGACCTGAACAAGACATCTACAAGACTCCGAGAATAGCCGGATTCGCATCTCAAACCACATCAATCCTCGGAATCATCACCGAGAAAGGACTAGCCGTCAAATCATTTCCAACCAAAGCAGGGACCGGATACTACGTAGCCACCTACGAGAAAACAGACCCAGCGAAAAACCTGATAAAAAACCTAGATGCCAAATCCGCAGCCGACGCCGCAAAACAAATCCACAAAGGACCCGACTTCAAACATTTCACTAACGAAATTTCTACTGTCGCTGCCTTAATCCGCGATGGAAAAATTGAGATAGATACGTTTCCCTAACGCTGGCAGATCGCAACATAATCTTTAACTCCGTCCTCATCCGCAATAGAAACAAGCCTAAGCCCAGCCATCCCGACCAATTTTTTGAACTCATCCAAAGTGAAACTCTTCTTCAAACCCGTAACGACAAAAAGCGCATCCTTCTTCCCAACTCTAACCAGCTCACGGCACGTAGCAATAGGATCCGGCATATTCTGCAAAAGCGTAACCGCAAACACGTTGCTGAAAACACCTTCACGGAACGGCAGAAAATCCGAATCCGCGCAAACCAATCCGACATTCGGAAACAGGCTTAGCTTCTCCCTTGCAATTCTCAGCATGCCCCTAGAAAAATCCACTCCCAAAACAAACTCGGAATTTCCACCAATCCTCTCGATCAAGAGCCCAGTTCCGCAACCTGCATCTAAGACCACGGTTTTTTGCTTCAGTCTGACCAAATCCAACGCAACCTCAAACTTCTCAGCCTGCTCGCTCTCGTACTGCGCATCATAACCCATAGCCATCACATCAGAATCCCTAATTACTCGGAGTTTCTTAGCCCAATGTTTAGCCATAACGTCTACCAGTTTCAAGTTCGATAACCCTTATCTTAATGCTTATCAAACCTACTCTTCGGTGCCACCTATTGAGCAACAAACGAAGCCCCGTCATCGTCATCGAAAACCCAAACCAGAAAGACGCTGTGCTCCAGATCCAGAACGCCCTCTCGGAACACAAGACGCTGCTCCTAGTAGGGAACTGCTGGGTTGACTATAAAGGTCGCGCAAGCTCCAAACTCGAACCCGGAGAACGCATCCTGATCATCAAAAGCGACGGCTCAGTCCTAGTCCACCGCCCCACCGACTACTCTCCAGTCAACTGGCAACCTCCAGGCTGTCTATTCCAGACATCTCTCTCACCAGACGCTCTCAGAATAAGAGCCATCCGCCCAAAACCCCGCGAACACATCGACATCTACTTCGACAAAATCCACCTCCTAGCCGCCCTCACCCTAAAAGACGAGGGGGCATTCTCTCTCTACGCCAGCGAACAAGATATGCAAAAAGCCATTCTGGCCGACCCAAACCTGATCGAATCCGAACTCCAACCTATCACCTTCGAAAAACCAGTCGAACCCGGCTTCATAGACATCTACGCCATCGACAAACAGGGAAGGCTGGTCGTAATTGAAATCAAAAACGAAACCGCAGGCAAAACCGCCGCCCTCCAACTCCAAAAATACATCGAAGCCATCAAAAAAACCGCCAACCGCCAAACCCGAGGCATTCTAGTCGCCCCAACCCTCGCCAAAGGAGTCCAACCCCTCCTCCACCAACTCAACCTCGAATACAAACCCCTGAGCCCACAACAATGCTACCAAACCCTCCAAAGACAACTGGGAATTGGGCGTCCGCGCCTTGACAGCTTCCTCTAGGCTGAGGCGTCTTCATCTATTCTAGTGCCTTTCTCCCTCTTTCAAACCGCAGCGACCACGCAGCTCTTCCCAAAGGAGCTTGCAGACTATCTATCTGTGAGGCTATTACAGGGCTAGCGTAAAATTTTAATCCAGCTTTTCGAAACTGCAACTCCATGCTAACTAAGAAACTTGAGAGCGATGGCACACTCAAGAGGCTTGTCATAGCCAGCCTTATCCTGAATGTTGTCTTAGCAGTAAGCGTAGCCGGTATGTATGTTCAGGTTTCTATGGTTGTTAAGCAGAATGAGGATCTAACCAAACAGCTACACTCCCTAAGTAGAGACTACAATCTGACTCAAAGTCAACTCGCATACTACAAATCTCAGGCAGAGTATTTCTCGCAACTTCTCGAGATGGGGAAGGCTACTGAAGGGGTTGTCGGCAATGCCACGGTTAACGTAGTCGCCGTTAGCGCTGTTGAGTCAAATGTGTTTGAAGTATCCTATGAGGGTGTGACTATGAAGGCGGCTGTGGAGCTTAGAAAGGGTGCTGGAAGAATTCTAATCAACACACAGCCTAGGATAGGCATAGATCTACAGACGAGTGCGCGCACGGCTGCTATGATAGCTGAGAACGTGACAGGCATACCCTTAGAGAAAACGGACATCATCCTTACAATAACTTCTAAATCTGAAGTGGAAGTTGTTGACGGTCCTAGCGCGGGGACTGCGATCACGATAGCCATAATCGCCTCCATAAAACATGAGGTTATAGACCAGTTAGCGTACATGACTGGTACGATAAACCCGGATGGCACTATAGGGTCGGTAGGAGGCATACCTGAGAAAGCTTTAGCGGCTGCTCAGCAAGGAGCTGTTGAGTTTCTAGTTCCTAAAGGTCAGTCAGTCATAATTGTCTACAAGGCTGAAAGAATTCAGCAAGGCCCCTTCGTTTTCATAACCTACAAGCCATACCAAATTGATCTGCAAAGCTATCTCAGAGAGCAGGGCTATAATGTTAAGGTGGTTGAAGTTAACACTATACTGGAAGCTTACCAGATAGCTGTTAAAAAATTAGCATAAAGCCTAGTCTAGCACTCTTCTGTAGATTAATAAAAAATCCCTCAATTTCAAGTGCGTGGGTGTTCTTGAACCTCTACGCTTTTCGTTGCACCGTCTTTTAGGTTGCCTCAAAATACTAGTTTTTCCTGCTACCAAATTCCGGGCAGTAGGCGGTAGCGGGTTTTCTTGGCGTACTCTTTGTATCCCGGAAGCTCCTTATGCAAAGTCTTGTCCTCGAGATAGGTGCGGACAATGATGAGGATTATCACGAGCGAGCTTGGGATGAGGGCGTAGAGTGAGCCAAGGGCGAGGGGGATGCAGAAGTAGAAAGTAATAGTTCCCACATACATTGGGTGGCGGACATGCTTGTATGGACCTGTGGTGATAACCTTGTGCCCTTGAGTTTCTACTATTCTTGAAAGGTACGTGTTCTCCCTCATTACTAAAAACATCAGGATGAACGCGGGGATAAAGCCTGCAAAACCGAGCACTTTGAGGACAAAGGGCGTTTGCGACCATTGATACCTTACCGCGTCGAAACCTGTGATCAAGAACGAAGCTGTGAAAGGAATTGTGCCTAGGAGCATAATGGTTTTGTCCCAGCCTTTGACAGGTTTTTTAAAGAATGCCACTCGCTCTTCAAGCAGCTTAGGGTTATTTTTCTTCAGCCATGTCACGATCGGGATTGCCCAAGCAAGGTAGATTATGAGAAAGAGCCATGCTTCAGGCCAATCCAAGGTGCCTGCTGACCCAAAGAGCAAGGCTGCAAAGAGGAACAATACTATTGCTAACTTGGCTATTATCTCCCTACTGGAAATTTTCGCTGGCATGCTGCTATCCCGATGCCTCTTCTCGATCATCGAGTACGTGGGTATTCTCGGGCTTCTACGCTTTTCGCTGCGCCGTCTTTCAGGATCTTTGCCTTAAGTTCCTTTATGTCCAGCTTGCATTTGGATACGTCTGCGATTGCTGACCATTCTGCTGCTTCGCCGCGGTGTAGGGTCCGGGATTCTGTTGCCAACAGATCTACGTTAGCATCTGCCAATACTTTTGCAACTCTTGCTAATGCGCCCGGCGCATCTCCAAATCCTACCCGAAATTCCATTAATCTGGCTTCGGGGTCCGCAAATGGGATGATTGAAACTTCTTTTCGATCCAAGTCAGCGATCACCATTACGTACATTCCTTCTCGTAGTCCTAGCGCCTCTCTAACCGACATGGGGAAGACGGCGCGTCCCTTCGCATCAATTCTGACGATTTCGGCCATACGCATGTCTAGTTACCTCGTTTGGATTCAACTATGCATGTGCGCAAAAGGTTTATATATTTTGTGGGAATATTGTGGGATAAAGCCTACTAAAATCCCACTGGAGAATTCCACATGGTGAAAATTTCAAAGTGTATAAGAAAATCCATACTCGACATACCAACCTACGTGCCAGGCGCTCCTGCCACGATTAGCATACGCGCCAAACTGAACTCTAATGAGAATCCTCTGGGGCCTTCTGAGGAGGTGCTCAGGGCTATAGCTGAAACGTTGCCTAATGTGAATCGGTATCCGATAGCACCCCGGTCCTTGCTTGCTAAAATTGCGGATTATGTTTCTTTAGCCCCGGAAAACGTGCTTCTTGGGAATGGGTCGGATGAGCTTGTGGACGCTGTGGTCAAGACGTTTGTTAATCCGGGTGAGAGTACTGTTGTGTGTCCGCCCACGTTCGAGATGTATGAGATTTTTACTCGGCTGATTGGGGGACGGGTTAAATCTGTTCCGTTGAGGCGGGACTTCAGCTGGGATGTCGATGGAATCTTAAAGGCTGTTTCTAAAAGAACGAAGATCGTGTTCATCTGCAGCCCTAATAATCCCACTGGTAGCATTATTTCGGAGGAGGACTTGCTAAGGATCGCTGAGAAAGATGTTGTAGTTGTTGTTGATGAGGCCTATATTGAGTTCGCTGATAAATCGCTTGTTTCCCTTCTACGCAAACAGAATAATCTGGTTTTCCTGAGGACCTTCTCTAAGGCGTTTGGATTAGCGGGATTGAGAATAGGGTATGCGCTGGCTGATTCTGAAACTATAAAATATATTCGGTGTGCGCGTCCGCCGTTCCCAGTTAATATCCTTGCCTTGAAGGCTGCGGAGGTAGCGGTCGAAGATCGTGAAAGGCTTAAACAGGTTAAGGCGCTGGTGTCCGCTGGCAAACAGTACCTATACTCAGAATTAGCCAAAATTAGATGCGTGAAGACGTATCCTTCTGAAGCAAACTTCATTCTGGTAAATATTGCCAAGACTGGATTTACTTCAACTGAGATTGTTGACGCTTTATTCAAAGAGGGAGTCTTAGTTCGGGATGGAGCGCCTTTCAGAGGACTGGGTAAGGGCTATGTACGGGTGACGGTTGGCACGATGGAGGAGAATGAGCTGTTCATTCAGGCTTTAAAAAATGTAGTAGCGTGAGGTAGGTGAGATGGAGATTCAGATAGCTGTTCCGAATAAGGGGCGGTTGCGCGAGCCTACGTTGCGGGCTTTGGATAGGGCTGGCATAGTGCTAATGGATAAGAACGAGCGGATGCTCTACGCGAGAACCGCGGATCCTGAGGTTAGAGTAATCTTCATCCGAGCGTCAGACATCCCGCGCTTTGTTGAAGAAGGTGCGGCTGATCTGGGCATCACTGGGCTTGACTTCATTAAGGAAAGCGGGGCTGATGTAGATGAGCTTTTAGATCTGAAGTTTGGGCGTGCCAGGGTTGTAGTAGCCTCTTCAGGCAGATCCAAGGTTACCAGTGTCGGTGATGTGAAATCTGGGATGCGGGTGGCGACAAAATACTCGAATTTGGCGCGGAAATATTTTGAGGACAAGAAGAAGTCGGTGAGCGTGGTGAAAATTTCGGGTGCAGCCGAAATCATGCCCTATTTAGGGGTTGCTGACTTGGTGGTGGATGTGACTAGCACTGGCACTACGTTGGGCACGCATGGGCTGCGGATAATTGATGACATCCTAGAAACTTCAGCGCGCCTAATAGCCAACAAGCAAAGTCTCGAAGAGAAGAAAGCCAAGATACGTGAAATCGTGTTGGCGTTTGAGAGCGTGATGCGAGCTGAGCGGAAGAAGCTGGTGATGATGAATGTTCCAGAGAAGGCGTTGCCAGCTGTGAAGAAGGTGTTACCAGCTATGGCTGGTCCCACCTTGGCTAAGGTGGAGTCTGCCGAGCCTATGTGGGAAGTATACTCGGTAGTTGATGAGAAAGAGGTTTATCGTGTTATAAATGGTGTTAAGAAGGCTGGCGCAAGAGACATAATAGTCATACCTATCGAAAGAATCATCCCCTAAAGTGATAGTCGTGTACATAATTCCATCAGTCGACATAAAGGATGGGAAATGCGTTAAGCTAGTTCAGGGCAAGCTGGGCTCAGGTAGAACCATATCCGAAGATCCTGTTTCAGTTGCAATCTGGTGGGAGAATGAGGGCGCTAAGATACTTCATGTTGTGGATTTGGACGGAGCCTTCTCAGGCGAGAGAACAAACTGGAACATAGTATTCAAGATACTTAACTCAGTGGCAGTCCCAGTTGAAGTTGGAGGGGGCATACGTAGTGTCGATGATGCACAATCAATGTTGGGGGCTGGTGCGCGCTGGATAATTGTTGGCACTGCTGCAGTTGAGGATCCGCGTGCACTGTCAGATATGTTTTCGTTGCTGGGGCCCTCGAAAATAATCATCGCTATCGACTCTCGAGGAGGAAAAGTGCTTAGACATGGCTGGACTGTGGAAGGGGCTGAATCTGCCCTAGAATTGGTTGAGAAGTTTCAGGGGCTCACCCCTGCAGCTCTTCTCTATACGGATGTTGAGGTTGAGGGGAGGCAGGCGGGGGTAGACATGGAAACGGTGAAAAAGCTTGTATCCGCAGCTAAGATTCCCGTAATCTACTCAGGCGGCATCGCTAGTCTACAAGACCTTGTTAGCCTAGCGAGGATCGGTGTTTACGGAGCTGTTGTCGGATCCGCATTGTATCAGGAGAAATTCACGCTAAGGGAGGCAGAACAAGCAGTTGAAAAAGCGAACGTTTGAGGTGAATAGGCGCACTCGCGAAACTAATATCGCTGTTAGATTGAATCTAGACGGAATGGGCATCGCGCAGATCACCACTGGAATCGGCTTCTTTGACCATATGCTTGGCGCCCTTGCAAAACATGGGTTATTTGATCTTAAGGTGAAAGCTAAACCGGTTGGAGCTTTTGACGAACACCACATAGTTGAGGACATTGCAATTGCGCTTGGGCAGGCACTTGACTCGGCTCTCTGCGATAAGAAGGGAATTAGGCGCTTCGGATTCACCACAGTGCCAATGGATGAAGCGTTGGCATCAGTTTCAGTTGATATCAGCGGCCGTGGCTACTCCATGATCAAAGCCAGCTTCAAACGGGTTACAATCAGCGATCTGAGCAGCGAGTTAGTAGCCCACTTTCTTGAAGCTTTTGCTTTGAATGGAAAATTCACCTTGCATGTTGACTTGGTTAGGGGAGAGAATGACCACCACAAGGCAGAAGCCATTTTCAAGGCATTGGGCGTTGCGTTAAAGGAAGCCGTCCAAATAGAGCCTAGGGCTAAGGGACAAATTCCAAGCCAGAAAGGCACATTGAGTTGATAGCCATGGCGCTTACAAAAAGAATTATTCCCTGCCTAGATGTACTCGATGGAAAAGTTGTTAAAGGCATTCAGTTCAAACGGCTACGTTATGCAGGGGATCCCCCAAAACTTGCAAAACTATATGAGGACCAAAGCGCAGACGAAGTAGTCTTTCTAGATATTGGAGCTTCACCTGAACGCCGTAAGATTATGATAGATGTGGTTAAGCGTACAGCCGAAACCATTTTCATTCCGCTTGCTGTTGGCGGGGGAATCCGGAATCTAACCGACATCCAGGAGTTGCTTTCTGCTGGGGCAGACAAGGTTTCGATTAACACTGCGGCTGTGCTGGATCCTAAGCTGGTTAAGGCTTCTTCTGACCAGTTCGGGAGCCAGTGCATAGTGGTTGCGATTGATGCTAAACGCATAGTGCCAAGCAGGTGGAGAGTCTATATTTATGGTGGGCGTGAGCCGACTAGGCTTGACGCTGTTGAATGGGCGAAGAAGGTTGAGAAGCTGGGCGCTGGCGAAATTCTATTGACCAGCATGAATGCGGATGGCACACAGCAGGGCTACGATCTCGAGCTCACGAGAACCATTGCGGAGAGCGTTAACATCCCAGTTATCGCTTCAGGCGGTGCTGGTAATCTCGAACACATCTACAAGGCTTTAACCATAGGAAAAGCTGACGCTGCGCTAGCCGCCTCCATATTCCACTACGGCACTTACACAGTCCGCGAAGTAAAGGAATACCTCAAGAAAAAGGGGGTTCCAGTTCGGTTATAGAGGTTGATAAAAATGATTAAGGCAAGATGGATTGAAGAACTCGCCCCGCCTGAGTTGGAGAAGATAATTAGACGCTCCCGGCTGGACATCGAGTCTGAAAAGCCGCGGATTCTATGGATTCTTGAAGATGTACGAAAGCGTGGCGATGCAGCCCTAATCGACTATACTGCCCGCTTTGACGGCGTAACCCTCACTACTAAACAGATTCCTGTATCCCAGAGAGAAATACGCGACGCATATGCTCAAACCAGGAAGGATATTATTTCGGCGTTAGAAACTGCAGCCAAAAATATAGCAAAATTCCACAGCCAGCAACTTCCCCGAGAATCATGGTCAATGCAAGTTACAAGCGGAGTAAAGGTCGGGCGAGTCCGCAGGCCCATCGACTCAGTGGGAATCTACATTCCTGGCGGACGTGCAGCTTATCCCTCAACTGTATTAATGATAGCGATACCTGCAAAAATAGCAGGTGTGCCCAACATAGTAGCATGCACTCCGCCCATGCGTGATGGACGCGTAATGCCTTTCACGCTTGTAGCGGCTGATATTGCTGGAATAGATAAGATCTATAGGGTTGGTGGAGCTCAAGCTATCGCCGCCATGGCATACGGCACAGACACAATCCCCAAGGTAGACAAAATTGTGGGGCCGGGCAACATCTATGTCACAGCCGCCAAAATGCTGGTCTACGGACAGGTGGATATAGACTTTCCAGCAGGCCCGAGCGAAATCCTGATTCTAGCTGACAAAACAGCTGACCCTGAAACAGTGGCGGTTGACCTTATGTCCCAGGCTGAACATGATCCCACCGCAGCCGCAGTGCTTGTGACCACAAGCGAAGCCCTCGCAAGAAAGGTGGAAGCCAAGTTAGATAAACTAGTTGTGGAATGCCGCTCAGAGATAATCAAGACCGCCATCAGTAACAATGGGGCATTGCTCATGGCAAAAACCCTTGAAGACGCCGTTGATTTCGTAAACAAATACGCTCCTGAACACCTGGAGATAATAACCGTAAATCCTCTTAAGCTACTGAAGAAAATCAGAAACGCCGGTTCAATTTTTCTGGGACCATACTCGCCAGTTTCGGCGGGCGACTATGCTACTGGCGCAAATCATGTGCTCCCAACTGGAGGAGATGCCAAGATCTACTCTGGGCTATCTGTAGACGACTTCTTGAAGCACCCCACTTTCCAAATGCTTAGCCGCGCTGGCTTGGCTAAACTAAGCAAAACCGTTATCACGTTGGCTGAGGCTGAGGGACTGCCATCGCATGCAAGATCGGTTGAAAATAGGCTAAAACGGAAGGTATGTGGCTAGATGGATCTTGAAGTCATACGCGAGCTTTTCGAGATAATAGAGGATCGCCGAGACAGTCCGAAACATGGATCCTACGTGAGCAAGATCATGGCAGAGGGCTCAAAGAAGATTCTGAAGAAGATCAATGAAGAAGCAAAAGAGTTGGTAATAGCAGCACCTGGTAAGGGTAAAGATTTATCGGTTCACGAAGCAGCAGACCTTCTTTTCCACACTCTAGTCCTAATTGCATACAAGCGAATTCCGCTCGCAGATGTTTTGGACGAACTCAGGCGGAGGAGAATCGGTCGTTAATGTCCAGACCGAAAATCGCCATCATCAATTATGGTGTTGGAAACCTCCGAAGCGTATCAAAAGGAGTGCAACGAGCTGGAGCTGACCCACGCATAACTGCGGACATTGCAGAGGCCCTTTCCTGTGATGCCGTTGTTTTTCCAGGCGTAGGGGCATTTGATAGTGCGATGCGGATCATCTCTAAGTATAGACAAAAAATCGAAGAGGTTGTTAGCCAGGGGACCCCATTTCTGGGCATTTGTCTTGGAATGCAAATTTTACTCAGCGAAAGCGAAGAGAGCAAAGTTGAGAAAGGACTGAACATTATCCCAGGAAAAGTCAAGAGGCTTCCCAACTCTGTTAAAGTTCCTCACATGGGCTGGAATACACTAAAAATCGCACGAGAAGATCGACTGCTTCACGATGTCCCTAACGACAGCTACTTTTACTTTGTACACTCCTACCTCTGTAAGCCCAACAGCCCGGATGTGGTAGTAGCCAACACCAACTATGGCGCCGAGTTTCCATCTATAATCGTAAAGGGAAATGTGTATGGTACACAGTTTCACCCAGAAAAAAGTGGCTTATGCGGGCTGAAAATTCTGGAAAACTTCATCGACATAACAAGAGAGGCATCCTAAATGCTAAAACTGGACCCAGAAGAAGCGGAAGAGGTCGCAAGCCTACTAAACTATAGGCATAATGGGCTAGTGTTAGCTGTCGCACAAGATGCTAAAACGAATGAGGTCCTAATGGTCGCTTACATGAATTGCGAGGCCGTTAAGAAAACGCTCACCACTGGGCTAGCGCACTATTTTAGTCTAGAGCGAGGGAGGCTCTGGCTAAAAGGCGAGCAGTCGGGGCACTCGCAGCAAGTGGAAGAGGTGCTGGTGGACTGCGACGATGATGTGCTACTAATGAAAGTCAACCAGAGAGTGGGCGCCTGCCATCTTGGCTACAAATCCTGTTTCTCCCGAAAGCTTAAGCGTGGAAAATTCGAGAAAATTCTTCCACAAATATTCAAACCAGAGAAAGTCTACCGCAAAAAGTGATCAGAATGAAAAACCTGGGAAGACGAGTCGACCTACATATGCACTCCCTCCTAAGTGATGGAGTGCTCCTGCCCAGTGAACTAGTTAGGCGTGCCCAAGCGTTAGACTATAAAGCGGTAGCAATCACCGACCACGCCGATGCGTCAAACTTGGATCAAATCATCAAGCGTTTGGTCAACGTTGCCGAAAGCATCCGGAAGCACATGGATATCCTCTTTATTCCAGGTGTAGAGTTAACCCATATTCCGCCTAAGACGATCCCGAACTTAGCATCGCAAGCGAGAAAGTTGGGCGCTAAATTAGTTGTTATGCATGGGGAAACGCTCATGGAGCCCGTTGTCCAAGGAACGAACAGAGCGGCTGTAGACTGTCCGCACATCGATATTCTTGCTCATCCCGGCTTCATAACTGAGGATGAGGCTGAAAAAGCCAAAAAGAACGAAATCTACTTGGAGTTATCATCTCATGGAGGGCATTGCCTGACAAATGGGCATGTGGCTAAGATCGCATCGGCTGTTAATGCACACCTGCTTGTCAACACTGATCTTCACGATCCTAAAGATTTCATATCTCAAGAAGCTGCCTTTAAAGTGGCAGTTGGATCCGGCCTAAATGAGCAAGATGCTGTGAAGACCGTTAGGAACAATCCTGATGAGGTTTTAAAGCGAATCGGCGTCAAATAGATTTCACAAGGATAAGTGTATGCCCTTCTACATCTGCCGTCGCGACGTAGAGAAATGCATGAATTGCGGATTCTGCGGCGACCTTATCTTTTGCCCTGGCGCCGAAATGAGGCGAGGAGAATTCATTCAAGATGAGAAGTGCATCGGATGTCTACTTTGCTATTATGCATGTCCACACCAAGCCATTGAAATGGTGCAGGATAAAGCTCATCGGAAAAAAGTTGGAATAAAAATAGGCGGTAAAAGGGTTAGGGTTTCTGAGCATATAACCGTAAAAAACGCCCTTGAAACCTTTGGCTATAAATTCTCCAAATTTCCAGAGAAAGGGGCTATACTTGCCCCATGCGAGGTTGGTGGATGTTATGCATGTGGGCTTATCATAAATGGGGAATTAAGACCTGCCTGTACCACACCGGTAACGCAGGGAATGGATGTTAAACTAAAGCTTCCCAAGAACTGTACGCCACTACGTCGAGTTTCTGGCTATGTGCCGCACTCTGCTGGGGGAGTCGGTACACCTTGGTGGGTTAAGAAAAGTGGGCAGGGTTATATCGAGGTTGCATGTTTTACTCATGGCTGTAACCTAAGATGCCCACAGTGCCAGAATTTTACAGTAACCTACAATAATGTCGAGTCACCCTCAACCCCTGAAGAGGCTGCTCAAAAACTCGCCATGTATCGCCGGCAATATGATGTAGATAGAATGGCTGTATCTGGCGGCGAACCCACCCTAAACCCTGCGTGGCTAATAAGATTTTTCAGAAAACTGGTCGAGTTGAATCCAGATCAGCAAGCGCATTTTCATCTGGATACGAATGCAACAATTCTGTCTCCCAGCTACATGGACGACCTCGTGGAGGTGGGGGTGACCGACATTGGTCCAGACCTTAAGGGCTTACACGTAGAGACATTTATGCGGGTCACTGGATTAGCGGATAAGGAATTGGCTGGGCAGTATCTACAAAATGCATGGAGCGCTGTGAAATATTTGGTGGACAAGTATTATCCTGAGAAACTTTTCGTAGGAGTAGGTGTTCCCTACAACAAATCTCTAATCACACTTGAAGAAATTCGAGAAATTGGCGATAAATTGGCTGAAATGAACTCAGAGGTTCAGGTCTGTCTCTTAGACTATTTCCCGACTTTCAGGCGCTTAATTAGCCGCCCCACTGTAGGCGAAATGAAAAAAGCAAGTGCCACTCTCCGTGAATCAGGTCTTAAAACTGTAATTGCACAAACGATAATGGGCTATATCGGACCACAAGAATGATATGATAGATTTTAAATTGTCCGAGAAAAATCAATATGGCTGTGAGTTAAATGCAACTTAAAGTTTTCACATTACCAACATGTCCAAAATGTCCTGCTGCTAAGCAGATTTCTCAAGAAGTCGCAAAGAAGCTGGGAATCGAATACAAAGAAATTGACCTTACTAGCCACGACGGGCATCTTGAAGGATTGATGTATCAGATCATGAGCGCCCCAAGTATCGTCTTAGATGATGAAGTTTTATCAAGAGGGCGTTCAATTCCAGCGGAAGAGCTGGAGGCTGAGATAAAGAAACGGATGCCAAAATAATTTAATCGAATCAATAGAACAACGAATTAAAAAATGGGACGCTAAATCTCTTTATTCTTCTACTTTTATCGCACCTTCTGGGCATTGGAGTTCACAGGCTTTGCAAGCTATGCATGCCGCGATGTTGACTACGTTCGCCTTCTTGCTGCCTCCTTCCTCTTTGAGTGCAAGCACACCTGACGGGCAGACACTGATGCATGTTCCGCAACCATTACACTTTTTGAGGTCGATTATTACCTTCGGCATTAACTTCAACCCTCCTTTACGAGTTAAAGTGGTTTATTATAAGGTAAGATATGTTTAAGGTTTTCTTTTACAAATCACTAATTATGATGAATGTGATCCTATGCCCTCAGTCTTTGCTCCTATGACCAAACGAAGAGAGTTTTTTCACCGGCTAGTAAAAGAGGGCTTCAATGCTCGGATGCATGCCTATGAGTATTTCATTAGGCGAAATAAGTTCGTATGCACATTGATTCTATATCCAGCTCGAAGCTCAGCCACTATCTATAAAATCAACTGGAACCTGAAAGAGTCAGAAGAAGCGGTCAAAATCATTACAAAAATTCTCAGGAAAATGGATCCAAAGCTCGAGATAGAAATTGCTAGAGTCTAAGCATTTAGATTCTCGGTTTGCTTTTTTAGGGCGCGTTCCATAACTTGGTCGCGTAGATTTTTTCCATGCGAGTCAATTGTAACGGTTAATGGGCCGAAGTCTTCTACTTCGAGCACCCAAAGAGCGTCTGGCAAACCTAGATCACGCCATTTAATATCCACTATTTTTTTAACGGCTAGCGCCGCTAGTACCGCAGCTCCTCCGGGAAAATCACAGTACACTGCTCCGTATTTTACCATAGCCTTAGCGGTTGAAGCGCCCATTCCGCCCTTACCGATTATCATACGGGCTCCTAGTTTTTCAATTAGCTCTGCTTCAAAAGCTTCTATGCGCATACTGGTTGTGGGACCTGCCGCAAGCACTTCCCATTTGCCGCCTTTTTTCTTGGCTAGTGGACCGCAATGATAGATGGCGGCGTCTTTAATTTTTACTGGAATAGGTTTTCCTTGCTTGTGGTATTCAAGGGCTCTCTGGTGGGCTCGATCTCGCATTGCAACGATGGTTCCAGAAACATAGACTATGTCGCCTATCCGTAGTTTTCTGGCATCTCTCTCCGAGATTGGAGTTGTGATTTTATAAGTTGTGATTTTATATATTGTCATTACGCGTCTCCTTTTTACGTCAGCATCTCCACTAGCCCATCTTTATGGATCCTAGCCGTAGCTCTTCTAGCACACCAGCACTGAATGTTTACGCCGACTGGTAAGCTTGCGAGATGGCAGTATTCATATTCGATGTTTACGCCCAGACTTGTATTTCGTCCACCTAGTCCCATGGGACCTATCCCACTTGCATTGATAGCTTTGAGTAGTTCTTGCTCTAGCTTTGCGATCTTCTTTTCTCTATGTGGCTGGTTAATTGGTCTTAGCAAT
>Ga0315306_10000188_pt1 | contig 30048 bp, 34 predicted proteins | sample TDP1_MG_FD_203803 | JGI IMG/M metagenome (GOLD analysis project Ga0315306, IMG submission 203803) | Freshwater sediment microbial communities from Lake Towuti, South Sulawesi, Indonesia - TDP1 | ecosystem: Environmental > Aquatic > Freshwater > Lake > Sediment | place: Indonesia: South Sulawesi... | reverse complement strand
ATTAGAAGTGTGAAACATGAACACAGCTGTTTTTTATACACCTAAATATTTAGACCATGACACTGGACCTGACCATCCTGAATCTCCAGACCGTTTACGAGTAATCATGCAAGAATTGAACAGAAGCGGTCTTCTTAAGACTCGGAAGTGTTCGATTTTGACTCCTAAGCCAGCCAAATTGAAGGATTTAGAACTGGTTCATGAACCTGACTACATTGAATTGGTTCAGCGGTCTTGCGCTATCGGAGGCGGCTTGCTAGACCTCGGCGACACTGTGGTAGGCGCCGAAAGCTGTAAGGTGGCGTTTCTGGCAGTTGGAGGAGTCCTCGACGCCGTCAACTTGGTTGCTAGCGGTAAGGCTCAGAATGCTTTTGCTCTAGTTCGTCCTCCTGGGCATCACGCTGGTCCTTATTATGCTCTCGGTTTCTGCCTCTTCAACAACGTTGCCATAGCCGCTACTCACATGGTTCGCCGTTTGGGTTTCAATCGTGTGTTAATCTTAGATATTGATGCACATCATGGAAATGGAACGCAAGAAATCTTTTATGACACAAACAAAGTGCTCTACGTGAGTTTGCATCAGGACCCGAGAGGGTTTCCAGGAACAGGCTTCATGGATGAGACAGGCGAGGGAGAAGGACTTGGCTACACTGTTAATGTTCCCTTTCCGCTGAGAGTGGACGATAGGCTTTACCATCAAGGCTTCGACCAAATCGCAGCGCCCATTATTCAACAGTATAAGCCTCAGTTCATTCTGGTCTCTGCAGGCTTCGATGGACACTATACAGATCCCGTAGGTGGTCTTTCCCTATCAATACAAGGTTACTCGGAAGTCTTCTCCAAAATCTTGAATCTGGCGTCGCAACTCTGCAATGGAAAACTTGTAGTGGCTTTAGAAGGGGGCTATAGCCTCAATTTTCTGGGAAAAATGGTGACTTCAGCTATTGCAACAATGGCTGGAATCCCCTATAAAGTGCGAGATAAAAGTCCAGTGGCGCATCCAAGAATACGCAAAAACGCAGAACAAGTCTTAAACAACGTTAGGCGGATTCAGTCTTCGTTTTGGCAACTGTAATATGCTCAGTCTCAGACTTGTGGCTTATTCGATTACTTGGATTGCACCGTTTGGGCACTGAACCTCGCATGCTCTGCAGACGAGACATTCACTGAGGTTTACAACCTTGCATTTGCCGTCGACGATTTCAAAGACGCTTACCGGGCATATGTCTTTGCATGTTCCACAGCCGTCACATTTGTCGTTGTCGATTTTGATTTCAACCATGACTTGCGCCTCTCTGTTTTTTTAGATTCTAATCAGATAAATGGTCTAGAATAAAAGTGTTTACCTTTGTAAAGGTCTAACTTATTTCCTCTCTGAGCCTCAGTAAGACTCCGTCAATGTTTGTTTTGGCTCTGTCTCTTCGTCTGTAAGAGTCCTCTAGGAGTTTGTGATAGGCTGCTGCTGAGATTTCTCCCCTTCTGTAGCGAATTTCGGTTCTTCTAATATCGGCTTCCACTCCCTGTAGCTCTGTCTCAGCAACCTCGATCAGACGCATCATCTCAGCGTATCGTGGACCAGCCGCCCGAATCTTCTCTCGCAATCTAGCTAAGTCCCTGGAAAGCACAGAGAAACGACTTTCCAAGGTTCTGCTGCGCACTCTGTAAAGTCTTCTAGGAATCCTGCCCTTTCGCGCCTGCACTTCCAAGGATTCGCGCTCCTGCAAGATTTTTCTTTCTTCCTCATAAGTTCTCACGTAGTTTCTGAGTTCCTCAGGATGGATTGGAAGCGCTGTCGGAACAGATATTGGCACTCTTCGAATTTGCCAAAGTAAGGCGATTGCTGCGATAACGGCCACTAATGCTCCAGTCCATAGTGTAGGGCGAAAAGAAGACCAAAATATTACTAGACTATACTTGACTGTGAAGTCAAGGTCTTGATAGGATGAGACATTGCTCAATGTGAAAATCGGCGTTTCTTTATAGATGCCCATCTGACTTATGTCTGGCTGTAGAGCAGCATTTGAGGATTGAAATTCGGCAAACTTGGCGCCTTCTGGCAAATCTATAGTTACTGTTAACTTTCTCACCGTCAAATTCATGGGTTCAAAAAGTTTAAGGTTCAAACTAAAGTCGCTCCATCCGTTTTCACGAATGTGATCCTTCCAAGGAAGCTTGAATACAACAAAAATATGAGCGGTTTCGTACTGCTTGACGGCGGTCTTTAAAGTTATAGTTGCTTTGATTGCACCTTGCTCACTTTCTGGAGTAACTGTGAGCTTGTTCCCCAACTCATCTTTTGCCTCAATATCAGAGGAATTTTGAGGTAACAGTATCCAGAGGGTTGATGTCTCATTTACAGCCTTATTGGTTATAGTGTAGAGATCGAAAACCAAAAGTTCATTCCATTCATCTAACACTATGTCTCGCCCCACTTCATTGACTTCTAGCAGACTAAAGGGATCAGTCGGCTGGAAACTTATTATGCCCGTCTCAGAAGTAAACGCGGCGAGCCGCTCCTTCACAATGTTAAGGGTGCTGCTTGTTATTTGGTTTAGAAGGGGATCACTGCTAATGTAGTTTACGTTCGGTGGCAGAAAAACCGTTGTATTACTCACTGACGCTTCTTGAGCTAGACTTGGATGCACAGGAAAATCCAGCTCTAACATTTCACCATCTGGGAGTTTCGCAGTTATTAGGTCAGAAAACTCAAAGACCACGGTGAAACTGTACGATTCTAGTTGGGTAAGGTTTATCTCGCGCCCAAAATCCACTTTGACTCCATAGAAGCCTAGGGTTCCTAAGCCCACATCCAAGTCGAGTGCTAGGCTTTTTTCAGGATTCTGCGACTCATAAGCGAAAACATAATAGATGTTAGATATGTACTTGTACGGAAAGCCTATCCTGAAGTCTTGAAGTAGCGGTGCTTGTTCACCTGTCTTAAACAGTTTGACCGTGTCATTTAGAGTCACTAATCCTCCATCGCGGATTTCTATGAAATGATTAACTTGAACGTCCATGGATGATGAAGATGATTCTCCAGCGTAGGCGACTTTTAAGTTAGCTATGGATAAAGCCATGGTTGACAAAAGAAGCAGAGCAAACAAGAGTAGCACTGGGAGCGGCTTTTTGTTCAATTAAACACCACTTTGACTGCTAAGTTCTTGTATTGTTTCGGGTATTTATTACAGATTATCCTTATTTACTTTCCTTTTAGAAAATCTGTCAATCTCTTGTCCTTTAAATCTACATATGGGCTTATCTTTCGAGTCAAGTTGGCGCCAACCACTCGTTCAAGATCGGCTGAACACCTGATTTTGAAGCTGTTTCGCGCCTGCAATATTATTTTTCCATCATAGTCATGGTATACGGCTCCCCCGTCCAGTATATGGCAAGTTCTCTGTGACCTAGAAACTCTGCTTTGGTTTTCTCTCCAGACGCCACCTTCAGAACCTTTTCATATACGCGTTTACTTACCTCTTCAATTGTTTCTTTGCCTGTGATGATTGTGCCAGCGTTGACGTCGATATTGTCTTTCATAGTCTTATAGGTCCTCGGGTTTCCGGTAATCTTTATTACAGGTGCTACTGGCGATCCAAGGGGTGTGCCTCTTCCTGTTGTAAAGACCACAACCTGTGCCCCAGCTGCAACGATGCCTGTCACTGACTCGGGATCGTATCCTGGTTCGTCCATGATGAAAAGACCCTTCTTGGTTGGAATTTCAGCGTACTCTAAGATTCCTTGTATGGGAGAGGAACCAGCCTTGTAGCTGTCTCCCAGCGATTTTTCCTCTAGGGTTGATAAGCCTCCCTCAATGTTCCCGGGTGTGATCACATCTATGGATAAGTTGAGGGATTTGATCATCCTTTCATGCATTCGGCGGATAACTTCAACGATCTCCTTCGCCACTTTCTCGTTGACCGCCCTCCTCGCCAACACATGTTCAGCGCCTATCAACTCTAGGGTTTCCGCTAGTATCGCTGTACCTCCAGCCTTCACCATCATGTCCGCCACTCTTCCAACAGCCGGATTTGCCGTTATCCCTGAGGTTGCGTCTGAGCCCCCGCATTCTAAACCTAACGTCAGGTTAGTCAAATCAAAGGATTCCCTTTTTAGCCGAGAAGCTTTGCGCGCCATACCTTTTACGACCTTAACTCCCTGTTTTATCGCTTTGACGGTGCCTCCAACTTCTTGGATTAGGATGCTTTCAACAGGTTTTTCAGATTCAGCGATCTCTTCAGCCAAAAGCTTTGCAGAAACCACTTCGCATCCTAGACCAACTATGAAGACCGCTGCAACGTTAGGATTCTTCCCTAACCCTGCTAGTGGGCGGAGAGATGCCAAGGCGTAGTGTCCACATCCCATGTTATGGGTGAGGGAAACTGCTCCTTCCACTTGATTCGCGATTCTAGATGCAACCTCGTTGGCGCATGCCACTGTGGATATCACAGCAATGTGATTGCGAACTCCTACAGAACCGTCTGGTCGTCTGTATCCTAAAAAACTCATGCTATTCCTCCTTGACTAGGTTTTTGTCTCCACTCTAACCCGTAGGCTCTTAATATTATGAATGTGAACGTGTTCGCCCTCTTCGATCGGTTCCGTTGCTTCTCCAATGACCTCTCCATATTTTAAGACCAAATCGTTCCTTTCTATTCTTGCAATGGCTATCTTATGTCCGAAGGGTATAGACTGCACTGCCTCAACTTCCTTTACCACATCTCCGCATGTAGAGATGACAACGACAACTGCGCTTGCCTTCACATCGGAAAGTAGAGTCGCGACATTGTCCTTGGGATCCATCGCAATAGCCCTTATTGGCACTTTGTACCACTCTTGAATTTCGTTTTACGACTATTCTTACATGTATGTCAGAGTTTAAATTGTATCTGTTTAACGTAGCTAGAGGATAGAAAAGTATGGGGAGTTAAACTATTCCTTCTCTGGAGTAGTAGTCGTCTTGTTTTTTCGGACCGAAGCTGCGCACGCCCTTTTCTCTCAGTTGCCTCTTCAATCTTCGAGCGTATGCGTTGTTGATTTCATTTCTTTTTTCTAGGAAGTCGATGATTTCTTCTGCTTGTTTTTCGTTGTCGCATCGGCGTATAAAGTCTATAGCGTCTGGCACGTAACCGTCAAATCTCTTGGAAGAAGCGTGTTCGCCTGTTTGAACGTCAGACCTTATGGATGAGATTACAACTTGACATTGTTTATTTTCCATCTCTTCAGATAAGTGTGGAAACATGGTCTTGAACCGTTTTTTGTCAATCTCCATTGGGGCTTCACTCCAAGCGTTAGTGAGGCTCTTTGTCTCGTCTTGATTGTTGATGTTCAATTTTTATCTAATTAAAAACTTATATTTAACTAATTTGTGAGGGTTGTTGAACTCTTCAACATGATATTTAAGAGTATGGCGTGAATTTTTGAAGCGGATTTGCTTCGAGGAGCCTCTCAAGTTGAAGGTGATTCAAACCAGTCACAGTGTCACCGTAGATTTCACACCTTTCTTTTTGATTCATTCTTTCGAGGCTTCGAACAACAACTTCGGCTTCGTTGCCTGACGGAAGCTTAAGATAAATGTGAAAAGATTTTTCTCTCTTGTCCAGTTTTGGCGCTGACTGCCACTCTGTTTTCGTAGCTTCGAAGCCTTCGTGTTCAAGCTTTTTGAGAACGGTTGTGGGTTGGGATGAAAACGTTACAATGTCGATGTCGCTGTCCTTGTGAGCTGTGCCTCTCCAGACGCTTCCAATCAGTCTTGGGTGAAAATCTCGGAGGGCTTTCATTGTCTGGAGTGCTTCACGTCTCATTTGAAGCAGTCGTTCTTGTCTCGCCGAACCTTCTATTTCGTCAGCTAGGCTATCAAGCTCCTTCGCTATTTCGCTGTTGCTTGGAAGCACTCGTGTCCCTAAATTTTTTGCTGCTTTCTGTTTTGCTTGTTTGTACTCCTTCTCCTGAGAAGTATATAGCAGAACGGCGGCTTCTCTTGCAACCCGCTGTTTTAGAGAGGTTAAACCGCGTGCATTCAAAATTTTGCCTGCTTTTGCAAAGGCGCTTTTTAACCAGCGATGGTTGGTTGAATCAGTTGACCAGGTTGAGCTATTAATTTCGACTTTCTGATGCCCACGTGGCGTAGGGGCACAACTTTTTTGGCTTCGTTGTATATGTCAGAGGCGATTTTTCCGAGGACTATTTCTTGGACGTATTGGTCAAAGTTGAGTTCTTTCGCCTTTTCTTCAACTGTTCTTCTCATTATAGCCCGTATGGCGTGTTCCTGTGTTGTCCTTATTCGTGAGAGTGTGAAGGCGCACACTGCCAGTCGTATTTGGTAGCCGTCTTTTGTTGTGATGTTAACTAAGACATCTATGCGGGTTGTCCTTCTTCGAACAAGGCTTCTAAGATAATCTCGGGAATATTCGTGTCCCCTAAAAATGGTTTGGGCAGTCTTGCCCTCCACATTGGAGATCTGAAAATACATTTTTAAGTACTGGTGGGCGAAGTCGTTGGTCAACTCATATAGGGTAGAGTCAACCACTCTGCCCACAAGTTTGGATGTGTCGTCGGATGGAATGCTTCCTAAGTCTGTTCCGCCGAAGTAAGACGGCGCCACAATGGAGTACCAGTCCTTACCACGCCACTTATCCTTTACACCACGTTTCTTAGCCGATGACACGATTAGCCTCCCTATATGAACTTGACAAATCTTACAAGGCACTATTAAAAGGTTTTTCACTAAAATAAAAAACAAAAGTGACTGAAGGAACGGCAAGTCTGAGAACGCTTAAAAACTGAGGAGGAAATAGAAAGGGAAATTTCCAGAGAAATTGGAAAGTTTAATATGTTTTATACAACTAAACAAAAAGGCTAAAGTGGAAGGAGGTGAAAGGGGAAAATGGAGTTTGAGATTAAGCACAAACCAGCTTATGCATTGCTTGTAGCGCAATTAAAACCTGAAGAGTCTGTTGTTGCTGAATCCGGCGCAATTGCCTTCATGTCACCGAACGTAGAGGTTAAAACCAGGTCTAGGGGTGGACTCTTGTCAGGCTTGAAAGTGAAAGTTCTCGGAGGACAAAGCTTCTTTGTGAATGATTTGATTGCCCATGGCGGTCCGGGAGAAGTTGGACTCGTTTCCGCTCCCATTGGCGACATGGAGAGATTAGAAGTGGATGGTGGCGGGTTTGCCATTCAAAAACAGGCGTTTGTAGCCTCTACACCAGGGGTTACGATAGACACTGAGTGGCAAGGCTTCAAGGGTCTATTTGGTCAAGGCTTGTTCCTCCTCAAAGCTACTGGTCGAGGAGACGTGTGGGTCAACGTATTCGGAGCCATTGAGAAACGAACATTAAAGTCAGGAGAGCACCTTTTCATTGACAATTTTCACCTAGTTGCCTTCAGCAACACATGCAAGTATGGAGTACGGAAAATAGGTGGGCTCAAGGCAACTCTGTTCAGTGGGGAGGGCCTAGTGGTCGATGTTGAAGGTCCAGGAGATGTGCTTATACAAACAAAGAACGTGCGCGAGTTCATTGACTGGCTGTGGCCAATGATAGAACCTATGGTCAAAAACGAAATCAAAAGCGAGGTCTCTTCGACTCAAGGAGAAAAGCGAGGGTTTCAGTTTGGAAAGAAGTTCTGAAAGAAGTAATCAACACCAATCCAAAGAAGGCAGTGGAAGAAAACATGTGGTAATTCAAGCAAGCAGTCACGAAATCTTTTCTCTTTTTAAATGATTATTATTACTAGTTAGCGGAGCATTTGCAGAAGAGTCTTTGTCCATCCAACAAAAGATTTCTATTGTCCGACAAACTATCTAGAGACAGTGCAAATAACGTAACAGACGCATAAACTGCACTCATTTGAACATTGAAAAGCCCACTTGACTCCAAATAGACAGGCTCTAGACAAGTCTCACCCCGTCTCAATCTCTCTCAACTTCTAACTGGCTAAAAAACCAGAATTCATATTTGGAGCCTATTAGGATCCAAATAGAGGGGCTAGGTCGCAAGTGCGCACACACACAAAAAACACTATTTCAGAATCATCTGCGTAAACTGTTCTGGCTTAAACTCTTGAAGATCCTCATATTTTTGCCCAGTTCCAATGAACACTATAGGCTTCTTCGTCACGTATGTTACGCTCAGAGCTGAACCCCCTTTTATGTCAGCGTCAACCTTTGTCAAAATGGTTCCATCTATACCCACACTCTTATGAAACTCCTCAGCCTGCATGACAGCATCGTTGCCAGTTAAAGAATCAACCGTTAAAACTGTTAAGTCTGGATGAATCACACGCTTAATCTTAGCTAATTCATTCATAAGGTTTCTATCAGTCTGTATACGCCCAGCCGTATCAATCAGAACAGCACTTATTCCATGAGCTTTAGCATGACCAATTGCATCATAGGCAACCGCAGCAGGGTCAGCCCCATACGTGTGCTTAATCATACGAACATTCAAGCGTCTGGCATGTTCCTCCAACTGCTCAATTGAACCCGCCCGATAAGTGTCGCTGCAAGCCAAAACCACAGAGCAACCATGCTTCATTAATAATCTCGCAACCTTAGCAATGCTTGTTGTCTTTCCTGTTCCGTTGATTCCAACGAAAACTATGACTAAAGGCTCGTTGAGCTTGCGCTTATTCTCAATAATCGTCAACAAGTCGATTTTCTCGCCAGTAGCCATTGTTTCAAGCAGGACTTGACGCAAGTTGTTTTTCACAATCTGCCTCTTATCTTCCAACCGTTTTACTTGAACCCCATCTAACCTCTTTTCCAATTCACCACAAATGTGGTCTGCAACCGAAACAGCCACATCGTTTTCGATTAGGTTTAATCTAAAGTCTTGCAAAACCGGACGCAATTGCTCTGCTTTCAGTTCGGTTGTGGCGATTTTGTCAACGAGTCCACTGAGTCCCTCTCTAAGTTTCCTGAACATCAGTTGTTTTCTCCGCTCGGCTCAGTTTAGCCGCCAAGTCATCAAGCTTGTTCCTATTCTCTTGTATTCTGCCCACAACCTGAATGAGTTGTTGCTGAAGCGAGACCCGTGTCTTTTCAAATTCACCTATGCGGTTTTGAACCGTTGCTTTTGCCTCAGTTATTGTCTTTTCAATCGACACACCGGCACCCATGCCAACAATAACTCGGTCTGTACTCTCAAGCTTGGCTTTTACATATGAGCCACCGCCTATAGGAACGAACAGAGGAGCATCAGCGGTCTCTTTTTCCACGCCTTCAAGCGTCATTCGAGCAAGATTAAGTTCAGTTAAAGCAGCACCAACAAGGTTCAGCCTCGCCTGTATTGCTTCAGCTGTTCCCTCCAATATTCGAAGTTCAACAGCCAGCCTTCGGAAGGTTTCTTGATTCTCACTTGACACTCTCTTTTTCTCCAAGCATCAGTTTCTTCACGGTCAAGTCTGTGACTTCTTCTGACTTTATCTCTTCAACCTTCAAGATTCTGATCTGAAAGCGTTTTGCCTTATGTTTGCTTCCAATCTCCTTGTACACACGGTCTAAAGCTTCTTCCTGTCTTAAGGCTCTGATCTCTTTTTGAAAACTGGTCTGCCAGTTTGGCTTTGTGATTTTCCCTGTCACTCGAAAGATTTTGATTTCACTCATCCTTCTTACACCAGGTCTAAAGCGCTTTCTATTATGAACAGTTCGGGTCCAGTGGTTATAAATCCAACTAGGGCTCCATGGCTATTTCCCAAAAGCCCTGTGCCCACGTATGGAATTCCACAGTTTACCGTTCCAACTTCAACTGGCACCTTCAAAACGTCTTTCAAGAGTTTTTGTTCCTCCTCCTTTATCATCGGATGGGCTAGCACGCCCTTGTTTGTTGCAATGGCTAAAGAACCTACGTATGGAAGCCCAGCGATTTCGCCTGGAACAGCTTCGACGCCTAACGCGTCTGATATGTTTGCGATGTCTCTCTCCTTCAGTCTTGGGTCAGCAACTGCACCGTAATCATTTGCGAGAACAATGTTTCCATAGGCTGTTCTCCTAGTTTCCATAACAGCCACGTTGACGCCTGAAAAAACCGACTTTATGTTTCGGATTTCCTCGTCTGTAGCGAAGTGAGGCAAAACTACACCGTTCGAGTTTGCGCTTGTCAGAGCGCCTATTAGCACTGATTCACCTATCGTTGTTCTCATTGTCTTCACCTTCAAGCATTCTTCAAGTCTTCTAACCTTGCCCTCAGACATCTGCGGTGGGATAAGTGCCATTTTCTCGGTGGTTAAGGCAAAAACTCCTATGCTGGCACTGCCAAAAATGCCCATGAGAGTAATCGACAAATTCAGTCTCCTTCAGCCAAGTAGAGTGTTACCGTTCCTTCTTTGTCCTTCACCGCTCTGACGCGAATCTTTCTAGGAGGCTTTTCGATTCCGCGGCTCCAAAGTTTTTTGTTTACTTCGTCGCTTATGACCAGTCTGCCAGCTTCTTCCTCTTCCTCTTCAGTTTTTGCTCCCGTTTCAATTTTCATGTGTTTCTGCACAAAACTTCTCACTATGCGCGCTGCCCTTGGAGTCCTTTTCTTCCGTGGAGAGATCCATGCCTTGTTCAACGGTATGGTGTAGATTCTTTCTTCAACAATTTCTTCTTCTGGCGCTTCTTCTCGTTTCTTTTCCTCTTCTTCCTCGGCTTCGGCTGGAGCTACTTCTTCTGGCGTTTCTTCTCCAACTTCTTCAGCCGCTTCCTCTTTCAATTCTTCTGAAACTTCTTCCTCTTTCTCTTCTTCGGCGCCTTTTGCCTCGCCTTCTTCTTTGACTTTTTCAGTGGTTTCTTCCTTTTCTACGCCTTCTTTCGCTTCTGTGGGCTCTTCCTTCTTCTGTTCTTCTTCTGTAGGTGGTTTCGCTTCTTCTAGGCTCTTATCTTCGTTCGTGTCCAGTGCCTCCTCTTAGGGTTGGTTCTCACTTTTCCCTTTGTTCTCGCTATGACCCATGTGGGAACCGCTTTTCTTTGTTTGCCTTTTTTTGCTAGTCGGCGTTTTTTGGCGGTGGGTTTGTTTTTTGTCATTTTTTAGCGCCTCGTTATTTTGATGTCTCTGCGTTGGGCTTGAAGTCTTATGAGGATTTCTTTTAACTGTTCGTCGGTTATGGGTGTTTGAACTCTCCCACCTTGAACAAGTTGAATGAGTTGGAGTTCTAGTTGATTGGCGAATTCGGGTTTAACCATTTTCAGGTTGTTTAAGCGTCTTCTGGCTTCTGGAGTGAGTATTCGGCGCAGTATGGCTTGCTTTTGCATTTCGATTTGTTGTTGCACTTGTGCGCGTTGTTGTTCTTGGGCTATTCTTTGTTGCAACTCAAGCATTCTGCGTCGGCGAATTTCCTCGATTTCCTCTTCTTCCTCGTTGCTCATATAAGTGCACCTTACGGGTATTTTTTGAGTTCTGGCAAGTTTTTCTCGATTTCTTCTTTGGTTTCTGCAGCTATTTTGTCGAGAACGCGTCTTCCTTCTTTGGTCAGCGTTCTTCCCTTGCCTTTTGTGGTTTCCACCAGTCCAGCAGTTTCTAGTTGTTGAAGGATTTTTCTGATGTTCGAGCCTCCGCCTTTTCTGGCGTGTTGTCGCCTTACTCCTAGGCTTTTTCTTCCTCCGTATTTGGCTTTCAAGTGTTCAATGCCTATGGGTCCTTCTAAGTATACTTTTCTCAGGATGGAGGCGGTTCTTGTGAACCACCAGTCTGGGTTTTCTGGTTGGCTTTGAGTGTGAGAGCTGGTTTTGACCATTAGCGCCCATGGTGGCGGTTGCACTTGGTCTATGTTGTCTTTTATGTATTTGGCTAAGTGTGGGATGAATTGTGATGCTGGAACGTCGTATGGTGTGGGCAAGTTTGTCTATCTTCCCATTGGATGTTTCCGTCAGTTATTCATTTGGCGTCTTATAAAGGCTTTTCACTTTTGACGTGAAAACAAATTTTGCGTGTGTGTGCGCACGCTAGACCTAGCCCCTCTATTTGGATCCTATTAGGCTCCAAATATGAAATCTATCATTTGATAGGCAGAGACGGGTAAGGGGGGGTCTGAGCCCGTCTATTTGGATCCAAATATGTTTGGGTTGTTGATTGTTTGATGTTGATGGAGTTGTTTGTTCTGATGATTAGGTTTATTAAGTGTTTGAACCAAAAGGGTGAAATTGGCGTCGTTGGCTAGAACTGTTGGTGGAGGGGTTTGTCGCTTTCCTACACGTTTAAACGGTTGATTCGCTCTTGGGGGTTGTTTATTGCCTTATTTTTAGGCATTGTTTTGGCTTCAACCTTCTTTGCTGGCGTAAACGTCGGCGCCGACACAGCTGCAAAACAAGCTCTTGATCAGGCACTAAGCCAAGTTCCCGTTGATATTTACGCGAGTGCTTACAGCGTATTATCGTCGAACAACTTAACCGATATAACCCAAAAAATACTAAATGTAAGCGGTGTGAACGAGGTTGAAGTCATCTCAAGGGTCTCCAGTTTTCAATATGGGACATTAGATGGTAAAGATACCGTTTACACAAGCGGTTTTACGGTCGTTGGAATATCAAATAGGTCACGTGTTTATGATGGTTGGGTTGGTGGTGCTCCTTCCTTTTGGGAAGAGAACAAAACTTACGTTTGGGTTGACTCTATCAACGCTGACCTCTGGGAAGAGGGAAGCGTGATTCCATTAAACATTACAATGTCTTCCTACAGAAATGGAGACCCCATAGAGTTGAGTTTACCAATTAATCTCATGGTGGCTGGTTTTGTTAGACTAGAAGAAAAGGCGCTATCCATAGCACAAGGCTCGTATTACTACATTCAACCTTTTGGACTAGGCATTGTGCAGATTCAACCAATGCCAGAAAATCTTTTGATTGTAAGCTGGGAGGAAACTTTGGCGCCTCTTTTAGATGCTGTCTATGAGTTTTCGCCGTCTTACAGTCCCATAAGCACCGATGTCCTCGTTTTTATCGACCGAAACTCGCTTATCAGTGTTTGGGACATCCCTAGCTCATTACAAAAACTAGATGTAGTAAAGCGAAACATTGACAATAAGATTGGCAAGTACGGAATTAACACTTTTAATAACCTTTACTCTATTTTAATGATGTATCAATTTACGTCAAGCATTATGCGGTTGTCATTTATTGTGGTGTCTCTTCCTGTGTTTTTTGTGGCTTGGTACATGGGCACAACCATTTCAGACGTTTCCTTTAACCTGAGACGTCGAGAAATAGGTCTCTTGCTGACCAAAGGGTTTTCCAGACGTCAACTTCTCCGAATGTTTTTGACTGAAGCCTTACTCATTGGGCTGGCTGGAGGTGTCGTTGGGATAGCGTTAACTCTAGCGTTAAATCCATTATTTGTCAAAGCGGTCGGCGGCGAATACATTGGCACACCTCTAATTGGAATAGATACTGCCATTCTAACAGTTGTCTTTAGTGTGATCATAACTCTTTTAGTTGTTTTTGGATCTGCTAGAAGAGCCTCAAACATGGCTACCGTTGACGCCCTAAGAGAGTACATGTATGTTGAAGAGGTGAAGCCTTACAAGAAATTGTGGCCGTGGGTTGCGTTCCTCTTAGGAACCTACAAAATGGTCATATTTCTTTCGGGGGTAAACCTGATGATAGAGTTCATGAGACTGGCTATGAGTGGAGGAAACTTTTTAGTGGGGCTTCTTGTGGGAATCTGGGCTTTATTCGACGCTGTATTGACGTACATTGGTCCATTTCTCTTCTTCTGGGGCTTCACAAAAATCTTCATACGTTGGTCGTTGAAGTTTCAGGAGATCACTGCTAAGGCGGCTAAATTTTTGGGCGATTTAGGTGTTCTAGCCACAAGAAGTGTCCGAAGGAATCCTGCTCGTGCGGCGTCTATAGCTTTCTTAATTGCGTTAATCATCGGCTACGGAGTTCAAATCACAGGAATTTTAGCCAGCGACCAAGACTACAATGTTCGAATTGCTTATGCTAATGTGGGCGCCGATGTGAGTGTTGTTTTGACTCAGCCACTTAATGTTTCATTTACAACAGACTTGAGGGACAACATAAGGAGCAATGTATCTGGTGTTGCATCCACAACCACCGAGTATTCTTTCTATGGGGAGTCTAGCTTTGCAGGATTGCAGCTAAAGACTATCAACACCACTGAGTGGCTCAACACAGCCTATTACGAAGACAACTGGTTTAGTGGTAGAGACGTTAAAACCGCGTTTCAATTGTTATCCTCAGACAACCGCTCAATTATTTTGGAACGCGGCATAGCCGAAACCAACGACCTGAAAGTAGACGAAACGATTTGGGTTAGTTTCGATCGTGGGTTTGACGGAGACAAATACGCATGGGATTTAACTATTGTTGGTTTTTTCGGAACCAAGAGACCTGAGCCGTCCTTTGGACAAATAATAGGCACTTATCAGTACTGGTCCTATGTTTCAGAGAGTCTGTTTCAAGAATTGGGCGCCGTTGTCACAGATTCTTCCTCGGCAAGAATATTAGTCAAGCTAAACGGTGGGACCAACGGAACAGCTGTAGCGAATGAGATTCGAGATCTTATTCCCCGAGGCATGGGTACAGTTTACTCAGTATCTGAGCAGCTTCAAGAGCAGCAGAGCAACTTTATTTATTTAGGAACCCTCAATGTCCAACGCTTGGGTGTTGCATTCGCTATTTTGGCAACGTCTATAGGAACCGCCTTAGTCACGCTTGTCAGCCTAAAAGAGAGACAGCGAGAAGCATCCATAATGAGCGTGCGTGGCTTGTCGTATAAACAGTTGGCAATCATGCTTTTAACAGAAAACTTGGCTGTCGTCACGTTCGCAGTGCTACTAGGTGTAGCAGCGGGTCTAATAATAGTTTATGGAAACGTTGTCTCCTCCAATTCGACAGTCATATCAATCATCGCTAAACGTGTAGTCTTTCCAGCAGACGCCTTGTTAACGATATTTGCCTCAATTGGGTTGGTGTTCGCGTCAACCATTGCGCCCGTTCTGTTTATGGTCAGAAAATACATTTCAAGGTTAGAAAGGGTGGTGCGACAAGTTTGAAAGGTGCAGAAATAATCGTTAAAGACTTGATTAAAGTGTATCGTCTAGGCAAAGTGGAAGTTCAGGCTCTTCGTGGACTGAGCATGTCAGTGAAAGAAGGCGAAGTAGTCTCAATAATTGGACCAAGTGGAAGCGGAAAGACCACATTGCTTAACATTGTAGGCGGATTAGACACGGCAACCGCTGGCTCCGTCATAGTTGGCAACATTGAAGTAACAACACTTCCAACTTCACAACTCATCGACTATCGAAGAAAAACTGTGGGACACATTTTCCAAACCCTCAATCTAATTCCAACATTAACTGCAGCAGAAAACATTGAACTACCCATGATTGCCTTGGGCTTAGGAAGAGGCAAGAGAAGCGAACGCGTCAAAACACTTCTCGAAGTCGTAGGCTTAACCCCCAGAGCCACTCACAAACCCGACGAATTAAGCGGTGGAGAACAACAACGTGTAGCCATGGCAGCAGCATTAGCCAACGATGCCCCAATAATCTTGGCTGATGAGCCGACAGGCGAATTAGACACGACCAACGCCAAAATCGTGGTCGACTACTTGGTGAAAATAAGCCGAGAATTAGGCAAAACCATTATCATGGTGACACACGACCCAAACATAGCCAGACATACAGACAGAATCCTACGCATTGAAGACGGCACAATAAAGGCTGCGTTGACTCCAGCCCAAATCCTTGAACCAACCGCAGCCGTTTCTTACATTGACCAGCTCAAATCAAGATTGACTGATATAGACGCTCAATTAGAAAAACTTGACCAAGACTTCCGCGACGGCAAATTAGGCGGAGACGAATACGCCGAACAGAGGCAGAGGCTGAAACAGACAAAGGCAGGCTTACAAGACGAACTGCACCGCATGGGAGTAGTAATATAACCAAAACAATCTCGGTTTGTGGCTAACGGTTGCAAAACGCTTTATAATGCCTAGTTTATTTCATGACTCTTTTGAAAGCGCAAAATATGTGAAATGATGGGCCGGTAGTCTAGTTGGTTAGGACGGCGCCCTCACGCGGCGCAGGTCGCAGGTTCAAATCCTGCCCGGCCCACTTTTTTAATGTTGTTAACATTTTCTTGCATGGAAAGGATAATCTAAAATTTCCACTTTCGCAGAACATTTATAGGGTCATTTTGAGTATGAATTTTCGATGATTCAATTTGAAGTTTGACTCTTCTATCCAGTCGATGGACATTGAAAGAAGAGAATTGATTGAGTTGGCACAATTTGTGCTTAATAGAAGCACCGAAGATGTTAGAGAAGAACTGCATGAATATCTAATTGAAATAGCTTTATACAACTCAGAACAAGGAGTTCAGCGAGAAGAAATCAAAAGTTTAATTGAAAAGGAATTTGGTTTTTCGCATTTTCCAATGGCGATATTGGATTTCTCTCTTGAAAGGTTAGAGAGGAAGGGAAAGATAACCAAGAGTGGAACTCCTTTCCTATTCTTTCTGTCAGACGCAAGGAAAAATGAGATTGCAGAGAGATTTCAAAAGCAAAAACTATTGAGTGAATATTTTGTCGCAATCATCTTAACCAAAATTGAAAATAAGTTAGGACAATTGTCTGAAAATCAAAAAATGAAAGTCGTACAAAGCCTTTTTAACTTTTTGGGTAAGACTTTCAACAATTTATCTCTTAACTGTGCCAGACTTCTGACCAAAGCCCCCTCTGAGATTAAAGATGTCGTAGAATTACTTGGAGCTACCGATATTCTTTCCGATGCTTTTCAATCTGTTGAAGACAAAGTTCTGGCTAGAGTATCAATCGAGGTGATTCGAGATGTACTTAGAGAGCCAGATAAGCAAGCATCTCTTTTTCTATATTCTCTAGCCCAGAGTTATGTATTGCTGCAGATAATGAACGTCGATCCAGAATGCCAAGCTTTGGTAAAGAAACTTATCTTGTCTGATATTGTTGTTTTCCTTGATACAAATATCATAATTGATCTTTTGTGTGAAAATGCAAGGCAAACATACCACAAGACTGCCACTGTTTTAATTAGATTTATGAATAGTCTCGGCATAAAGAGTTGTATTTCATCCAGAACAATTAGAGAACTTTTCAGACGTTTGGAGATATCAGATGCTGCTTTTAAGCAATGCGGACACACACTTGAAAGTAAAAAAGAGAAGTTAGCAGAATTCGTTGAAGATACCCTCCTAAGAGAATATCTGCTACAACAAAGGCAAAATCCGGGATTAAAATGGCAGGGATTCATCGGTAGACTACGCAATTTTTCTTCTATTTTGAAAAGGCGGTTCTCAATAAATATCGACAACATTCTATATGATCACATATGTTCTAGCTCTGCATTTGAAGAACTGTCAAAAGTTATAGCAGAGGCAGATTCTCAGAAACCCAAAGCGGTGGTAGAGCATGATTGTTTCCACATAATTCTTGTTGACCACCTAAGGGAGAAAATCGGAGACGAAGGAATTATTCCAAAACGTTGGTTTGTTACAAAAGACAAAACTCTGGGACTCGTTGAGAACATAAGGATTATGACTGAGAAGAAAAAGCCAGCAAGTGTTTTCATTGATGTTTGGCTCCACATGATTTCTCCGTTACTTTCTCCAATAGTGGCTACCGAAGAGGCTTCAGAGACATTTGCTCGATTCTTTTCCTCTTATTTCATACCATCTTTTCCAAGAATGGAACCGGTAACCTTGACAAGGTTAATCGGGCCATATTTGGATGACAAGGACTTATCTACAAATGAGCTGAAAGAGCTAGTTGGCGACGCCTACCTTTCCGAGCATATGGATGAATTAGCCCAAAGAGGGCAACTTGAAACTTATGTAAACAGGAAATACATCGAAATAAAAGAAAGGAAACATCAAGAAGAAATCAAAAAATTGCAAGAGGAAAAATTGACATTAGAAGAGAAACTCCAAAAGTCAGATGAAGAAAAAGTGCAGCTCAAAAGAGAAATGAAAGAAGGAAAACAATTTGGCAAATATCTTGCAGGAGCCGCTGTCTTCTTTGCCGTATGGTTGGCAACTTATGTATGGATATTACTTCCGACAATGAGGGAGCCATATAGTGCATCTATCATAGCAATTGTAATTTCACTGATAGTTGGATATCTCTTAGGGTTTAAACGATATGAATGGATCTTAGAAAAATTTCTGGAACGAGTTCGTCAAAAAAGCTAACTGAATGAGTTACGTGTTGAGTCTTGTTTAACCTAATAGACTAAAAGCAACTTTTTGCTTGTTAATACTCTGTTTTGTAGGGTTTGAGTTTGAATAGTTTGACGAATTCTTTTGGCGTTATGTATTCCTCTACCTTTGCTTCTTCGTAATCGTTATCATAGGCAACGAGATAAACAAGATTTTCATGCTTCACGGCTGCCAGATTTTCCAAATCTTTAGCTTTGATTTTTGTCTTTAGTGCATTCATTTCTGTTTTGATTTCGTCTCTTCTTACAATGTGCGCAGACAATTCCTCGACAAATCTTCGAGACACGTATCCTGCTTGTCTGCTAAAATTGTCTCTGAAGAATCTTTCCACTTCTTCAAGCACCAGCTCGGATGTGACCACTTCAAACTCGCCGAGCTGAGCCAAAAACAAAACAAGCCTTGAGTTACACTCTTCGAGTCTGCCAAAAATGAAAACCATGGAATCTAGATAAGCCCTCTTAGGTCTCTTGCTCAAGCTGTGCTAAAGCCTCCACAATCTCGTCGTGCGTCATCTTTTTACCAGTTCTCTTAATTTCTTCGCCTAGTTCTCTCCAATAATGCATGGCTGGCTTGAGCAAGCCGAAGTTTTCACCTAGTCTTAAGATTCCGACACGAATTGCTTCAGATTTTGTGGCGAAATAGCCTCTTCTAACGAGCTCGTTTAAAACATCGGCGGCTGCACCGCTTAGCCTGACCAACAGTTTCTCTTCAACCATTATGCTTCACCATTTTTTGCTAACAAAATTATATAAAAAACGTTATCTTATAAGTCTTCCTTCCCTTTGACAGACCAAGCGGTGGTTTCAACACTCTTGCAGCCCATTAGGCTTCAGAACGCTCTACCATAAGTTTAATAGGCAACTACGGCTATGTTGAATCTACAAGAATTAGGATTCGATGCAAAAGGCGATAACTAGTTCTAATCAATGTAATATGGAGGTGCAAATTCGATGTCTTATAGAGAAAGAGGACCACGCGAGATGCACAAGGCAGTCTGCGCTGACTGCGGCCAAGAATGCGAAGTGCCGTTCAAACCAGACCCCAGCCGACCAGTTTACTGTCGAGAGTGTTGGGCGAAGAGAAGACCGCAGAGAAGGTCTCGATACTAAGTCTCAAAACAAGTTTTCATCCCTCAAAATAACAACCACACAAACGATTTCCATTAATTAATCCCAACATTTTTTATCTTCTTTTTTATTTAATTTCGAGCCATTCCATTTCATTTTTATCAGAGTTTATCCTAACGCAGTTCAGAAAACTTAAAAACACACATGGCATTCATGTTGAAATAGCGCCTTGTGCCGAGGTAGCTCAGCCTGGGAGAGCACCCGGCTGAAGACCGGGTTGTCGCCGGTTCAAATCTGGCCCTCGGCACCAAACTGAGCATGGTTAGAGATTAAGCTTGAACTTTTTCATGGGAACGGGAACTACATCCCTCGTTGATTTTCTTGAAGCAAAGCCAGATTTAGATAAGTCGCTTAAATAGAAGCGCACAAGACAAACAGAAAAATCGTTTTAGAGAGGACTAGTTCCAGCTTGCGGTGGTGTTTCTTCCGTTGCTGTCTGAGGTTTTTCCTCGGGTACTTCAACGGGAGTGGGGTTTTCCTCACTTTTTTGCGGTGTCTCTTGCTCCGTTTCTGTTGCAGTTGTCGAAGTTTCTTTTGTTCCGGTCTTTGATTCTTCAGCTGGTTTCGACTCTTGTTCTTTTTGTCCCTCGGCTTCTTCTGCCTGCATTGTTTCTGTTTGTTCTGGCTGTGGCGTAGCTTCAACCAGTGGCTGGGTTTCTTCTGGTTTCTTCTCTACCTTTTCAGCTGGCTCTGTCGCTTGCTCTTTAGATTCTTCGACTTTTTCAGTTGGTTTTGTTTCTGCCTCAATAATTTCTGCTTTTGTTGGTTGTAGCGTAGGCGTGGGTTCTGTTGGGATTTCTGTTGGTGTCAAAGCTTCTTTTCGTCCGTATAGGAGCATGTAGAATTGGAAAGCTATTGCTATGATGATGTTAAACCAGCCCATTCCAAACACAATTGTTGTCAATGTCCAGTATGGCATAGCCCACTTGTAGCTGAATTCAAGGCCATATCTGTAAAGGTCTCCATGAACTATTTGGTCTATTTTAAATGCAGAAATCATTGAGACAAGTGATGAAGCGGCCATAAGCACAAGAACTAACGAAACTATGTTGACAGTGTTGGGCTTCATCCCTGCACAATCCTTTACACCTTACAAAGATTAAAAAGCCAATTAATCTTGTGTCTCAACGATAACTATTTAAAATACAGATGATTTAGCCACACACCAAACAATAAAGGATAAGTCTTAGCCAAAAACACTTTTTAACTTCAAGATAATGATAAGAACAATGGTTCCTAAAGCGGTCGTAGTCTAGCCTGGTCTAGGACATCAGCCTGCCACGCTGACGACCCGGGTCCAAATCCCGGCGACCGCACCATTTAGGCATGAAGTACAAGTATGTTTTTTAACCACCAGAGAAAAAAGATTAGATTGATGAGAAAAATCAACATCGCAACTTCAAAGTCAGTAGTGTGTCACTAATGGAAGAAAACGACCTAGTTGAAACAATAAACAAGTTGAAAGAAAAGAAGAACGCGGTGATTCTGGTTCATAATTATCAAAGGCCAGAAATATATAGGGTAGCAGATTTCATAGGCGATTCTTATGGGTTGAGTAAAAGAGCCACAGAAACCAAGGCAGATTTCATAGTTTTCTGCGGTGTTGATTTCATGGCTGAATCCGCTTACATTTTGAACCCTGAAAAAACAGTTTTGATTCCAACTAACCTTGCAAAATGCCCAATGGCGGCTATGGTTAATGTATACGATTTGAGAAAACTAAAAGAGCAGTATCCTAACGCTGCTGTTGTGAGCTATGTCAACACAACTGCAGAGATTAAGGCTGAGTCAGACATATGCTGCACAAGCGCCAACGCCGTAGAAGTGGTTAATTCATTGAAGCAGAAAGAAATCATTTTTGTGCCCGACGCCAACCTAGCAAAATATGTGATGAGGCATAGTGACAAAGAGATTATTCCTTGGAATGGCTGGTGCTACGTGCACACTAAATTCACTGCAGACGGCTTGAAAGAAGCTAAAAGGTTGCATCCAGACGCAAAGGTTATAGTGCATCCAGAATGTGTCCCAAGCGTAATAGATTTAGCCGACAAAGTTTGCAGCACAACTGGCATGGTTGATTACGTGAAAAAAAGCCAAGATAGGAAATTCATCATAGCCACAGAAATAGGCATCATAGAAAGATTGAAACTTGAGGCGCCAGAGAAAATTTGCCTTCAAGCACCGCCAGGTGGAACCTGCATTCAAATGAAGAAGAATAATTTGAAACTTGTTTTAGAGGCTTTAGAAAAAGAGCAATACAAAGTCACTGTGCCCGAAGAGATTAGGATAAAGGCAAAAGAAGCCTTAGACAAAATGTTAGACGTGGACTGACACATATTGGACAGGAAAAAATTAGTTGAACAAGCATATCAAAGAGGAAAAGAACTCAATTTAAAAAATAAAAATTATCGGATTTGGCTGAAAAAATTCTTTGATCAAGAATACAGAGAAGACATCGGGTCGGGCGACATAACAAGTGAAGCGATTCTAACCAAAAACAAACATGGAAAAGCAATCTTAAAAGCCAAACAATCAGGCATCATTGGAGGAGTTGAAGAAGCAAGCTGGTTCTATAAGAAGCATGGTCTTGAAGTGAAAATTTGGGCACAAGACGCAAAAGAAATCCAGAAAGATGATGCAATTTTGGAAGTTTATGGGCGACAAAGAGACATTTTAGCCACAGAGAGAATCGGCTTAAACGTTTTGCAGAGAATGTCGGGAATAGCCACAGAAACCAAACATTTGGTTGATTTGCTTAGACGCTATAAGACCAGAATAGCCGCAACGAGAAAGACACATTTGAGGTATCTTGATAAGAAGGCGGTTTTCTTAGGAGGCGGTTTGACACATAGGCTTGGACTTTGGGACTCCATCCTAATAAAAGACAATCACTTGCAAGCCTTAAAGAACAACGGAGTAAAAAATTATGTTGAGAAAGCAATAGCCATGGCTTCACGGTTTGTTGAAAAAGTCGGCTTCATTGAAATTGAAACAACTGGTCAAGATGATGCGGTGAGGGCGGCGAGAAAATTTAAACAGTTGAAGCTAAAGACGCCGTGCATAATAATGTTGGACAATGTAAGACCAAAGGAAATTGAACAAATTATAGAGAAACTGAAAAGCGAGAATCTTTATGACCATGTGCTTTTTGAGGCTTCAGGCAACATAACACGTGAAAACATAAGAGAATACGCAAAAACTGGAATCGACGTTGTGTCTCTCGGATATTTAACTCATTCTGCCAAAATCTTCGACATGAGCTTGGAGATGACTATTTGAAAACAGATTTTTTGGTGATTGGAAGCGGAATTGCTGGATTAAATTTTGCCCTTAAGGCTGCTCAATACAGAAGAGTAATAATTGTAACAAAAAAGGAAATCATGGAATCAAACACAAATTTGGCGCAAGGAGGAATAGCCGCAGTAACGAGAAAAGATGACACTTTTCAAATGCACATTGAAGACACATTGAAGATTGGATGCGGCTTATCCAACAAAAAAGCGGTTGAAATCCTCGTTGAAAACGGACCAAAGGAAATTCGGAGCCTAATCTCTTTCGGAGTGAAATTTGACAAAGAAAAGGGTAGGCTTGATTTGACTAGAGAAGCAGGGCATAGCGTAGATAGAATATTGCATTCTGGGGACACGACTGGAAGAGAAATAGAACAGGCTTTGATAAAGAGTGTCAGAGAAAATAAGGACATCGAGGTTTTAGAGAACTGTTTCGCCATAGATGCTATTGTTAAAGATGCAAAATGTTATGGTGCAAACGTGCTTGACATTAAGAGCAAAGAAATAGTCAGCATACTTTCACGAGGCACCATATTGGCTACAGGCGGCATAGGTTACATTTACCAAAACACCACAAACCCAGAAATTGCAACAGGCGATGGAATTGCAATGGCATTTCGAGGAGGCGCCAAAGTTGAAGACATGGAGTTTGTGCAGTTCCATCCCACAACTCTGAACAAATCTGGTGCTCCCCATTTTTTGATATCAGAGACTTTCCGTGGTGAAGGAGCAATTCTGGTGAATGAAAATGGAGAAAGATTTTTGGAAAAATACGATGCCATGGGAGAACTTGCTCCACGGGACATTGTATCTCGTGCGATTTTCAATGAACTCAAGAAGGGTTCAGTTTATTTAGACATGCGCCACAAGAGTAAGCGTTTCATTTTGAACAGGTTCCCAATGATATATCAAGAATGCTTGAAGTATGGCATTGATATTACCAAGGATTTGATTCCAGTTTCTCCCGCTGCACACTACATTTGCGGAGGCATTAAAACAAACGAATATGGAGAAACAAACATACAGAATCTTTTAGCATTCGGCGAATGTGCTTGCACCGAAGTTCATGGAGCTAACAGATTGGCAAGCAACTCGCTGTTAGAGTCGGTTGTTTTCAGTTCTCTAGGCGCATTAAAAGCAAAAAAGCTTCTAAAGAATGAAATTAAATCACCAAAGCTGCGAGAAGAAGTAAAATTCCATGACATGAATCGGCAGGAATTGAAAAATCTTGAGTCTGAGCTGAGAAAAGCGATGTGGGATTATGTGGGAATAATAAGAAACGAGGAAAACTTGAACCTCATGCTTGGAAAGTTGAGGCAACTGGAAAAAAGAATCAATGGTTTTAATGAGAATGAAATAAATGTTCGGTTTCTTGAACTGAAAAACATGGCAACCGTAAGTAAATTGGTTACAAAGGCTGCACAGATTAGGAAAGAAAGTCGGGGAACGCATTATAGAGAAGATTTCCCTTCTGCAGACGATAAAAACTGGTTGAAGCATATCTGCCTTGAAAGGAAGGGAGAAAATTTTCGCGTGTCATTTGTTCAATGACATTTTGAAAAAAAGAGTGCCAGACAATCATAGGCTATATCGGTGGTTTGACCAGTTTTCTCTTTTCCAGCGGCATCTTCATCCATTTTTCAAAATCTGAACTTGGTGGTTCAGTCTCAAACAATAGTTTTCTGCGAGATTCCAACAAATTATTATTTTTCTTCATAAATTCGGCTGCTGTGACAACTGAATGCCCCTTCTTGGAGGCACTGTCAAAAATTGGTTTAGAAAATTCTCGCCACTTTTCATCTCTGAGGAGATGATGTTCCAAAATCGTTGTGGAGATGTCTTTCACCAAGTCTTGTAGGTTTTGCATTCCGATTTGCACATCTTCTTGCTTCACTAATCCAACCAAATAGGCTGGTGGACCGCCAATTATGACAAGTTGAGGTCTTTGACTGAGAATTACTGGCAAAGTGGGAGAGTGCATGGGACCTTGAACATCAGAAGCAAACAAGAAGCGTTCATCTTCATGTTCAATGGTTGCCATGATTAGCCACCCAAGTTGCGAGTCTTCAGGTCCGTGGAAAACTGGGTCAGAAAACTTCAGCTTGGTATGTCCAAACTCGAAGGTTTTTCCGTCTGCATACTCTAGTTTCTTGGCGTATTTTCCTCCTGTTTTGGTGAAAACCCAGCCTCTGCGTCTCTGACTAAAATTAACTTTGTCTCTGTAACTCTTGGCTAAAACGATTTTTCCATCGTATATTTGCCTCGCCGCATCCTCAGAAGACCAGTTGAAACACCAGTCAAGGTAAGACGGCGTATGATGGTCAAAATGATAATGACTAATGGTAACAACCTCCGCCCTCTCAGCCGCTTCAGCAACTTTTTTGCGACATTTGGCTAAAGCCTCATATTCTCTGGGATGCGGTGGAAACCCGAAACGGTTGGGACCAAGAGAAACCCCAGCGTCTAACAGAACCTTCACGTCTGGCGTCTCGACATAGGTGCACATGGAACGGACGCCTATGCTTTCAGCAGCCAATGGAACAACCCTGATATTGCGAAGCATCTTTTCACTAGCCTACATTTTCCATATTCTTTTATACAAGACAGAACTGAGGCTCTTGTGGATTCTCAATATTGATTTCCATTTCATAACGCTTTTGTTTACTCTAAATGAAGATGACAAATATTGAGTGAAACGAACATGCACATACACAGCTTCACAGAGATAACACAATACTTTGACGAGGACGTAGGCTATCTAGGCTATCCTGAAGACGAAATTCTCCATGTCTTCGAGTGTCTATGCGGTTTCACACTTATCGAAAAGAGGAGACCTGTCAAGTCTAGTTCAGGACAAAAGAAAGTGACAATTTACACCGTAATAAGAAAATAACCAAAATTGTCTAGAAGCATTCATCAATTTAGAGTATAGTTTTTATTTTAGCTCAGCACAAGTTTGTTTTTGTGGGCGATGACGACTCTGGCCCCACTGAATAAATGATTTGGATCTTGAGTGCGAGAGCCCACACTTATCTCATTTTTCAGAAAACTTTGGCACTATTTAGGCTCAAATAGGGTTACCGCAAATTCAGATTTTCAAGTCGCAAACTATTAACCAACAAATCATCATCATAGAGACGCGATGAAAATCCCAAAAAGGAAGGGCAAACATTGAACGAAGTCTTGTTTATGGCTTGTAAAGAATTAATCGACGATGCCAAACTTGGATGCGCCGACCTTGTCTTCAAAGAACTATGCCTAGAAATATTAGCCAGAGCCAAAAACGTACTAACAGAGGACCAATTCAAAGAATTAACCCAATATGCAGCTGAAAGAATGAAGGAAAAGAGCCTAAGCGAAACTGAATTGCCCATCTAACCTATCGCTTTTTCAAACCTAAAACAAAAATTTCAGCACTCTTTCTCCGACTTGCCCTCGGCTTGACCAGCCTCACAGACGCAAAACTTTGTTTCATCTCAAAAACAAAATCATTAAGCATGTCGCCTTGAAAAACCTTAACAAACAAGTTTCCTCCAGACCTTAAAACCGAAACAGCGAGTTGCAGAGCTCGCCTAGCCAAATCTATTTGTCTTGCGTGGTCCAGTTCCCAAATCCCTGAAACATTGGGCGAAACATCTGAAAGCACCACGTCAGCTGCACGTGGGAGAAGCTCGCTAACGGCTTCAGCTGTTTCTGACTCAGTTATGTCGCCCACAACAGAACGAACATTAGCTTCATCAATTGGCTCTATAGACTTGACGTCGACTCCTAAGACAAAACCCGCTTCGCCCACAATCTTTCTAGACGCCTGCATCCAACCGCCCGGTGCCGCACCCAAATCCACAACAACATCGCCTAGTTTGACGAATCCGTATTTTTCCACAGCCTCAAGAAGCTTGTAGGCTGCACGCGACCTGTATCGTTCTTCTTTTGCCAAGCGATAATAGTAGTCTCGCTTGCGCTCTCTAACCCAAGCCTTAGGCAAGACTAACTTTCACCAGAAGGGTCCATTTCAACCTTTGCGAGAATCAGAACCCACTCTGTTAATCTTTCACACCCGTTCGGTGATACGGCTCCCCAAGCGCTGCATCTGGGGTCGTTTGGACACATCAAACAAGGGCAATCGATAACAGAATTAATCGAAGCGGGCAACCTCTTCGGAAACAGCCTATACGTCCATCTTCCATCACAAAGTTCTTTTTCACGACGAATCAAACCCTTATTCTCGAGTTTCAAGGCTATTCTAGAGCCCTCTCGGCTGCTGGCGCCTAATTTGCGCCATAAATCAGCCTGAAGTACACCTAGGCTTCCAGTGTTGGCGATAAAATGCAACGCCTTATATTCTAGGTCATCGTGTCTGGGCATACTGGTCGAACTCTTGAATCAAGCTCCTACAAATAAATATGTGCAGTTTGACAATAAAAATCTACGTGTTTACAGTTGATTTACATTGGGAGTTGATGAATGTTGCCAAAATACGGCGCCGAGAAAGCCTCGTATTGTTTGGGTATAGAGTCAACAGCTGACGATTTCAGTGTAGGAATACTCTCCTATGATGGTAAGGTTCATGCCAACATAATCAGCGCCTTCATGCCAGAAGAGGGAGGGATACATCCAAGGGAAGCCGCTAGACACCATGCGGAAGTTGCTGGAAAAGTCATAACTGAAGCGCTCAAAAAAGCGAGAATAAGTCCAAACGATGTAAAGGTTGTAGCCTTTTCCCAAGGACCAGGCTTAGGACCGTGCCTGCGCACAGGCGCCACAGCTGCTCGTGCTTTAGCGTCTTATTTGCATGTGCCACTGGTCGGCGTTAATCACAGCATTGCTCACATTGAGGTTGGTAAGCTCATAACGGGCGCCAAAGACCCTGTTACCCTGTACGTTTCTGGGGGAAACACCATCGTTTCAGCCTTTGACGCTGGGCGATACCGCGTTTTCGGTGAGACCCTTGACATTGCTGTTGGAAATTGCCTCGATGTTTTCGCTCGTGAAGCTGGCTTGCGACAGAAACCTGGCATGCCTTTCGGCGCTGCAGTTGAAAGATTGGCAAGTCAAGGTAAGAGTTTCATTCCGCTTCCGTTCAGCATAAAAGGCATGGACATGTCGTTCAGCGGTTTGCTCACTGCCGCGGTTGAACTGCTCCGTGAGAAGAAATATAGTCTTGAAGATGTTTGTTTCAGCCTTCAAGAGGTTGCCTTCTCCATGCTGACCGAGGTGACAGAACGTGCCTTGGCTCACACTGAGAAAACTGAGGTTGTGTTAACTGGCGGAGTTGGTGCCAACAAACGGTTGCAATCTATGATGAAGGTGATTGCTGAGGAGCATAATGCCAGTTTTTCTAAGGTTCCCACGGAGTTCGCTATAGACAACGGTGCCATGATTGCTTGGACTGGCATACTTGCGTATAAGCAGGGCATTGTGACTCCTTTAGAGAAGAGTATGGTTAAACTGAAGTGGCGATTGGACGAGGTTCACGTGCCTTGGGTCACAGCAGGAGGCTAAATTTGTTATGCTCATGAAGAAGGGCGCTGAAGCTAACTTATACTTAGAAGAGTGGTATGGTCGTAAGGTGATTATGAAGCGTCGATTGTCAAAGGCGTATCGTTTGGTTGAGTTAGACAAAGCCATAAGAGCCCAGCGAACATTGCGTGAGCCTCAGCTTATTCACAGGGCTAAGGAGGCAGGTGTTCCCACGCCTACTATTTTTTTAATTGATACTGCGGATACGAATATTATTATGGAGTTTATTGAGGGAAAGCAGGTTAAGCAGATATTGAGCGACCTTCCTCAGTCAGAGAGGCTTCGTTTGTGCCGTCACATCGGCGTGCTCATTGGGCGCCTTCACAACCATGGAATCATTCACGGAGACTTGACCACATCTAACATGATTCTCACTTCCAACGGCAAAGTCTTCTTTGTGGATTTTGGTTTAGGCGAGCAGTCTGAAGAATTGGAGGTTAAAGGCGTGGATTTGCATCTCATGAAACGTGCGCTTCAAAGCACACATTACAAATACGCCAAAGAATGTTTCGACGCTGTCTTTTTAGGATATACCGAAACTGTTGGCGAAGATATGGCAAAAAGTGTGTTAGAGAAGATACAGGAGATAGAAAGAAGAGGACGATATGTGGCTGAAAGAAAAGAAGGTGAAGGAGAAGAGTGAAAAAAGTAGGCTTCTTCGTAACAGGCAACATTCACAAATTCAACGAAGCCCGCAAAATATTAGCAGAATACAACATTGCAACCGCCATGCTCAATTTGGAAGCCGTTGAAATTCAAGACGACAACGTAGAGAACATTGCCAAAGCCAGTGCAACAGATGCAATGAAGAAATCGAATTTGCCAGTCTTCGTTGAGGACGCTGGACTCTTTGTTAAAGCTTTAAACGGTTTTCCAGGTCCCTACTCGTCTTATGTTTATCGAACAGTGGGCACCAAAGGAATATTGAAACTGATGCAAAACGAGAAAAAACGAGACGCTTACTTCCTCTCAGTTGTCGCCTATTCCAGCCCGCAGGAACAGTTAGAGCCAAAATGTTTCCATGGTAAGGTTGAGGGAAAAATAACATACGAAGAACGTGGAAAACAAGGTTTCGGCTTCGACCCAATCTTTCAACCTTACGGTGGAAACAGCAAAACCTTCGCCGAAATGACAACTCAAGAAAAAAACAAGTATTCACACAGAGCCCAAGCGCTACAAAAATTTGCAAGATGGCACAATCTTCACGCTCAACGTATTTAGTTAAAGCCCTAGCTAGAGTAATCCAGAATCAGCTCAAGAAAGATGGAATAATATAAGCTATCAGAGAAGAAGACCCTATGGAAATATTGAGTTTTATTTGTTCACTGAGAGGGCTTTCCACTTTTAGCTAACAACGGTGGAATGTGAGTTTTCCCACACTTCTTACATAAGCCGCAATTATGACTCTCATTATTGGTCAGAAATATTTATGGCGATAAGAAGATAACGTTGGTCTTGACGTTAGTCTATTCTAAACGCGCTATTTCCGATTCTATTCTCGCAAGTTCATCGAGCTCATTAGAATACAATTCGACTACTTTTTTGTAGAACCATTCATAGAAACTCGAAATCAGTTTCTGATATTCCGTCACAACAGTTTTTATCTCAATCTCCTCGAGTGAATTGATATATTCCTTAGAATCCTTCGACCATTTTTCCCATTTCAGCAATTGCTTTTTTTCGAGTAGAATTTTCTGGTCAATCACTCCGTCGCCAGTTTCCTGATTTCTAGTGAAAGACAAAGTAGCGTCAACAAAAGGCAACATGAGATGTTGGGAAAAAGTTCGCAAGTCTCTAACAAACCTTACACATTTTTCTGTTTGAAGCTCGTCTAGCTTGTGAGAATACTCTGTATTTAACTCGGTGTGGTTCAACTCCTGACAAAATACTCTAGTGTGCTGAATCAAGGAGTAAATGC
>Ga0315306_10000186_pt1 | contig 30178 bp, 29 predicted proteins | sample TDP1_MG_FD_203803 | JGI IMG/M metagenome (GOLD analysis project Ga0315306, IMG submission 203803) | Freshwater sediment microbial communities from Lake Towuti, South Sulawesi, Indonesia - TDP1 | ecosystem: Environmental > Aquatic > Freshwater > Lake > Sediment | place: Indonesia: South Sulawesi... | reverse complement strand
TTTCTTCCCTCAAATCTTTCCATAAAAAGGAGGGGCGAAAAATCTACTTGCATGAAGTATTGGTCCAGTCTTTTTCATTCTCATAGATCATCACTCTGGTATTCGAACAGCCCTATTTTTTAGAAACACCACCCAGTACTGTATCCCATATTGCTTGTGCCAATACGGTCCCCACATTTGTATTGTCAAGGAGATCTCTACCTTGTCACTTCGAATAAAGCCTTCCTTTTCAGCCCATATCAATGTGTCACGTAATACAGTAACTATTGCGTATCCAGTTGCATTCGTGATGGATTGTCTGCCCAGAAAGTGTACTATTGCTCCTTCAAGAGGATACCACTGCCCATCTGTATCATTAAAGTAAGTAACGCGAACCGTCATTTTGTCCCAAAAATGTACTTCTTTTTCGTTAAGAGTTATTTTCAGGGGCAAATCTGTCCACTCCCCATAGTATAATAGAAGCTCACTGTGTGGAGGCGAAGGCGGAGACGTCACATTCCATATGAATGCATCCATGCCAACCCAAGGCATAACGTAGTCTACTCGGTACATCCATCCTTTTGTTCCAATGGCTTCTTCATCAGCTACTGAATACAAATAAAGGCCCCAAGCTGTTTGTTTAACCTTATAATAGAAGCCTCCCACTTCCGCCGCTTTATCTAAGGTACCCAAGACAATTGGCTCTGTGAAATAGTGTTCTTGGCCTTGGTCGTCAACGATTACGGATGCTGCCACAAACACTTTCTGTCTCCATATAGTAGTTTGGCTACCTTCAACTCTGATGTAGATGGGTAAACCGTTTACTGGATACTGTCTTAAGCAGAGAGCAACTATGGCATAAGAGGTCATCAAAGCCCTATTCACCCATGGTGGATCACTCTTCGTCCAGTTGAATGAACCATCCGCATTTTGTAGACTCAACAAGTGGTCAATTACACTTGTGCTGTTCACTTGCCATTCAGCGGGATTTTGCCCTACGCTACATATTGCGCCGACTGCCCATGAATCTGAAGCGCTGTTTGTGATCCCCCAGCTTGGAAAACCTCCATCAGACTGCTGATTATTCAACAGATAATCCAACGCTTTCTTAACAACCTCTGTAGAGTTGATTTCACCAGCGGAAGTCAAGGACATTATTGCTGCCGCTGTATCATCGACGTCGCTTCCAGCACCTACAGCCCATCCCCATCCTCCATCGGCATTCTGATGCTCCTTAATGAACTCGACTGTTTCACAAATGACTGTTGAGTTTGCATCTTCACCAGCCGAAATAAACGCTAACACTCCCCAAAAATCATCGAATAACCAGGATTCATCTCCTATTTGGCTATTAACAAAGTGATTTCTGAGTATTTCGACATAGTTTGTGCCGTTTATGTCTCTTGGGTCCTCATCTGCAGCTGTCATTGAGAGCACAAATCGCTCGACTTCTGAAGCCTTACTTAAATCGAGCATGTAACCTTTTGCGATTAAATAATCCACTATTGATGGACCGCCACTTACCCTCCAATCGTGAGGGTCTTCACCGGTCGCTGCAATTGCCATGACTGCCCAACTCGAAGTTGCAAAGTCTGAAATGCAACCGTTAGACTGCTGAATGCTCCTTAGATAGTTTAATGCTTTGGAAACGGTTTCATCACCAGTGTCGAAAGAAGTAGAAGTTTTGCCTATCTCACTTAAAGATGCGATAGAATAGAATATTAGAAAAACTGTGTAGAAGATAGTTCTGAACACTTTTGGATGGTTCTTCACATGAAACACTGGTCAGATTATCCATCCAACTTATATTTAAGAATTATTGTTATTAATACAGAGTAACAGATATACGTTGGGGGAATATACGTGGAAATCCTTGAAATAATCGAAAGGGTTGCTGGCAAGATTGCGCCTGGGCGCTCGCCTCTATTCACTGAAGCCCATGTGCTCAAGGCTTTGGAGGAAATCGGTTCTCAGAAAGGTGTTGGTAGACTGAAACTTTCGAAGGAACTGCAGTTAGGAGAAGGCGCAGCGAGAACCCTTGTTAAACATCTCAAGAACGAAGGCTTAATTGAAATCTCAAAATCGGGAATCGCCATGTCTGAGCGTGGAAAAAAAGTGTTTTCAAGTTTGAAGGCTGTCTTAAGCGAACATGTGGAGATTCCGTACAGTCCCCTGACTGTTGGGCCTTTCAACGCTGCAGTTCTTGTAAAAAGTGCGGCTGACGCTGTAAAATATGGTTTAGAACAACGAGATGTGGCTATTATGGTAGGGGCAAAAGGGGCTACTACTCTGATCTTTTCTAAAGGGAAGTTGATCATGCCTCATGTGAAAGAAGACGTTTTCAAAAGTAGCACTAGCGTTCGTGATTTATTATTGTCAAAATTGAAACCAAAAGAAGGCGATGTCATAATAATAGGAAGCGCAGAGGAAAAATTAAAGGCGGAGTTTGGCGCAAAGATGGCGGCGCTGCAACTGCTAAAGTCTCTCTAGTCCGTGAAAGTAAGTCAAAATTATTTTTTCTTCTTCTTCATCACTGCAAACGTTGCTAGCTTTTGGATAACAATTAGAGCGTCTTTTCAGACATCAGATGTTCATCATCTTTTTTTCAGAGTAACTCTGAGTCATCATTCAATAAGTATATTGCCTTTTGAGCCATAAAATCTTTTCTTTAACGGTAAAGATAAATGCCTATACCGTCATGTAAGGTTCGGGTGAAAAAACGTTGAAAGTTGTTGCCGCAGACTCTGGTGCCGCAGTTTTGAACAATAATTATCATCCGTTGTTCATTGTTGCTTCAGCTGTTGTTTCAGTTGATGCGCCCTATAGAAAGCCCAGCCGCTGTTTAGCCGAGCCCATTTTTGCAAATGTTGAGAACGGGCATCTTCTAATCGTTCATGAACTGGAACTCTGCCAAAAACTTCTGCAAGAAGAGAAAGCTGATAGCGTACATTTAGACATGTCTTTAGGTAGTTTAAGCCTAGAAGAATTGTCACCAGTTGAATTGTCCAAAATGAAAATCTCAGGCAGAGCACGCCAACATATCCTGCAAATTTTGCCAAAAATAAGAAAGTTTTCAACAGACATAAAACGCGTCTACGGAATTGATGTCTTAGCCATAGGAAAAGAAAGTATGCCAGTGCGGATTGCAGAACTACACTGCGGTGCATACGCCATATTATACTGTGCAAAAAAAGTGTTAGCAGAGAAGAAAGATCTGAAAGTGGGGTTGCCAGCCAAATGCACTGCAACAATCGAGAAAAACAATATTACGCTAAAGTCGTTAGCACCAGCAGAGCATGACCTCATAACTTTAGCTGAAGACAAAGAAAATGTGCTTGAGAAAGTTGAAATTCAAGAGATTCCAAATCCAGTGGCTCGAGGCTTCAGGGTTATAGAAATAAAGCCCAAGATTTAACCATCTTCAATCTTCTATCTTCTATCTTTTTCTTATTTGACGAAAGAAACCGTAGAAAATAGCCAGGCTTGCTAACGACCAAAAAGTGAAGAAAACTATGTAGTAAACAACGCAGCGGTCATGATACCGCATATACATCTTCGCTGACTTGTAAACAAACTCCGCAAGCAGCCACGCAAAAAATACTGCTGGAATATACCATGGACCATACTGCAGAAGCATAAAGAATAGAGAAATTAATCCCGCAATTAGGAAGATGCCTCTAACTGGAAGACTGAAGCGCACAAACAAACGATTGAAACCATATTTTGCGAAAAGCTGCCCGACACCGATGAAATGGTTAATACATTTTTTTGACGCAATTCTCAATGTTGGAGAGCCCTTAAACCACACAACCGCTTCGGGTTCGTAAATTATTTTGTAACGTTTAGTAACCTTATACGTAAGTTCAGTGTCTTCTCCACGAAACAGGCTTTCATCGAACCCGCTTACTTCAAAGATTGTTTCTCGTCTTATGGCAAGATTCATAGTAGGCGCAATCTTAACAAATTGCTGTTTTGTTGGCATGTCCATTCTACCGCCTACACACGCCAAGAATCGGGCAACTCCATGATTGGTGTTCCATAACCGTGTTTGTCCAGTTACTCCAGCAATGTTTGGATCTGAGAAATGTGGCAACGTCTTTTCTATCCATTTGTCGTCTGCGTAGCAGTCTGAGTCGATGAAGAAGATTATGTCTCCTTCAGCGTTTTCAATGCCCAAGTTGCGTGCGTGCCCAAAACCTAATCCCGGCTCTGTGATGAGCTTTATTGGATACTGCTTCACTATTTTCTGTGTGCCATCTTTTGAGTCGCCGTCAACGACAATTATTTCGTCTGGCTTGCGAGTTTGACTAACAATAGATTCAAGAGTTTTGTTAACCGTTGACGCTGAATTTTTGGTTAAGAGAACCACTGAAATCTTGTAGTCTTTAATCTGCAATTATGGGGCACCGTTGAACTTTTTCTTGGCAACAACTGCAATATTAGAATTGGCTTTATTTTCCTTTTACTTTTGTCACTTCTAGACTCATATCAAACGCTTTTACGCTGTCGGTTATTTCTCCGAGGCTTACAATGTCTACTCCTGTAGCAGCGTATTCAAGTATGTTTTGTTCATTTATTCCGCCACTAGCCTCAATTAGAACATTCTCTCGTAACCCTTTCTTCTTTAGCAGAGTTATTGCTTCTTTAACTTTGTAGGCGGAAAAGTTGTCAAGCAAAATTATGTCTGCTCCTGCTTTCGCAGCATCTAAAGCTTGGTGTACTGATGAGACTTCGATTTCAATTTTCTTAGAAAAGGATACTTCATCCCTAGCTCTTTTCACTGCTTCCATGATGTCTCCTATTACTGCTATGTGATTGTCTTTTATGAGAACCATGTCGTCCAAGTGCAAGCGGTGGGTGTCTCCTCCTCCAACCATTACAGCTTTCTTGTCAAAGTATAGAAGCCCTGGCGCTACTTTTCTTGTGCATGCTATTCGAGTTTTGTAGCCAGTGTTTCTGGTTTTTTCAATTAGGCGATGGGTTTTGGTTGCTATGCCGCTCATTCTCGAAAGCAGGTTTATGAGAGTTCTTTCTATTGATAGCAGTGTTCTTGCATTGCCTAATATTCTTATTATGACTGCATTTTTCTTGACGCTTTCTCCATCTGATAGTAGAGGCTTGGCTTGCAAGTCTTGGCTCTGTAGAAAAGCAACTGTTTCTTCTATTCCAGCGATGACTCCATCTTCTTTGGCAATTACTTCTGCTTCAACGATTGTGTCCGATGGAATTAGGGCGGTTGTTATGTCACCTTGTCCAACGTCTTCTTCTAAGAATTTGTGAATCTTGTTTACCAGATTTTTCTTGGGAATGTACATTTTCTGTTATCTTTCCTTCTTTTGGCTATTCTCAACCAAGTGGATTACAGTTCTTTTCGTACAATCTTGCTTTTTGGTTCTACCTCTTCAAAAATTATTGCTTGGAACTTGTAAATCTTTGTCTCCTTGAGTAGCCAATTGTCTGGTGGTAACCCTGCTTTTATGCAGCATTGGCAGAGAAATTCTTCTTCGTTCCAATTCCACTCAACGGGTACTTGTGGTAGCAAAAGTCCTTTCCAGTAGCCTTTTTCAATGATTAACCCGTCTTGTCCAACCTTGATTTTTGAAGGATAGTCTGTAGGCTTCTTAACGTCAATGAGTTCAGGTGGCGTAAGCACGCTTACCTCAAAGATAATTTTGTCCAATTCTTTCAACTTGACTGATGGAAAACGTGGGTCTTGTGTTGCAGAATCAATCGCAGATTCAATAATTGCCTGAGCCAAAGGAACCGTCGGATACGGAAAACCGATGCAACCTCTCAACTCTTTTTTTCCATGAGTTATACTGTTTAAGGTGACAAAGACTCCGCATTTTTGCAAAAACTTGGGCGAAACATTTTTTGGCACAGGCAAAGTTTTTCCTGTCTTCAAGTATTCTTCAACTGCATTTCTCGCCAGCTTGACTAAATATTCGCCTTCTTGCTGAGTCAACTGAAACGGCAAATTTGTTCGCCTCTGCTTTCGGTAAATCCTAACTGCTATTAATTCTTTCACATTGTCTTATTATTCTACCGAGAAATTTTTACTCCTCAGATTCCATGCAAGGAAAAGTGGAGAGCAACAGCCTACGGAAAGCCTTCATCTTCCTATTTCTTTACTACTTGCTTCATAGGTTTCTTCTTGCTAGTAACGTAGGCTGCTGCAGCTGCAACTAAGATTATGATACCGATTACTAGGCTTAAGAACCATGTTTGTGTCCATATTGGCGGTGCTGCTTTAGGCTGACCCATTACTGCCCAAACGCTGAGGTGGGTGGTAACTGCTTCAACATAATGTCCAGCTGTGTTCACTTGTCCTTCGATAGGAACCCACTGGCCTGATGTCGAGTTCCAACAACTAATCTCTAACGACCCTTCATCTACTCCTGCTGCAGCTAACTGTTCGGGCGTGTAGTAAATGCGTAATGTAGCGTTCACAGTTATGGTTGTATCATTCGCAATGATTTGCACATAGCTACCCAACAATTTCCATGTGCCAGGTGGCGGTGCTCTTTCTGGAGCCGTCACATTGCGAACTGCTATCACTACTGGATCTGAAATCTGGTTTATCGTTAAGGTTGTTGCTGCATTTTGAGTAGCGTCTGCAGTAACAGGATTCGCGGGTGTGACGCCTGCTGGATCAGTTATGTTAATGACGACTTGTGGGCTGTTCACTGGAAGAATTATCGTATAAGTTCCTATGTGATCAATTGCATATGATTGTGTTCCTAAAATTCCTTGGTAAGTAGCTGTTATATTGTATGGTCCAAATGGCATAAACTTGTAGTCAACATTCAACATTGAAGTGCATCCATAGTCATCAGTCGATAGAGTTGTCCACAAGGTTCCGTCTGGTCGATACACTGTCACGGTGGCATTAGGTATGGGATTTCCAAACTGATCATTTACAGCCACTGTTACGCCGTAAGATTGTGGCTGAATTTCGAAGATGAGGTCTTTGAGACTGCTTAAGCTTTGATTGTACCATACCATAGTTCTCATGTCAGGAGAGACTTCGTTGGGTGGAGGAACAGTCTCTGGGCGATGCAGAATAATTGCGTGAGTGACGTTGCTGCCGCCTTCAATCGTAATCCTGAGTTGTTCTCCTTGCACGGGACTCTCTTGAGGACTCTCTGTAATATTGAAGAATCTTTCAAGCGTGAAGAAAGTAGCGTTAAGGGGCTCTCTAGGCGGCAAAAGTGTTAACCCTTCCAGATCGCCTGTGACACAAGTCTCGTTAAAGTCGAAGTTGATTCTCAGATTGCTTACGTCTATTCTAGTTTCATTAATTGTCATTAGCGGCTTAGGCAACTGTGAAGTCTTGTTAATATAAGTTAGGACTACGTGCTTTACAAAGTTGATTTCAGCGTTCAAGTCGCCTTCAATGACAAAGTATTCTTGAATGTTGGCTACACTATTTTCATATACTATTGATTCTCTACTGGATTTCAATTTGCAGTATGTTGTGTTTTGTAGTGTTTCTATCAGTTCCCGAATGTCTGGAGGCAGTTCTTTAGGCAGTTCTTCAGGAGGCATCTCTTCAGGAAACTCGGCTTCAACAGTTGCTTTGAACTCAAACTTTTTGCTAACGCTACCGTATGTTAACTCAATTTTTGCGTCTTCTACATAGGGAAGTGTTGCATTCAAGAACCTTAGCGACAACAATGCTCCATAAACCCATGAAGTCACCACCATCATCATTGGAGAAACTGAAGATATCGTAGTGTTTTGATACGAAGTAGTAGTGGACGATGAAAAAGATTCTGGAAGTATTATCGGTGACCCAAGAGGAATTAGGGGGTACAATGAAAATATGGGCGGAGATGGAGGGATAGATATCTCTTTGACAAGGGCAGATAAGTCTCTAACAAAGTTCAAGAACTCGTCAACAAAACTCAATTTGACGGAAATCCCTCTTGAAACATGTGTATAGGCGACTAGAAAAGAGGCGCTCTTAACCGACGACACAGTCACATTCAAGGCTGAATACACTAATTCTTGTATCTCCTCACTGCCAATATTTCCATACTTTGTTATTACACTGGCTAGAGCTTGTAGGAAATCTCCATGAATGCTCATATTGAAAGCAACGTTTGCACCAATTGTGTCATATGGCGTCATATTCGTATACAAGTATTGGCAGTCAAGCAGTCCCTTGGATATTTGGTATAGGGAGTTTGGACCATGACCTGGAATACTGCTGTTAAGATTTAAGAGCATCTGTTCAAGAGTTGTTTGATTCAGTGGACCTATTGGATCTATCGGAACATTATATATGACTAACACACTTCCAGTAAGAGATAGATCAGTTCTGTTTCCCTGAAAGTCTATGTTTATGTCGCCAAGTGGGAAACCTGGTAGCAAGTGAATTATGATTGTGCCGCTTAATGAATCGTTCAAATATTGTCCCTGAATTGTGAAGTCTGTACTGTTCAGCATTGGGAGATCAACTACTATAAATTGGGTGACAATTCTTTCTGGCAGAGTTGTGTTAAGGCTGATCTCAGTGTTGAGAAGTCCATTTGAATACGTGCTCTTTAATGAAGCGTCTGTGACATTAAACGGAAACTCTGACCCAACACTCACTGGTAGGGTCACTGTTGCGTTTGCTCCCATGCTATAATGCCCCTCTAAATATTCTTCAAGCGAAGAAAAGGATGTTGAATTGAATGGAAATTGCGAAGCAAATTCCGATGGAATAACGATTGTGCAATTTGCTAATGCTGAAGTTAAGCCGCCGTTTGCCACGATTCTTGCACTTCCTTGGGCTCCAAGCCCCTCATTTGGAGGCGTGATATGAGTGTAGTCTAATGCCCCAGCAAGGTGAACTTGACCGTCTGGGTCTACGATTAACCTTGCTTCCATGTCCATAAACGGAGCATCAAACTCATTGTAGTTATACACTCTAGAGAGACGGACAAGACCTCTGGAGTCAACCAAATAAAGTTGCTTAGTAAGGAATTGATAGCTAACTCGAAATAATCCTATGTATTTAACGCAGGCTGGGTTTATGCCAGAAGCATAAATTGTTGGTCCATAAAGAGATATGTTAAGAAGATGTATGCCAACATCTAAATATGCAGATGTATAATCTTCGACACTGATGAGCCTACGGATGACTCCATCTGCTGAATCTGATAGACCAGAGATTTGAATCTCATACTCGTCTGCTTTCGTAACGTTTACCTTTACAGATACTTCCAAGTAATCGAATTTTCCATTATGGTCGGTGTCAATTCCTCTGTCATAGATCACGCCAGTAAGACTGGCACCATTCACTTTCGTGTTCGCTAAGCATAATGGTGCTCCGAAAATTTGCAAAACTAAGAGAGACACTACCATAAAAGCCAATGTTTTTCTATTCATTTTCGTACGTCACCTTGCACTTATAATTAATTAGGTAATTGCATATATGATTTATGACTAAGAGAAAGAATAAAAAATGGGGAGCAGTGACATGCGGCTTACGGTGATGTGCCTAAGAAACTTGTTTCGCAGACGCTTAAGAACCCTACTATCTATTATCGGCATATCTTTGGCTACAATGACTCTGGTGGCAGTTAGCGCAACAACCACAAGATACTTGGCAGTCATTAAGGAAATGAACCTATTCTTCAGCGACGACATTGTGGTTGTAGCCAGAGGAGTATTGGTCGTCCAAGCTTTTCCGATTGGGGGAGCCATTCTAGAAAGCACGGTTGACAAAGTGAAAACTGTAGAGAGAGTCAAAACTGCAATTCCACTCTTGTTCATCCTAGATTTTGGAGTAGAGGGCACCCTACATCCAGTACCGTTAAGGGTCACGATTGGAATGCCTGGAAACTGGTCGGTTCTGGTTGGGTCAACACCTCTTTTACCACAGGGAGAGGGAAAGTGGCCCTCAACAGATATAGTCAGTAGGGAAGTTGTTGTCGGATACTCCATTGCAAAAGAACACAGCCTTAGTGCAGGTTCACAATTGATAGTTAAGAATTATGTTTTGAATGTTACTGGAGTTCTTGACTCGCGGTCTGCCCTTCTTTCTCGAGCAATCATTATGCCCCTTCAATTGGCTCAGAACGTGTACGGCTACAATATGATGGTTAACATGATAGTTGTCAAGCCACAAGAGGGTGTGACAGGGGAAGAGTTAGCGGGAAGAATTGAAACCGAGATAACAAGCGTCAAAGCATTGACAAGCGAGGAAAGAAACGAAATAATTGCACCTCTTCTTCAAGATATAGAAAACTGGATACTTGCAATAACGGGCACTCTCTTCTTCGTGACCGCAACAATTGTGACAACGGTTTCCATGATGAATATTTCGGAGAGAAGAAGAGATTTCGCCACACTAGATGCCTTGGGCGCTCCAAAGAGTTTTATCATTCGCATGGTTGTCACAGAAACTGGACTCATTGGCCTGTTAGGCAGCGTTATTGGAATAATAATGGGAACCATTGGAGCAGTTTTTATCGTTAGTTATTATTCAAGCATTTCAGTTTCCCTAGTTTTTCCAGACCTGTTAACTATTGTTCCACCCTTTTTCATAGTTGAAATAATAGCGCTCTCGGTCCTCGTGAGCTGTGCTGCGGGCCTCATACCATCTATGCTTGCAACTAGAGCAAAAATTGTAAGCATCTTGAGGGCAGAATATTGATTGTGAAGACACTGGAGTTAACACGTGTATATCGACTTGGCGCATCCCATATAGTGGCAGTGAATAAAGTAAACTTGGAAATTGAAGAAGCAACTTTCGTGTCAATCGTAGGTCCATCAGGCTCTGGAAAGACCACCCTTCTTCATCTTATAGGATTGAATGATTATCCCACCTCTGGAAAAGTGTTCTTCAAAGGCATGGATACTTCGCTTCTAAAAGAAAAGGAGCGGAGAAAAATTAGGCTTCAAAACATGGGATTTATTTTTCAAACCTTTAACCTATTGCCTACACTTACTGCCTTGGAAAATGTTGAACTGCCCATGGCTTTGGCTAATGTTCCACAGAAGACACAACGAGAAAGAACTGTTCAGCTCCTTAAGGCTGTAGAGCTCGGAAACAGGCTACAACATAGGCCAAGAGAGTTGAGCATGGGCGAAATGCAAAGAGTAGCCATCGCAAGAGCAATGGCAAACAATCCCTCCGTAATCTTTGCAGACGAGCCAACTGGAGAACTTGACTCCAAAACTGGATTTGAAATAATAAAGATGCTTGCAAACCTTTGTCGAGAACGAAAGACCACAGTGATTGTGGCTACCCATGATGAAAGAATCGCTGAGATGTCTGACTTAACCTACAGAATTTGTGACGGCTCGATTGTTTCCTAGAATTTCATGGATTCTTCTTGTATTCCCTTGTCTGTTATTACTAGGAAGTCTACTCCGTCACCGCTTGCAACGTCTCGACTTACCGCTGATTTTATAGCCCTAGTAGCAAGGTCCTTTCCTTCCTTCACTGTCATTTTTTCCTTGTATCCTTCTTCTAGAACTCCAACTGCGATTTCGGCTCCAGAGCCTACGGCAGCGTATTTGTCAGGTATGAGTGACCCCAGCACATCTAACACATAGACGGATGCTCCTTCGTCGTCCATTCCGCCTACAATTGTTTGAGTAAATAATGGATAGTAGCGTTGATTGAAGAGAAGATTTGACATGAGTTTGGCGGTAGCCTTCACGTTGATGGGTCTCCCCATGTCCAGTCGATATAGGTTCGTGTATGCTTCCATTTCGCGCACTAAAGTCTGCATATCAGAGACTAGGCCTGCACATGCCATGCCAATTCTGTCGGTTATTTTGAAGACCTTCTTTCCCGTGCGGCTGACAACAAAGTAGCCGTAGGAAACTCTTTTCTCAGATGCAAGAATTACGCCGTCAGAACAGACCAAGCCTAACGTGGTGGCGCCCGGAATGTAAGGGATTTGGGGCTGATTTTGGGATGGATTTTGAGGCTGATTCGGGTCAAACAATCTGGTTTGCTCCATGCTTTGCTTTGTGCCATGCACTAATGCGACTAGATACTAATAAGTTTACTCATAAAAATCTTAAATCCAAAATAAAACAAAATAGGCTTCACGACACGGTGAAAGAGGTTATGACTTGATATCGATTCATATAAGGAAAATTGAGCAAGTGCCATTTGGCGCGGCAGTTGATGGCAACAAAATTTTCGCCCTAAGCTTCGGCACAAACGAAAAAAACGTGCTTGAAAACTTGCTCGAAAGCCTACCGTACAATGCGCAGTTTCAAATAGCCGAAAAACAATGCGCAGTTTCTGAAAAATTGCTGACAACTCTTAAAGCAATCTATGATGGAAAAGACACTTCAGATGGTTTTAAAGTGGCCATGGAGCATTTGTCAAAATACTCTCAGAAAGTGCTGAAATGCGTATGGCAGATTCCAGTTGGATACTTGACCTCGTATGGTGCTGTGGCTAAAACTTGTGGAGGAAGCCCGAGAGCTGTGGGGCGTGTAATGGCGACGAATCCCTTTCCACTGTTGATTCCTTGTCACAGAGTTGTAACATCAGATTTCAGCCTTGGCGGGTATGGAGGAGGCATAAAGGTCAAACTGGAGATTCTGCGGAGAGAGAATAGAGGCTACACGAGACCTAAAGAGATAAAGACCGAAGCTGGAGTTTTGCTTGTGCATCCTGTAGATGAGGTTTTGAAAAAAGTTGCAAAGAAAACTGGTTAGCGAGATGATATTATGGTGAAGCGTGGGCTTTTTGTAGGCAGGTTTCAGCCTTTTCATAAAGGGCATTTAAGGGCTTTTGAAGATGTTCTGAAGAAGGTTGATGAACTCATTATAGTTGTTGGAAGCGCGCAGTATAGTCACAGAATTGACAATCCTTTCACTGCTGGTGAACGAGTTACAATGATTAGAGAAGCGTTAGATGAAGCAGAAGTTGAGCCGTCTCGCTACTGGATTATTCCTGTCAGGGACATGCATGTGCATATGCTTTGGGTTGCAGAAGTGGTTGGTTTCACTCCAAAATTCGACATCGTATACAGTAACGAACCCCTTACCCGCAGACTTTTCATAGAAGGCAGTTTCAAAGTAGAATCCATACCCTTCCATAGTAGAGAGAAGTATTCTTCGACGGTTATAAGAGAGAAAATGCTGAAAAACCAAAGCTGGGAAGAACTTGTTCCAAAAAGTGTAGCCCGATATATTAGGAAGATTAAAGGTGTGGAGAGACTGCAAGACTTAGCCAAAAGCGATAAAGTTCCTAAAACCTAAAAGAACTCTTCACTGAAATTTGTTAGGTTTTTAGGGGGTAACCTTTATATTTGTCGATTTGTACTTGACAATTCTAGAGTTAAAATAGATGAATATCTATTATAAAGAGGTGAAAATCTAATGTCAGAAGATTTGAAAGATGAAATGAAAAAATTGAAAGAAGAATTAGCCAACTTAAGAGAACAACTGAGGGAAATGACAGAAACAAGACAAAGAGAAAAGCGCAGAGGCATCTACATAGACATAGACAACAGAATACATGACTACGTTGAAGACGCAATGGAAGGCTTAGCCGAAGGAGTTAGCGGCGAACTTGAAAAATCCGTTTTCATCGGTCCCTATGGGATAAGAGTCTACCGCGGAGAAGAAGCACCTGAAAAGGAAAAAGTTAACCTTGCAAAGGCATCATCTGCAATGAATGCCCTAGGAAACGAGCATAGACTCAGAATCCTTAAAGGACTAATGTATGGAGGAAAATACATCAGCGATCTGCAGGAAAGGATGCCAGAGATAACGTCAAGCACTCTTTCAAGCCATCTCGATGTACTTATAGAAACTGGACTGGTGGTTCAAGAAAAAACTAGAGGAAGATACCTAATTACAATGCCTGGAAGAATTGCCTACAAAATGGCAAACAAAATCGCGAGACTCCTTGAAAGAGAAGGAAACGATAAGTCAGCACCGCGATAAGCGAATAGTGTCCCCGACTTTCACTTTAAATTTCTTTGCTGCGTTGCCTTGGTTCACAGAAAATTCAAGAAACTCGTGACTGCCCACAAGTGCTAAAGACTGCCCGACAGAAGCATCGCCATAAGTGGAACAAAACCTTAGGCGAAAAGATTTTTCTTTAAACCCAACATCCAGAAGACAGCCTTCTTTTGCACCTATCTTCCCTAAATCTTCAACTGAAACGTTGCTGACCACATTTCCGAAGTCATCTATGTGCACAATCTCTCCAAACAATTCTTTTCCCTTCATTTTAGGTTTGGCAAATTCTGGAGTCACATAATCATGGATTTCAGGACCAAACTCTGAAAGTGCTTTTCCATTTGCCAAATAAGCTGCGGCGGAGGCGAATATATCTCTTCCATGAAAGGTTTTGGAGACTTTAGAAAGCATTAACTGGGGATTGCAAATTTGGCAAACTTGCTTTACCCTTTCTTTTTGAGCTGCCAGCATGAGAATTCCATTGTCAGGTCCAACATAGAAGCCCCGCTGGGTTTCAACAATTATAGGGCGCCTCTTTGTTCCGACACCTGGATCTACGACTGCAACATGGATAGTTTTGGGTGGAAAATATGGTGCGGCGGAGGCAAGTGTGAAGGCGCCCATGCGTGTGTTGAATTTTTCTATTTGGTGGCTTATGTCGATGATTTGGGCTTTTGGGCAGACGGAAACTATGATTGCTTTCATTTCTGCGACGTATGGGTCTTTGGTTCCGAAATCTGTTAGCAATGTTATGATTGTCATTGTTCGGTCGTTGCCTTGTTTTTGTGCATTGGACTCGTACTGTATCTCTATAGCCCCCTTATATATAGGTGGTATAATCGTTAATTGAGGTTGTTAAGGGATTTGAAGGGTGTTTCTTATGATAGAGCGAAGAGACCTAATAATGCTGCCTGGTCCAACGAATGTTCCAGACAGTGTTATGCGTGCGATGCTGAAACCCATAGTTAACCATAGAGGACCAGAATTTTCCGCCCTATACAATGGCATACAGGAGAACTTGAAGTATGTTTTCCAGACCAAGAACCCTGTTTACGTGTTAACAGCTTCTGGCACGGGTGGCGTCAACTGTGCTGTGGGCAACACAATAAATCCAGGCGATAAAGTAATCGTGCCAGTTCATGGTGTTTTCAGCGAAAGAATGAAAGAAAAAATTGTTGTTCAAGACGCAAAACCTGTTGAACTGCCGCTTGAGTGGAATGAAGCCCCAACAGCAGAGCAAATCGGCAGAATCGTAAAGAAAGAAAGGAACGTAAAAGCAATAGCAATAGTCTATAATGAGACTTCTACAGGTGTCACGGTTCGAGAACTCCCCGAAATTGGAAAAATAGCCAACGACAATGATATTCTCTTAATTGTAGATGCGGTCTCAATCTTGGGTGGAGACCGTCTGCCAGTGGACGAGTGGGGCATAGATATCTGTGTTACGGGAAGTCAAAAATGTTTAGCTTGTCCACCTGGCTTGTCAATGGTTTCTGTGAGCAAAAAAGCATGGGAAGTAGTTGAAAAGGCATCTAGGAGACCGTACTATTTTGATTTGATAGCAATCAGGGAGTTCGCTGAAAAGGGTCATACTCCGTTTACTCCTGCTCTACCCCTCTTTTATGCTCTTGACGAAGCCCTAAAAATGACTCGAGAAGAAGGATTAGAGGAGAAGATTGAGCGTCATACAACATGTGCCAAGGCTTTTTACAAGACTTTGGAAGCGTTGAAGATGAAGCCCTATCCAAATGAGAAAGTTCGCTCTAATACAGTTATTGCAGTTAATGTGCCTTCAGGTGTTGATGGCGCAAAAGTTCGAGAAATCATGAAAGAACGATACAAAGTCGTCATAGCAGGAGGCATGGGCAAACTTAAGACATCCATATTCAGAGTTGGATGCATGGGAATCATCTCAGAGACTGAAACACTCGCCACAATAAACGCCTTCGAAAACGTATTAAACGACGTAAAGTATCCGGTGAAAATAGGCGTAGGAATAGAAGCAGCGAGACAAATTTTCCACTCATAGCCTTTTTTTTATATCAGTATCGTCACTATTTGACTTGGGAATTTATTTGCAGCAAAGCAACATTGTCGATTTAGAAAGATTTTTTAAAGAAAAATACAGCAGAGTTCTATGCTATCCCAAGTACGATTTAGCCGAGTTGAAAAAGCGTGTTGCCGAGTTGAATAGATTGGGAGTGAAGGCTTTAGAATTTGTCGGCGAAAAAACCATCCTTGACATGTCTGTTCTGGGCAAGGGCTGTGTAGGCATCGTCGCCGTCGCTCATACAGACAAGGGAAAAGTAGCCATGAAAATTCGTCGAATAGACGCCGACAGAAGCGAAATGCAACATGAAGCAGAAATGCTGAAAAAAGCGAACATAGTTGAAGTTGGACCACATCTACTAGATGCAAGCGAAAACTTTCTCCTAATGGAATTCATCAAAGGACCGTTACTTTTTCAATGGATTTCAACATTGAAAGGGAAGGGAACAAAGTCTAGGATTCAAAGGGTTTTACGAAATATTCTGGAGCAATGCTGGCGATTAGACACCATAGGACTAGATCATGGAGAATTAAGCAAAGCTCCCAAACACATCTTAATAGATGAAGAAGACAAGCCATACATAGTTGACTTCGAAACTGCCAGTGTCAATCGAAGAGTTTCCAACGTGACTTCGATGTGCCAATACCTTTTCATCGGAAGCGAAGTTGCCAAAATAGTGAAAAGGAAACTCCAAGACATTGACCAGAAAAAATTGATTACTGCTCTAAGAAAATACAAGAGACTACTCAGTCGAGAAAACTTTGAAAAAATCTTGGAAATATGTAATCTTGCAACAATCAAAGAGAAAAGAGACTTAATATGCCAGAGCTAATTCTCTGCGTTTTTCTATCAATTTTTGTTTTTCTTTGCTTAGTTGACTTGTAAACAACATACTGCCTGTCAATAGCATAGCCCCAATGAAAAATAGTGACCCAACAAGTTGCCATTTCGTGAGATCAGGAGATAGAACGTTTGCGAAAAATATGGACAATAAAATAAACACAAACCCGACAGACGCGATTATCCAACAGCATAATTCAACCCTTTTCACCATGGCAACTCTTTTGTCCAAGTAGAGCAGAACTGCTTGTCGCGCTTTTTCTCTTCCCTGCAAGGTTTCAAAATACTCATATTCACATTTTCTTGAACAAATGTAAACCTTCACCTGGTCCTCTTTAAGCAAAATCCTGTGAGTCGGTTTCCCACACATTCTGCAATGTTTCTCTTCCCTCATGCCAAACCACTTCGGCGACTATCTCAAATGTTCTAGTCGAACATACCCGTGCCCAATCTTGACGCACTCGAGAATTGATGCGAAATCTTTCTTTGATCTTGGGCTATTGCCTCAAAGGTTCGTTCGATGATTTTCTTTTTGTCCGCATGCTTGGCAACTTCATGATGAGTCCCATTCGTTATTTTGGCTATAATTTCTGTTACTAGGAACCCTGAGGTTGACGGTCCAGCTAACACTGGATTGGTATTTATAACAACTGTGTAAATCCCTTCCTTCTTAATCAATTCAGAAACAGTCATCACATCCATAACCGCCGAATCCTCCTGCCTGTGAAAGGCTAGTTCAAGCATATCAAAAGTTCGGATTTCGCTGGTTGTTAAGCTTCTCTTTAATGGAACGTTAGCCTCCCCATCGGTTATGATAACCATAACTGGAATAGTTGAACTGTCTCTTCGCTTGGCCTCTTTTAGAACTTCCCATGCTTTTAGCATTCCAGCCGCAAGTGGAGTGAAGCCACTGACTCCTAATCGCAACAGTTTGTTGGCTACAACTCGCAAATTAGTTATCGGATGCTGAACAACTACGGCTCCAGTGTCCTTAAGCCCAACTATCCCAACCTTGTCCCTATACCGATAAGCGTCTTGATGCAGCTTCAAAATAGCCTCCTTTGCTTCCTCAATACTGAACATCATTGATTTGCTTAGGTCAATGACAAAAACCATAGTCATCGGAGCCTTGTAAAGCCTCATTTTCTCGCGCACATCTTCCGAGCATATCTTCAGCGCTGTTTCAAGAGGTTTTTCTCTCGTTCTATGCATTAAAGCCGCAGCCCTAATCGTTGCTGGCAAATGAATGTCTTTTGGCTTGCCTTGTGGAAACTTCCATCCGAATTGTCGCCCTCTATGAATTGTGGTTATTGTTTGAGCACGTTTTCCAACGCCGTAGCCAATGCCGCTTTTAGTTCTCTTTGGTGGTTTCAGAAACAGTTTGAGAGGTGAGAGAAATGTTTTTTGGATTTTGTTAAGTATGGGAACGCCTTTGGCCAGTTGAGGAGTCCCTTCACGAATGATACCGGTGGGTAAAGATCGCCCCTCTTCAGGACTGTCCCACTTATCTTTTCTAAGCCAAAACCTCATTCTAAGCGTCATATTATCCAAAGTTGCAATTACCTTGAACGTGAGCCTCTTCAACTTCTTGTAAAGATTGCTCGGTGGTCTTTCAGGAATCTTTTTATCCTTTTTTTCATCTTGCTTTCTAGGCCAGAATAAGACTTTTGCCCTGATTTTCTTCTTTTCTTCGTCTACTGGCTTGGATTCTAGTTCGGCTTTTGGTCCAGGTTTCGCTTGGTACTTTGCCTCTTTGATTTTGGCTATAAAGGTTTCTCTGATCTCATTTGGCGCTGCAGATTCTAGGAACCCGCCTTCTCTTGTTCTATGATTCAGGGCGAGTTCAGCTGCTATTAAAACGTCTTCTGGAGTGACGACGGTTCGGTTTTCAAATGCAGCGAGTGTCTGTGCTGCTTTGCCGATTACGATATCGGGGCGCATTCCATCTACTTTTAACTCTACACATGCTCTGCATATGGCTTCCAGGAGTTTTTCTGGCATCTCGACTTTTGGCAAAATCTCTCTTGCATGTATGATTCTGTTCTTAAGTGCCTCTTGACTTGGCTTATATTTTTCGAGAAATGCTTCAGGGTTTGTTTCGAATTCTATATTTCTTTTAACGACTTCCATTCTTTCCTCTACTGAATTGATTCTTCCAACGTCCACTGAAAGCGAGAAGCGATCTAATAGTTGCGGTCTAAGTTGTCCCTCTTCAGGGTTCATTGTTCCTATGAAAATGAATCGGGAAGGATGGCTAATTGATATTCCCTCACGTTCGACCACGTTCCAGCCAGTTGCAGCCGCGTCTAGAAGGTCATCTGCAATGTGGTCTGGTAGTAGGTTTATTTCGTCAACATAGAGTATGTTTTGGTTTGCTTCTGCCATGATGCCGGGTTCTAGGGCTTCTATTCCATGTTTGATTGCTTTTTCTACATCTAGACTTCCGACTACTCTGTCTTCAGTTGCTCCAAGCGGGAGGTCAACAACCACCATTTTCCGCTCTTCAACAGGTAATTCTTCTCCACTACTATGGCGTTCATTACATTTTTCGCACATGTTCGATGGGTCATAGGGGTTACAGTTGAATGGGCAGTCTTTTATGACTCTTATTTTCGGCAAAATGTCAGTCAATCCACGGACGATTGTTGTTTTTCCTGAACCTTTTGGACCTCGAATCAGGACTCCTCCGATTTTTGGGTTGATGGCGTTGATTAGGGTGGCTAGTTTCAGTTTGTCTAATGCGATGATGGCTGAGAAGGGATAGACTATTCTTTGTCGCATAGTCTGATACGCCTATATGGGATTGTACAATAATAAGATAATGAGTAAGTAACTTAAGAGCCTAATGTCGAAAAAAGAGTTAGAATGTTTCTTAAGCGATGTCAGCAACACAATTTTGGATAAAACCTCTAAAACACAATTCCTCCACCAGACCTAGGAGAGATTTAAACTCTGCCAACAGTCGAGATATCCCATTAGACCTAAGAAAAAGCCTTTTATTGCCATGCCCGATGTTTACTCCTTCAATAGGAGATTACACTAGTGCCAAAGCTGATTTCTAAATGTGGTATAGATTGCGGAACTTGTCCTTGGGGACCTTATCCTCGGAAAAACGTGACTTCTAAAGAATTTGAACAATATAGAAGAAAAGCTAAGAGGATTTTGGGCTACCAGCCCATGCGGAACCCTTGCTTCATATGCCAGACTCCAAACGAAGAGATTCCTAAAAGAGCGAAACTGCCTTCTAGAAACTGTTTGGTGCGTCAGTGTGTAGAGAAGATTGGAGTGGAAAACTGCGCCTACTGTTCCAGATTCCCATGTGACCAAGTAAAAGATGTTAGCGGAGCTTGGAACCGCCAAAAAATCGAAGAAAAACTTGGAGCGCCTATCTCTGACGAAGACTATCACACGTTCGTCGAACCTTTTGAAGCTCTCTCGCTGTTAGAAGCCATTCGGGTTTCCCTTAAGCCGGAGGACATTGTAGAAGCAGCTAAGGTTCCGCCGCTTAAGATTAAAATTGTCGACTTTCCAAAGAACATGCCCTTCTCTAAAGAAGAAACGGAAGCCTTTAAGACACTTCATAAGCTTTTAGCAGCCATAAAACGTTCTTCACTTGGATTAAAGGATGTCGATACCTTCGCCCAACAACAAAGGCTGAAGAGACGGACGCCATATTTTCTGAGATTCTTATGGATACTTGGACGGTTTGGAGAATTCAAGACAGAAAAAGATGCATGCTTAATGGGTGATGCCAAGACATATATGGCTAATCGAGGCAGCGAGAAAATACTGGCAAGTTGGCATGTTGTAAGAGACACAGTTTTCAAGATTCTACTGGAATTTGGAGTACATTGTGAACGTGTCACGTTGAAAAGAGTGAAGGAAAAGGACTTGACAACAGGCACCGGATATCTGCGGAGTAAAGGATGGGCTATGAAAATGTCTTTTGAAAAGGAAGCAGGCGGCGCCTCTACACTCAAAGCATTGCAAACCTATTCAAAGAGATTAGACAAAAAATATGGCAAGAAAGCGTTTCAATATTTTTCGGATGCAGATATGCGAGTTTTAGGCAAAGGCTAACTTGCACTTATGGAAACTTGTGGTGGGCCGGGAGAGATTTGGACTCTCGACCTTTCGGTTATCAGCCGAACGCTCTAACCAAGCTGAGCTACCGGCCCACTTCGCCTATTCTGGCATAAAGAGAAGAATAAGGTAGTTTATTAAAACATTTCTTGACTGACACCAAAATCTAGGTGAAGAAGAACAGAAAATAATTTTGATTCATAAGTGAAGACCTAGACTGCTCGGATGGCTGGATTCTCGAAGCACACGCTAAAGAAATAAAGAGCCTGAACTGATGACTATTCGAGGCTTTCTATCTGATCTAAGCCTAAATCAATTTTCAACGATTTTCCTAATTCTGGGTACGAATCTATATTGTAGATCTGCCGTGTCACTGTTTCAATTCCACCTGTTAAATGTGGCGAATGCACACCAGTCATCATGAGGGTTACTCTTAACATGCCTGTTAGATGTGGGTTAACTTTTGCGCTCCAAGTCACTAAGGCGTTTTTATTCATCATTTCTGAGACAATTTTTCCAACTTTGTTCACTTCTTCTATTGTCATTTGGTCGTCTCCAGAAACATGAATCAACGCGCCCTTAGCATTCTCATAGGACACACCGAACAAGGGGTTCCTTAACGCATTTAGAACCGCTTCTTCGGCTCTGTTAGGAGCATTTGATTCACCGAACCCAACGGTTGCGACTCCGCCATCTTTCACAATTGTCTCAAAATTTGAAAAATCCACATTAATCATACTTGGGCCTGAAACCGTTTCCACAATTTCCTTGACCATGTCCGTTAAAGTATTGTTTATAATTCCAAACGTCCTGCTTAAAGGAGCACATGGAATTGATTCTACAAGCCTATTATTGTCTATAATCACAACCGTATTGCAGTTTTTCTTCATCTCAGCTAACCCTTTCGACGCTTTCCTAATTCTTTCTCCTTCTGTTTTTAGAGGCATTATAACGATTCCGACCACCGTAGCTCCATTACGTTGGGCGATTTCAGCAACTATCGACGCTGCGCCAGTTCCTGTTCCACCGCTTAAACCAGTTATGATAAAGAGCATGTCAACGTTTTTTAGAAAGTTTTCCACACGTTTCCTAGACTCTCTGATCGCTGCTTTTCCGATTTCTGGATTGCCCTTTGCTCCGTAGCCTTGGACAACTCTTCTTCCGATTAGAATCCTGTGAGGAACCTCAATTGCGTTAAGGTCTTTAACATCTGTGTCAATTGCAATACACTTTACGCTTGGAATCTTTTTCATCAATAGGGCAGCTATTCTGTTTCCTGCATTTCCCACGCCGACGATTAGAATGTGGCGATGCCAAACAGATGCCTTATCTTGCATTGGTTTAGCCATTATGCTTCTTCCCCCATGCCTCAACACTAAGAAGGTCACGGACAGCGACTCGAATAGCCTCTGCCCTATTTGGGTAATACTTTTCCTTCACCAAACGATCCAAAGCCTGAATGTAAGGCTCGGGGAGATGCAATGTGATGAGTTTCATTCACGTCCCTCCCATAAACTGTGCTTGCAAGAACCATAGGAGACTCATTGTAGATTATATTACTATATGTTTAGAGATAAATATGAATTAAACATGAATGATTTTTCCTTATAAAGCTACTTATGGGCGCTCATAGTTGCATTGTAGTCCGATTTTTATCGTTTAGTTAGATTTTTGTTTGGTTCGTGTGTGGTTTATTTAGGAGTTTTTTCTTCTTACTTTTAGGCAGGCAGAACTTTGATGGTTGAGTCGCTTAGGCGTGTTTATGTCAGAAGTTTCGGATGCCCCACAAATCTTGCAGATGGGGAAGTTATCATGGACTGTCTTTTGGAGGCAGGATACGAATTTGTCAAGAAAGCGGAAGGCGCAGACATTTTGATTTACAATACTTGTGCAGTTAAGGCGCCTACCGAAAATCGAATTATAAATATCCTAAAGAACTCGCCGGATAGTAAGAAGTTAATTGTAACAGGATGTCTTCCTCTCATAAACCTTGCAAGATTGAGAGCAGAAGTTAAGGCTGACGGAATAGTTGGACCGTCGCCTGGAATTAGAATAGTTGATGCCGTAAGCATGGTAGCCAGCGGACAAAAGGTTGTTATGTTAGAAGACTTCAAGCCAAACCTCAAAACTTCTAAAGTTAGAAAAAGAAAAGTTACTGACGTGATTCCGATTAACTATGGCTGTTTGGGCTCTTGTTCTTATTGCTGTGTTGTTTTTGCTAGAGGGCGTTTGAGAAGTTTCAAAGTAGACGAGATAGTTGAGAGAGTAAGGTCTGATTTAGCGTTTGGCGTCAAAGAAATATGGCTTACTTCTCAAGACACTGGATGCTACGGGAAAGACATCGACACTAACCTCGCTGACCTATTGAGGCATGTCTGCAGAATTGATGGCGAATTTTTTGTTCGTGTCGGAATGATGACCCCAAACTATGCGTTTGAGCTGCTAGATGAGCTGATTCACGTCTATAAGGATGAGAAGATTTTCAAGTTTTTGCATTTGCCAGTTCAAAGTGGAGACAACGAAGTTTTGAAACGTATGAATCGCTTCTACTCAACAGAAGACTTTAGGAAGATTATCTGTCGTTTTAGAGAAGAGATTCCAGATATAACGATTGCAACAGACATCATTTGCGGTTTTCCAGGAGAAAGCGGCAAAGCCTTTGAGAGGACTTTAGAACTTGTAGAAGAGACTCAGCCAGATATAGTCAACGTATCTAAATTCTTTCCGAGACCCCGCACATCTGCAGAAAGAATGGAGCCGCGTGTTCCCATACGAGAAGTAAGTGAAAGAAGTAGAAAAATAGCAGATTTGTCAAAGAAAATTTCTTCAGAGAAAAATGAAAAGTGGTTGGGATGGGAAGGAAGGATTCTGGTTGATGAAAAAGGTAAAGTTTCTGGTTCATGGATTGGGAGAAACTCTGCCTACAAGCCGATGGTTATAAAAAGCGATCAAGCCTTGCTTGGAAAATTTATTGATGTTAGAGTTGTGAAGACATTTGCGACTTATTTAGAGGCTAAAATCCTTTAGGCTTTATCCTCCGCCTACTGGCGGTATGATGGCAATTTTATCTCCGTCATTTAGTTTTGTTTCAAATCCTTTTAGAGTTGTTATACTCTTGCCGTTAATCAGAAACTGAAGATGACTTTTAACTCTCCCCCTCTCATTGTAGATGTATTCTTTAAACGCTTTTCCATAGTTTTCAGAAAGATGCTTCAAGACTTCCTTTATAGTTGTGCCTTTTGAAAACTCGAATTCCTCTTCCTTTTTTCCAACTATTTCGCGGAGAGAGGTGAAAAATTTCACCGTAACTCTCATCAGTTAAAGGCTCCACAGTGTTTAGGTGCTTATTTGTTTACGGATTGGTTGATTGCCTCTTCCATTGTGTGCCCATGACAGTATACTTGGGCTTTTTTGACTCCTTTCACTTTCTGGGCGGCGTTTTTAATGTCCATGGCAAGTTTGAACGCGATTAGACAGAATGGACTCGAAGGTATGAAGTCTATTTTCACGACTCCCTGTTGCTGTTCCTTCACATCTGTGATCATGTTCATTTGGCCAAATGTTAGTCCTGTTTCTGGATCAACTATTTTTTCCACTTCTTCTCTAACTTTCTTTTCTATTTCGGTCATTTCTTGAGCCTCTTTTAGGAAGTTTTGTGAGCTTTAATCTGATAGTTTGGGTATTTATAAGGGTGTATGCTACACGTCGTTAAGGGTTGCTTTTTTTCTTATACATTCTCCAGCTTAAAGCCATGGTTTTCGGGTGTGATGCCTTAACTTCATCTAATCTTGTTGCAGCGGTGTTTTGCGGTGCCTCCAAAATCTTGTCTGGGCTTTCGTGGGCGTCTTTGGAGATGTTTTTCATGACTTCGATGAATCTATCTAGTTCTTCTTTTTCAAAGGATTCGGTGGGTTCAATCATTAATGCTTCTTCAACTATGAGTGGAAAATACGTGGTTGGCGAATGCATGCCATAGTCGAGAATCTTCTTGGAAACGTTTAAGGCTCTGACACTTTTCTCTTTGGACATTCTTTTCACACTGAAAACACATTCATGCTTTCTTGGTCGCTTATCGGCATATGGAAGTTCATAGCCTTTGATTTCCTGCAGCTTCTTTGTCAAGTAGTTGGCGTTCAGAACCGAAACTTCTGCAATTTCTTCAAGTCCTTCAACACCTAGATTCAAGATGTAAGCGAAGGCTCTTAACAGGACGGCAGTGTTTCCATAGAAACTCCTAATCTTTCCGACACTGTGAGGCTTATCATAGTCTAAATAGTATCGCTTCCCATCAAAGGCTACTCTTGGAACAGGCAAAAACTTCTCCAGATCTTTACAGACACCAACTGGACCCGCTCCAGGACCACCTCCACCATGTGGTGTGCCAAAAGTCTTGTGTATATTAATGTGGACAATGTCGAAACCCATGTCTCCCGGTCTGACTTTTCCAAGAATTGGATTCAAATTCGCTCCATCATAGTACAAAAGTCCACCTGCATCGTGAACGATTTTAGCAATATCTTCAATGTTCCCTTCAAAAATTCCTAGAGTGTTTGGGTTTGTTAACATAAGTCCTGCAGTGCGGTCTGAAACTGCTGCTTTCAAGGCTTTGATGTCAACACAGCCGCTTTCGTCGGAAGGAACTACCACAATTTTGAACCCTGCCATGGTTCCACTTGCAGGGTTTGTTCCGTGCGCAGAGTCGGGAACGATGAGTTCAGTTCTTTTCTCATGGTCATTGTTTAGCTTATGATGCGCACGCATTATTAGGGCGCCCAGAAATTCTCCGTGGGCTCCTGCAGCTGGTTGTAGGCTCACTTCATGGGTTCCTGTGATTTCTGCAAGCCATTTCGAAAGCGTATGTAATATTTCGAGGATGCCCTGAACTGTGCTTTCATCCTGATATGGGTGAACCATGCTTAATGTTTGCAGTTTAGCAAGTTTTTCGTTGATTTTCGGGTTGTATTTCATTGTGCAGCTTCCAAGCGGATAGAAGCCTAAATCCACGCAGTAATTCATTTGAGATAAACGTGTAAAATGCCTTACAGCTTCCACTTCGGAAAGCTCAGGTAAGTTTGGCAGTGTCTTTCTCCTCATCTTCTGAGGAATCAACGCTTCAACATCGCCTACCACATTTTTGACTTCAGTCTCGATTTTGGGAACAGCAAAACCCCTTCGCCTAGCAAATCCTAAGTCAAAAACAACTTTTTCATCCCAACGCGCTTGTCTAAACAATTCAATCACCTTTCCTCTATGATTCGCTTTAAAGAGTCAGCGAGACTAACAATCTGCTCCTTGGAATGAACTTCAGTGACGCAGTAAAGGGCGGTTTCGCCAAGTTCTGGAAACTCCTCTGTAATGTTTTTTCCGCCATGAATGCCTTTTTGAAGAAGCTGTTTATGGATTTGGCTAACGGTTTTCTTGGTCCTGTCAAAGTTTACTGTGAACTCCTTAAAGTGAGCAGATTTGAATATGGGCGCTTTGACTCCAGCTATTTTATTTAGACTTTGTATGGCGTATTGTGCTTTGCTCATTATGGTTTTTCCAAGTTCTTCTAAACCTTTGGGACCAAGCAAAGTCAAGTAAACTGCTGCTGCAACGCCGCATAATGCTTCATTTGAACAAATGTTAGAGGTAGCATTCTCCCTTCTGATGTGTTGCTCTCTAGTCTGCAAAGCATTGCAAAATGCAACTCTTTTTCCGTCTAATGTTGTGGTCATTCCAATAATGCGTCCTGGCATCTGTCTAATCATCTGCATATCATCTCTGCAGGCAAATATTCCCAGAAGCGGTCCACCATAGTTCATGTGACTTCCAAGTGGTTGACCCTCACCTATAACGATGTCTGCATCATATTCGCCAGGTGGTCTTAATACTCCAAGTGAAATTGGGTCTATTCCAACAATAAATAATGCTTCGTAATCATGAGCCAGTTGGGCGATTTCTTCAACTTGTGTCTCTATGAATCCGAGGTAAGATGGATTTTCTATGTAAACGGCTGCGGTTTTTTCTGAAATTTTTGACTTCAAGTCTTCGAGGTTAAGTTGGCCAGTTTCCTTGTCATAGTTCACGGTTTTGACTTGTAATCCTATGGGTTCAGTGTAAGTCCGTAGCATGTCAGCTCGCTCTGGATGAATTATTCTCGGGATTAACGCTTCCATGCGATGAGTCAACCGTACTGCCATTCTAACTGCTTCACCTAAAGCGGAAGCCCAATCATACATGGAGCAGTTAGCGACATCCATGGCAGTGATTTCGCAAATCATGCTTTGATATTCAAAAAGCGCTTGTAGAATTCCCTGCGAAATTTCAGGCTGGTAAGGCGTGTAAGATGTTAAAAATTCTGTTCTTTGAATGATTTCCTCAACAACTGCAGGCACATAGTGGGGCCAGCAACCTGCACCCAAGAATACGAGTATGTCCTTGAAAGTCCTGTTCTTGGACAGAAGCTTTTCAACGTATGCTTCTATTTCTTGCTCTGACATCAAGTTTGGCAGTTTCAGCTTTCGTTTTAGTCTAAACTTTGATGGGACGTCGCTGTAGAGTTCTTCAATGTCCTTGATTCCGATTTCTTTCATAATTTGCTTCTTAATTTCTGGGATGGAATTTGGAATGTAAGGATGAACGAAAGATTTGTCCAAGTTTTCACCACTGGAATAGAGGTGTATTTTGACGTTTCTTTTTCTTTAAGGTTTTTCAGCGTGGAACCTTTTGTCTCTACATTAATATATTTAAATGATAATTTCATACTTAGAAAACAAGGTTCATTTGGCTTGGAAAATGAAGGATTTAAAATGAAAGCTAGTTACAAAGAATTGTTGGAGCGTGCTCGTGCGCAACTTCCTCAGCAGGTTTCTAAGCATGAGCGCTTTGAAATTCCTAAAGTTCGTTCGTCCACAATTGGCATGCGCACAGTAATTCAAAACTATGGCGAAATCTGTAACATGCTTAATCGGGAGCAAGGGCATTTGCTAAAGTTTTTGACCAGAGAGATGGCTACAAAGGCGGGTTTAGAAGGAGGACGTGCAATTTTTCAGGGAAAGTTTCCAAGCGAAACCATAGACCGCCTAATTGAAAGATATGTTAACGAATTCGTTGTCTGCTCTGTCTGTAAACGCCCAGACACAAAAATAATCAAAGAAAAACGGTTCATGTTCCTAGTTTGCGAAGCCTGCGGTGCAAGATCATCGATAAGACCTGTGTAAAAGTGAAGTCATTGCAAGTATACGTGAAAATGCGGAAATGGGGCGGAACCACCCTCTTAGCTACATGCGATGCTGATTTGCTGGGTAAAGTTTTGCGGGAAGGAAAAATCATCTTTGAAATACGTGAAGAATTCTATAAGGGACTGAAAGTGAATGTTGAAGAAGCCCTAGACCTCGTCGAGCAATGTACAATTGTTAACATGGTGGGACACAGAATCGTGAAAAAAGCCGTGGAGAAAGGCTTGATTCATCCAGAAGCGGTCTTAAAGATTTCTGGTATTCCACATGCACAAATAATCAAAATGTGACTAAAGCATTGCTAAAATGCATTTTCTAGTTCTCTACTGCCACAAGGTTCCATCCACAAACTTAGAAAATCACGTATAAAACACCCTAAACCTAAACTCGACAAAAACCAAAAACAAAACCAAAAAACAAACAACCACACAGCCGCAAACGACCAAAAATTTTTTCCCACCACACATAGAGATTAGTAGTCTTTAAACTTTAAATATCGCAGAAATTGGTTATCATACTGCGCCGCCGTAGCTCAGCTCGGTAGAGCGGCTGACTAAGCATAATAAAAACATTGCTTAGGCTGAAGCTGTTAACCAGTCGGTCGTCGGTCCGAGTCCGAAAACAGCGAACAAGCGTCCTGTTTGACTAAACCGGCGGCGCCAAAAACCCTTTAATCAGATTCCGCTTGTGCTATAAGCAAAAAAATGCCGAAAGCAACCAAAGCTAAGCCAGCAATTATGAAGACAAATGAGTAGTCGACGACTTGCCCAGGTGCGATTTCAGGCGGGCTGGTATAGATAAAGTAAATAAGTAATGCGCCAACGATTATTGTCAATAGTCCGAAGAACTTCTCTGCAATAGTTAAGCCAATAGGTGCCTCTGTACTCATCGCTATCACTTTGACATCGTAGGCTTCAGAGGAATATTTCATGCTTATTTATTAAATTAGCGATAATCAACTTGTTTCCTTTAGTTTTTTAGGCAAATACTCGTCAACAATATATGTCAAGCCATAACGACTAAACGCCTCTTGCTCCGCCTTCTTCCTAATCTTCATAAACTGCTTAATCTCCCTCTGCCATAATGCCCCCTCATAACGTGGGTCCTTCTGCAACTCCTGTAAACGCTTGATGTCAATCTGAGTCAATTCATCGCTAGGCAACTTATAATTCACAATGTCAGTGGCCCAAACACCACTCCACTTGGCGTCAGGAGTAGTCAAATCTCGCAAGTGTGCAGCATTAGCCGAGCCAGAAATAATGACCATCGCTATGTGCATGCCCCATGGGTCGCCATCAGTGAAAATGTAGACAGGCAACTCCAACTCTTTATTCAGTCTATGAATAAACTGCCTCGTTGCGCGTGGTGCTTGTCCAGCTGTGAGGATGAGTAGAGCATTATATTTCTTGTGAACTTCCTCTTCAATAAATCTGGTGAATAATCCACCCTTTTCAATCGCGATAATAATGTCAGCGGTTGTTTTAACAAATTCGGCAGAGGTCAACGCTGGACCAATCATAACACCGTCAGGATGAGACATAAGATTGTATTGTTTTCCTTCATAACCAGGAACAGTATATTCAATGGTCAGATCGCCGAAAATAGCCGACCGCTCCTCAGGAAATACATTAAAATCTTCACGCGCATAGCCGATAACTGTTTCAAAGTCAGTTATAATGGCATTTGATTCTGGCTGATCTTTGAATGCAACATCATAAGCCTGTGCAGAATAGTAAACGTCTCGGAGAGTGGATGTCTTTCTATTCCGTGAAAGTTCATCGGCGAAGTAGGCAGCCCAAACCAGTTGAGTAAAGGGTTTGATGTGGCGAATGTTTCTTGTACTTCTGCGCGTAGTTTTGTCGCCTAAGACGTATTGCCGAATCTCTGGGTTGTAGAAGATGTTCTCTATTGATCTGCTGGGCATCTTGATCCATGGAAAAACGCCTTGACTCATCTGTTCATAGAGTCCTTTTCCAAAATTCGTCAAATCTTTTAAAACTTCTTTCTTCTTTCCAGTTACGGATGTTTCAGTCTCCTTCTTCTTCATATTTCTTTACGCTCCTTAACAAGGCTT
>Ga0315306_10000185_pt1 | contig 30285 bp, 29 predicted proteins | sample TDP1_MG_FD_203803 | JGI IMG/M metagenome (GOLD analysis project Ga0315306, IMG submission 203803) | Freshwater sediment microbial communities from Lake Towuti, South Sulawesi, Indonesia - TDP1 | ecosystem: Environmental > Aquatic > Freshwater > Lake > Sediment | place: Indonesia: South Sulawesi... | reverse complement strand
CATGCCTCCTGAACTCGTGGCTCCGAATCTGCCCGCCGAAGAGGCAGTAGAGAATGCTCTTCCGTACTTCTCGATGATCCGGAATACTTCGACTCACTGGTGCCTCATGACGATGCTGAAGGATCTTCACGGGTTTGAGAATGACGAAATAAACAAGGAGAACTGGAACGAAATCGTGGAAGCCATTGGGAAGGGAACTGTGCAAGACAACAGGTATAGATGGGTTTTGACTGAGAAAGCCAAGATAAAGAAGACTTTCTTGACGCTCAGGCATACCGAAGAAAACCTACAATATAACCCCGAGTTGTTTGTGGGTGCATTAAGACTTGACCCGCTCATCACCCAGCTGAACAAGGACAACATCCAAAGCCTCGAGAAGGCCACGGGTGCATCCATAGCTTCCATTGGCGATTTCATGGACGCACTTGGCAGACTCTTCAAGAAGTTTTCGAAGTGCGTCGCGGTCACGGCAAGCTTTCAACCAGAAGACTCGTTCGCACAGCCGAACGAAAGAGAGGCAGAGAAGTCCTTCAAGAATCTGCTTGTGAAGGGTAGTTCAACGCCTAAGGAAAGGCGGACAGTCTCATCCCATCTTGTTCGCCAGGTCCTAGGTCTTGTAACGAAGTCAGGATTTGTTTTCCAGATAATGCTTGGCGTGAAGAGACCTGTTTCCGGCGCCGCTCCCCCTGACTACGCTATCGCCGGGTTCGAGGCGACCACAGTTCCATCTCTTTGCCCCCTCTTCAGCGAGTTCAAAGACGTGAAGTTCGACGTTTTCACTGCAAGCCAAGTCTTGTCGCACCAACTCACAGTTGTCGCCAAGAACTACCCTAACGTTCATGTTTCTGGTTACTGGTGGTACGCTTTCTACCCGACGTATATAAGACAGTTTCTCCGCGAAAGGTTTCAGATGCTACCACGCAACAAGTTCAACGGGTTTTTCAGCGACGCCTACGTGGTTGAGTGGAGCTACGCCAAGTCCGCATTAGTGCGACGACAGATAGCGGCTGTGCTTGCGGAGATGGTAGCTGAAGGATACGCAACAGAAGAGTTGGCGAGGGAACTGGCTCTGGATGTCTTGGCTCGAAACCCCCAGACATTGTATGGAGTAAAATAGGCAAGGCTTGAGGTCCAAGGAAGTTACAGTATTGTCTTCACTTCATCTATGGCCCTCAGAATCCTTCTCCCCTTGTCGGTAATCGAGAAGTATCTTCTGTCTTCCTTGGTGCGGGGGATTATCAGCCCACGGTTCTGGAGCTCATTGAGGTGCTGGTAAACAGCGGCTCTTGTCATGGTCTTCCCGAGGGTCTTCCACAACGCGTAACCATAGCCCTCTTTTTTCTCTAGTGAGCGGAGTATCTTCTCCTTTGTGCTAAGCTCTGCTCCGACGATGGCCGTCTTCCGCTTCTTGGAGAGTGCCTGTAGAACGTCCGTGGCTTTGAGTCCGCTGCCTGTTATGAGACAGACTACGGTCTCATCTTTGTCAATAACTGATTCGTCTCGGAGTTTCCTAAGCGCCGCGATTGTGCCCGAACTCGCTGGTTCCGCGAACAGCCCTTCCAGTTTGGCTATCCCTTGCTCCGCTGCAAAGATCTCCTGGTCTGAGACTGCAACAGCTAAGCCTTTCGACTTCCTGATAGCCGCTAGAGCTCTTTCTCTGTGCAGAGGTTCTGCTACAAGAATCCCAATGGCGTGGGTTGAGGGATTTATGGGACGATTTTTCACATCGAGGTAAGAGTCAACAATTGGCGAGCATCCCTCGGCCTGGACGCCAACAATTCGAGGCAACTTGCTGATCTTGCCGAGCTCATGAAGTTCCATGAAGCCCTTCCAGACCGAATATGCGCTTCCGCCGCTGCCCATGGAGACTATGAACCAATCTGGAACGCCTATCTGTTCGGCTGCCTCGAAGGCTATCGTCTTTTGGGCTTCGATCGCCAGCGGATTCACCTCGGCGGTGGCTTGGTACCAGCCTGTCTCCTCTGTGATACTCTCGGCCCGTTCTATTGCCTTGTCCACAGTTTCCCCGTGTTCTTCGATGACCGCATCATAGACGAGCATCTGAGCCAGTTTTCCCATGTCAACGAGTTTTGGAACAATTGTATGACAGATGATTCCGTACTTCGCGCAATAGGCGGACAAGGAGGCGCCCATGTTTCCATTGGTTCCGCAAACAGCAGCTGAGAAGCCCAAGTCCAGAATGTTGGAGACGATCAAAGCAGAGCTCCTGTCCCTGAAGGAGTTGGTGGGGTTACGAGTCTCATCCTTCAAGTACAACTCGCTCATGCGCATCTGACGAGCCAAGCGTTCAGCCTTGCAAAGCGGAGTCCCGCCCTCATGCATAGTGGCAAGTCGCTTGACTTCTGGAAGAAGGCTTCGATATCTCCAAAAAGTGAAGTCGCCTACAAAACTTACATCCTTCAGTCTTTCAAGATCCATGGTGTACTCAAGTAAGCCTCCGCAGCCAGGACACCTAGGCTTGGAGTGAACTAGATCAACAACCTTCCCACACCTAACGCATTGAAGCTTTCTCATTCTATTTCCTTGATTCATATATCAGCTGAGATTCCTTTTAACATAGACGCCCAGATTGTCAAAGCAATCCACTCACTAGATCGGGCTTGCCCTGCTTGAGGACCTCATGTAGCCTGCGTTAGGCGGCCCTTCCGCCAGATCAGAAACAACCTCAGTACGTAGAGGATTACAGCACCGATGAAAGACCAGAAACACATAAGCTCCAGGTACAACCCAGGCAGAACGCTACGGTCCAAGAAAGGATTGTAGCTTACTGGGTAGAACGGTTGGATGTCCCAATGCATGTTCGAATCTAGCAGAATATGAACGTAAACACCAAGAAGGGACGACGAAAGGATTCTTCTGAACGAGGCTTTCTGTTCGAGTCCAAAAAATGTTAGCAGAGGTGTGAGATGTGTTCTTATTTTGCTCATTGCGCCAGCAAGGACAAGAGCGATAAGGGTTCCTCCCACGAACGTGTGGAAGAAACCGTGAAGCCTGTAGCCCAAATGAAAGACCACTATGGTGATCGGCTCCACATCGACTATAATGCTGGCAATCAGTAGCGTTGGAAAATCTATTAGGCTAAGGAGCAATAGCCCGGCAAGCAACCCTAGGCCAAGATGATAGGGTGTTAGAGGCACAAACTAGACTAGGTGACGGTGGCTAAAATCCTTATGTGGGAAACAGAGGCTTGAAGCCATGTTCTCGTGCATATTTGATGATTTCTTCTTGTTCGTCTTCGTTGATCCTTCGATACCTTTCTGCAGCTTCGAGCACAGTGGGCCACAGCTTGATGTCGCAAGGCATCGAGTACGTTGTGACACCATCTTGAGATAGCCCGAATCTTAATGCCATTTCGATCTCCTTAGGGTCGTCGAGGGGTTCGTACCATGTTCCGTACCGCTTCTCCCCCACCCACCGTCGCTTTAGAATCATCTTGATGGCGAGCACTCCAATATCTCTATCCTTTGCTGCCCTCAGTAGCGGTCTGAAATCGTTCACAGGATCAGGGTAAGCCATGCTTGGGACGTTGATAGGACACAGAACAGTGTCGAAGTCGAAGAGCTCCAAAGCCTTCAAGAGAACCCCAAAGTCTTGGTGACCAGTTATGCCGATATATCTTGCCAAACCGGTTTCCCTTGCTTCCTTAAAGGCTCCAATGGCGCCATCCTTCCCAAATATCTGTTCCAGGTCACCCACGCTCCCTACAGCATGGAACTGGTAAAGGTCAATGTATTCTGTGCCTAAGTTTCTAAGCGACTGGTTAAGCTCCTCCCAAGCCTCTTTCCTAGTCCTCTTCCCAGTCTTCTCAGCAATGAAGAAACGGTCTCTGTATTTCTCAATCCAAGGTCTAAGCCTGAGCTCGGCTTGGCCGTACGTGGGAGCAACATCGATTATGTTGAGGCCGTGGCTCAAGGCGAGATTCATAGCCCTGTCAGCCTCTTCTTGGCTCACGTGCCCTGGTCCGCAGCCGCCAAGGGTTATTATGGTTGCGCGATGTCCAGTTCTGCCTAGTCGACGAGTCTCCACGAGAACCACCATGAAGACATTGTTCGCCGTCCGATAAAAGCTTTTGAGAAGACCAAAGCAACCAACCCGCCAAGAAGGATTACGATAACGTTTTAAACTATCACAATGATAGATACCGAACGGCCAGACGAAGCCTGTCCTCAGAGCTGACTGGTGTGGAAAAGCCCTATTACTATCTTGAATGTATCGACTGCAGCTCCGAATACAATTCCCAAGAGGTCATTTATAATTGCCGCCGATGCGGCGGCTTGTTGTCAGTCAAGTACGATAAGGCAACGTTTCCGCCCAACCTTGACAGAGTATGGAGACGACGATTACTCTCAGTCTGGCGTTACGCTGAGCTACTGCCTGTAGACAACAAGGCGAAGATAGTGACCTTAGGAGAAGGTGGAACTAGCTTGAACAAGTGCTTGAGGCTGACGGAAGAGACAGGCGTAAGACGCATCTTCGCCAAGAACGAGGGAGAGAACCCCACTGGGTCCTTCAAGGACCGAGGCATGACCGTCGGCGTGACCAAGGCTCGGAGGCTTGGGATGAAACGAGTAGCTTGTGCTTCGACAGGTAATACTTCTGCGTCTTTGGCTGCCTATGCGGCGAAGGCTGGCCTTGAATGCATCGTCTTGATTCCGTCTGGTGGAGTCGCGTTCGGAAAACTCACACAGGCCATTGCTCATGGAGCCAGGGTCATACAGGTCAAGGGCAACTTCGACGAAGCCCTCAAGATCGTGCTGGATATATGCCTGACAAGTCCCATCTACCTTCTCAACTCTGTGAACCCGTATCGGCTAGAAGGGCAGAAGACCATAGCATTCGAGATTCGGGACCAACTGAATGGAAAGATTCCAGACAAAGTCATAGTGCCGGTTGGAAATGCTGGGAACATAAGCGCCATGTGGAAGGGTTTCAAGGAGCTTCACGAGCTCAGCTTAGCAGAGACTCTTCCGGAGATGGTCGGCATACAAGCCAAAGGAGCAGCACCAATAGCCAACTCCATGAAAAGGGGACTGGAAGTCGTCAGATCTGTGAAGAAACCCGAAACTGTTGCAACGGCCATCAGGATTGGTTCACCAGTCAACTGGAAGAAAGCGGTCAGAGCCGTAAAGGAATCCAGTGGGCTAATCGAGACTGTGTCTGACACGGAGATTCTTAAGGCGCAGAAATTCTTGGCCGAGCGTGAAGGGTTGTTCGTTGAGCCCGCTAGCGCAGCCTCCATTGCGGGGCTAATCAAACTCACGGGCAAAGGACTTGTAGACAAGGATGAGACGGTTGTCTGCATTTTGACGGGTCACGGGTTGAAGGACCCAGATGTTGTCCTGAAGCAATGCCGCCAACCCATTGAGGTGGAAGCCACTGTGGATTCAGTTGCTCAAGCACTGGCTTCCGAGAAACTGGCTGTCCAGCTAGTGGGGTCCTGATCAGACTTGATCTAAGCTGCCTTGCCCCTCTTTCTGAGGACTGTGAGCAAGTCATTTAGTACGGCTGAGACCGTTTCCTTTCCAGCTCCACACCCAACCAAGGTCACTTCCTTAGCTAGGTCAGTCTCTATATGAACTGCGTTGAGAGTGCCGTGCACGCAGAGGGGATGGTTCAAGGGCACGAGTTTGGGCGCAACTTCAAGGGTTCTGTCAACCGTTCCGATCAGTTTCACCGCGAAGTTCGACTTCTTTGCCAAGCTGACCGCATCTTGTGTGATGCTACGTATCCCGATTTTTTCGACGTCTTTGAGCTTTGCGTCGCGCCTCATCACCGCGTTTGCCAGTATCACGACCTTGCAGGCAGCGTCTATGCCATCGACATCGTACGAAGGGTCTCTCTCTGCAATTCCCTTCTCTTGGGCCTCCTTCAAAGCGAGCTCAAAACTTGTTTCCTCGAAGTACATCTTGGACAAGATGTAGTTCGTTGTTCCATTCAGTATCCCTGATATCTTCAGAACCTTATCTCCTTGTAGACACTCCCGAATCAATGAGAACAACGGTATCGCACCTGCTACTGTGCCTTCATAGAGAAATTCGCAGCAGTTCTTCTCAGCAAGTTCTTCAAGCTCCTTGAAGGCCACGACGAGGGGACCCTTGTTTGGGGTAACAACATGGACCCCTCTGCCCAAAGCATGTTTCATAAACGTTAAGCCGGGTTCGCCGTCCTCGATGCGTGTTGGTGTGGCTTCTACCATGATGTCAGCGCCGCTTTTCTCGATGAGATCAACCGTAGATTCGCCGGCGTAGTAGCTCTTACGATAGGCTAGCAGTTCCTTAATGCCAAGCAAACGGTCCAAGTCCAGTCCATTCTCTTTGTGGAGGTACCCTTTGCTGTTGGAGACCCCCACAACCTTGAACTGCCTGTCAATCTTTCTTATGAGATCTGACTTCTCGAGAACCGCTCTCACAAAGTCCTTTCCTATGAACCCGAACCCAACTACTATCGCCTTCATAGTCTCTCACCATGCCTCAGATCGAGGAGATGAGGAGGGCGTTCTCGTCTTTCGAGAAGGCTCTCAGTTCATCCAAAACCTTATCGACATTCTCTGTCGGAGCTTCAAGATCAATCTTTACGCAAGCATCCTTGGAACCGGGCGCAGACACCTCGAAGCCGACAACCTTTACGCCTTCAACTCTGGTTTCGACAAGCCTCTTCAAGTCCATGCTTCCGATCAAGATCAGGGTCAGCCTTGTCGTCTCAATGATCTCCTCGGATTTTGTGATTGACACGCCCAACCCCTTCATGTCCATGATCGTCTTCTTGAGGTTCCATTTTGAGGGGAAATCCACGACAAGGCTTACTGGGACATAGCCCTCAGCAGGCTTCTCCCGTTCATGGATGATCGAGACTATGTTCCCGCCGTTCTTGGCGATTGGTTCCAAAGCTCTAAGGAGCTGGCCTGGCCGGTCAGCCAAGGCAAGAGTTAAGTCAAACCTCAAGAATGGAACACCCCAGCCAAAGGTAATTGGAGCTTGTGGCTTAAAAGCCTGAGTTACGGGATTTGGAATGTTCCGCCTTTGTCTGCAGACTGTACAAGGTGCCAGTACCTTCTGAGATAGCCCTTGTGAACCTTCGGTGGCTTGGGTTTCAGCTTAGCAAGGCGGCGTCCAATCTCTCTCTCGCTTTGGGCTACGTTCAGCTTTCTCTCAGAAACATCGATCTCAACCATGTCTCCATCCTTTAATGCGGCTATGGGTCCTCCCTCAGCTGCCTCTGGAGAGATGTGTCCTATTGAGAGTCCTCTGGATGCGCCGGAGAACCGGCCATCGGTAATCAGGGCTACGGATTCGCTGAGGCCCATGCCTGCAACGGCTGCTGTTGTGGCAAGCATCTCCCTCATTCCTGGTCCGCCTTTTGGTCCTTCGTAACGTATGACCACGATGTCGCCTGCTTCGATTTCCTTGCGAAGAATCGCCCTCATCGCTTTGTCTTCGGAGTCAAAGACTTTGGCTGGCCCCTTGAAGACTAGTATCTTAGGCGAGACAGCGGTCATCTTGACAACAGCTCCGTTAGGCGCCAGATTCCCCATCAGAATGGCTATGCCGCCCTCCTTATGTACGGGGCTTTCTAGGGAATGAATCACTTCCGGGTCGTAGACGGTTGCGTCCTTGATGTTCTCTCTAGCGTGCTTTCCAGTCACAGTCACCGCATCGAGGTGAAGTCGATCTCCCAGCACTTTCATCACAGCCGGAATTCCTCCAGCCGCATCGAGCTCCTCTAGGTCGTGGGGACCAGCGGGCCGCATGTCACAAAGGTGTGGGGTTCTCCTAGCGATCTCATCGAAGACTTGGAGGGGCAAGCGCACGCCTGCTTCTTCAGCTATGGCTTTGATGTGGAGAACGGCGTTTGTTGATCCTCCTAGCGCCATGTCAACTGTTATTGCGTTCTCGAAGGCCTGTCTAGTCAAGATGCGTGAGGGCTTCAGATTCTCCTTGACAAGTCCCACGATCCTCTTCCCACTTTTCTCGGCGATTCTGGCCTTCGACGAGGAAACCGCCAAGGCTGTTGCGCATCCGGGGAGAGATAGCCCTATAGACTCGGCTACGCATGCCATTGTGTTGGCGGTGTACATGCCATTGCAGGAGCCGCATCCTGGGAAAGCTCGGTCCTCTATCCGTTTGAGCTCGTCTTCGCATATTCTGCCTGCCGATAGCTCGCCAACGGCTTCGAATATCGACGTCACGTCAACCTTTCTGCCCTTGTAGTAACCTGACCGCATGGGTCCGCCTGTCACGACGATTGATGGGATGTTGATCCTCGCGGCTGCCATCATCATTCCGGGTGTGATTTTGTCACAGTTCGTCAGCAGGACTAGGCCGTCGAACCTGTGTGCTTGAACCACCACTTCTACGGAGTCAGCGATTAGTTCCCTTGATGGAAGAGAGTAGTGCATGCCCTCGTGTCCCATGGCTAGGCCGTCGCAGACTGCTATCGTGTTGAACTCGAAGGGGACTCCTCCTGCAGCTCGGACGCCTGCTTTGAGATGCTCAACTAGTCTGTTTAGGTGCATGTGGCCTGGAACAAGTTCCGTGAAGCTGTTCGCGATCGCGATGAAAGGCTTACTGAAGTCTTCGTCGGTCACGCCTAGGCATTTCCAGATGGCCCGCTGTGGAGCCCTTTCAATGCCGCGCTTAACAACATCGCTTCTCAAGGTCGCAAGCCCCACAACTTCTTTAGGCCAACGCTCTTAAACTTTGCGCAACCACATCAACTAGCATTGGCCTAACATTCAAGGTCTTGAGAACCAAAAGCCTTTTATAAAAGGTGCTTGTGTGATGTTGTTTCGAGGTTCATCCAATGGGGTGTCGCTTTATCTAGCTCGTTCGCCAAGAGAATCAGAGTTTTTGACACAACCCTGAGAGACGGAGAACAAACCCCTGGAGTTTCGCTAACCCCTGAGAAGAAACTTGCTGTGGCAAAACAACTTGATCAGCTAGGAGTGGATGTCATAGAAGCTGGCTTCGCTGCTGCTTCTGAGGGCGAGTTGGAAGCGCTGAAGCTGATAGCCGGAGAAGGGCTGAGAGCAGAGGTATGTAGCTTCGCCAGAGGAGTTCAGGAAGATATAGACGCGGTGCTGAAGAGTGGCGCCAGCTCCGTCTTCCTTGTGATCCCGTCCTCTGACATGCACATTCACCACAAACTCAAGAAGACAAGAGAAGACATGCTTGCGTTGACTGGAGAGTGCGTGCAATATGCGAAGGATCAAGGCTTGATGGTCGAGCTGGGTCCAGAGGACTCGACAAGAAGCAACATCGTATTCCTTAAGGAGATGATTGCGCAAGGCGTGTCTGCAGGAGCGGACAGGGTAACTCCGTGCGACACAGTAGGAGTGCTCACGCCAGAAAAGACCTATGAGTTCTTCTGGGATCTGAAGAAGACGTTCCCACATGTTCCTCTTGGCGTCCACTGCCACGATGATTTTGGGATGGCTGTCGCGAACTCGGTGGCTGCATTGAGAGCTGGCGCAAAGGAGGTTCACGTCACCCTCAACGGTTTGGGTGAAAGAGCTGGAAACGCAGCGCTTGAAGAGGTCGTCATATCTTTGAAGCTTCTTTACAACATTGACACAGCACTCAGAACAGAGCTTCTCTACGACACCTCGATGCTCGTTTCTCGCCTAACTGGTATCCCTGTTCAGCCGAACAAGGCGATCGTGGGCGAGAATGCGTTCGTTCACGAGTCTGGTATCCACACGCATGCTATACTTGCTGAGCCAATGACTTATGAGCCGATTCCGCCGAAGATTGTGGGGCGCACAAGAAGGCTGGCGGCTGGGAAACATGCTGGTTCACGGGGCATAAAGGCTGCGCTGACTGAGATGGGGCTTCACCCGACTGACGACCAGTTGGGCCAAGTGTTTAGGCGGGTGAAAGAGATAGGTGACAGGGGCAAGAGGCTGACAGACGCAGATCTCCAGGTGGTAGCAGAGTCCGTGTTGGGTTTGCCGAGTGTTAGAGCCATAAAGCTTGAGGAGCTGACAGTTGTGACAGGAGACCGTGTTACCCCAACGGCTTCGGTTAGGCTCAACCTTAACGGTAAGCTTCTGACGGAGGCGGCCACGGGTATAGGGCCTGTTGACGCTGCGATGAACGCTGTCAGGAAGGCTGTTTCGGCGGTTGAGCCCATGCGCCTTGAGGAGTATCATGTGGACGCGATCACGGGTGGGACTGACGCTTTGGTTGAAGTCACTGTCAGGCTACGGAAAGGCGACAGAGTTGCCACTGCCTTGGGTGCCCATGGAGACATAGTGATGGCAAGTGTGGAAGCGATGTTGAGCGGCATGAATGTGTTGATGGCGAACCACAACAGACTGGATACCGGTTCTTCTTAAGAAGGGCTGGGCAGCTCGAAGGCTTATTTGATGAGTGGGGACGAACGCAGGCGGACGGGTGCTAGGGCAGTTTCTTTTTCTCACTTTTTTCGCACTGTGCGCAGAAAAATTTTTTTTCTTAAATACCTGAAGAAAGTTCAACGTGAAAGCTTGGAAAGTTTGAAGTCAACAATGGAGGTTCTGGAATTTTGAAGAATCCTTGGCAGACCAAGGATTCTATTGAAGAATCCTGAACAAACCTGCTGCGAAACCTGCATCACGATTCAAACGCAGAAAGGTGATGTCTCGGTAACCTAAACCACATTTCTCGTCTTTTTTGTAGAAAAGGTTCTCAAATATTAGCGGCTGTATTCCTTACCTCGCCTTATATTCCTTTCAACGGTCTGTCGCTGGCAAATCGTAGTGACCAGTATGCAAGTCGTAGCCAGATCATAGCGGTTTTGGCAGCCCGGTAAGATTGTTGTCTGGAGGCTTTCGAAAGTAGACCTGACAGAGCAGGTAAGGAGAAATCATGAGAAGAGCAGGATGATGGGCAGGGTCGTGTTCATCGTTCCCAGTGAAGATGTTGGAAGGAGAGTAAGAAAGATACTAGGAGATAGTGAGGTCTACGTCCTACCTTCATGGCTCTGTGACAGTTTGTATACTAGAATGCGAAAGGCTTTCTGACAGTTTATTTCGCTTTGTTTTAGCTTTCTGCAAGGGTTTTTGATAGGGCCTTTTTCGACCTCATCAGTTTGGTAGAATTGATCAAGACCTTTACTATCGATAGCATCTACGCCCTCTACATGTTCTTCTTCATAGCCCTCCACGCCGCTGCGATAGCCTTTGCCGTGGAGAGGTTCGTCAGGTTCAACAGACTCGTAGGATGGCTCATAGCCTCCATCGTCTTCCTGTGGTTGATGGAGCTATTCGTGGTGAAGGGTTTCCGTGGCTACTCCTGATCCCTTCTGTAGTCTGGCTGCTGCTAGTAATCCTGTTCATAGGCGCGCTGGTATACTTGGCCCAGAGACCTACGTAGCAAAGGAGTAGAATCAAGTTGGATAGAACTTGTTGTCAAAAAAAACGAACATATATATGCCTATGAGGCAAGATGCTGTAAGCCATCTCTGACCTTTCTTTGTGTGCCATCTTTATAAGCCTTGATATACAAAATAGATAATATGACATCTAAAATAGATAAATTGTTCGGCTCCAGAACCAGGGTGACTTTGCTGGGCAAACTCTTAATGCACCCTGACAGAAGTTTTTACCTGCGCGAACTGTCAAGAGACCTAAAGATCCCTTACGGCATGCTCTACAAGGAAGAGAAGAATCTTGTATCTTTGAGCATACTGAACGAGGAGAAGAAAGGTAAAGTCACGCTCGTTTCTGCAAACAAAAAACTTCCATATTTCGCCGAGCTCAAAAGTCTGCTGATAAGAACTGTGGGTCTTGGCGATCTGGCAAAAAAAGCGCTTTCAGAACTGGAAGAAATACGCTACGCGCTCATCTATGGCTCTTTTGCGAGCGGAGAGGAGTCAGAAAAAAGCGATGTCGACTTGCTGGTGATTGGCAATGTGAACGAGGAAAAACTCCTCAGCACGACAAGCCAGATTGAAAAGGAAGTGGGAAGGGAGGTCAACTATATACTCTGGAGCGAGGAGGAATTTATTGAAAGGGTCAAAACCAGACACCATCTCTTGAACGAAATCGCAAGCAAACCGTTGATCATGCTTGTCGGTGAAGAGGATGAGTTTAGAAGAGCTGTTGAGAAGTAGAACAATAAGTAGAATAAAGCCGAATCACAACCTGGCACTCGGCGCAATCAGGCGTGCGAAAAGGGACGTAGATACGGCCAAAACTTTAATTGAAAACAAGAAGTTCGACTGGTCCCTAGCTGTAGCTTACAACGCAATGCTGCAGGCAGGAAGAGCGCTCATGTTTGAAAAAGGCTATAGGCCGTCCAGTAGCGAGGTCACGTAGCTGTTGTAAAGTTCCTTCATGCGGCATTCGGAACCGAAGTAAGCGATAGAATAGTAATGGTAATGAACGGTATGCGGAAGAAGAGGCACAGGATAGTTTATGAGGAAATGGATGTGGTTTCCAAGGATGAAGCAGAGCAAGCTGTCAAATGGGCTGAGGAATTCGTGGGTATGATAGACAAAGCAATTCGTCAAGCAAAGGAAAAAGAGTAGGTCATTTCGCTCGAATTTCCTTTGTAACTTCTTGACTGATACAACGTGCTTAAACTAGTTTGGAAGAGAGAGCTTGCCTTTTCTTGATCTGAAGTATGCGAAGTTGGCTCCATGCATCCCTTTGGAAACCTGCACAGGCTTCCCACCTATCTAGATAGCTCCGTATTGGAAAATGAAGTGGTGAACTCTAATGCCGGGCTGCACACGGTTTCTATTCAGATGAAGGCCAAAGACCTAGTTAAGGCAATCAATCCGGTAATTAGAGAATTTTCCAGAATTCAAAAGATTGAAGGGAAACGCCAACCATCAGAAGATTGCCATGAAAAAAGGCTTGGTTCTCGTTGGATTTGCTCTCTTTGTAGCCGGGGTAGGTTAAGCTCTAACTCTACGAACACAGGTTTCTGAAGCCAGACAATATATTTGACCAACCTCTGTTCTTCTTCACTCAATCATCTTTAAGACAATCGTCTTCTCCTTTATCTCCACACCAAAAACAGATTTATTCTCGAATCTCTTGGCGATCTCGTTCAGGGCTTCCACGTCAAAACTCCAAGCTATTGGATGGGGTTTTCGTTCTGCTATGCGGTAAGGGTAGATGTAAAGCTTGGCGCGCAAGGGATCACCTCTCAACAGCTTCAAGTTGTTTCTCTTTGCTTAAATGTTTCTTTGGCGCAACGCCGTAGCTTTTTTCAGCCGCTTGTTCCAGCTTCTTCATCTGTGCTTCTTTGAATCCGATGTAGATCCCGTCGTACTTCCTGCCGACCCATGTCACGGTAGATTCTCCGATCTCAAGCACTTCATTCAGGACGGGGTGATGCACTTCCAGGCAATAAACCACGGTTCTTGATCCACCAATTTCCATTTCTGTGGGTTTCTTCGGTTCAACCTCTATACCGCCTTTTATCCCTGTTATTTTCAGCATGTTGCCTCGGCCACGATGTATGATTTTGCCGAGAATTCTGTCTTCGATGTCTATGTGCGTAACTCTTGCCCTCATATAGCCCTTGACGTGAACATAGACCGCAGCGTCATCCACCTTTACCTTTCTGTCTCGAAGCACTAGGTAAACGTCGGCGCCAATCTCTACTTTTCCCGGGCCGCATGCCATTCAAATCGCCTTGGATTCTAAATGTTGCATTACAGATCCTCATGAGCAATTCGGTATGTTCTTCGACCTGGCAAGAAGATATCATAACTCTAGGAAGGCATTCACTTCGGCTTTTCACCAGGTACGTCGAGTTTGATAGCCATACTGTCTTTGAAAAGAGGCCCTTTGTGCCTTGTCGTTTCCTCCATTTATGTATTCTTGGGATTGTCCATTCTATATGACTGATTGACCATCAATCGAATGTCTTAAATAGCGATACGCGTCTGTAGACTACTCCGTCTGGGCGATTGAGGGCTTCCAATGAGGTTTGGCATCTACGGAATTATCTTTGAGTTCTTCAAGGGCATGGATAGAAGATTCAAGATTATGCTTGCGGCTATTGGGTTTTACAGTTGGACCTCAGGTCTTCCCTCTCAGTATAATCAGCTGTATGTCACAGCGTTGGGGGCAAACACTGTGGAACTAGGCTCATTGAATGGGTTGGGTGGGGTAGTTAACTCCATAGTTTCGGCCCCCATGGGGTGGTTCATTGACAAGTACGGAGTAAAGAGGGTCATAGTCTTGGGTTTGACTCTGTCGGCCGCCTCCTCAGGGATCTATGGCTGGGCTTTCGACTGGTGGATGCTCATACCCGCAATAGTCCTAGCTCAGATCAGTATGAGAATGATCGTGCCTCTCACAGACATAATCTTCGTTGAAACTACGAAGCCTGAAGAGAGAGCTTCGGCAATGGGCTTCTCGCGCACGGTCTGGGCTATGCCAACCGCCTTAGCACCCATGACAGCAGCGATAGTCGTGGCCATGTTCGGCGGTATTAATGCTCAGGGCATCCGGCCGCTATACTCTGTTCAGCTGATCTCAATCGCGCTTATCATCCTTTTCATCTTATTCATGCTAGAACCTTCGCAAGCCCGGCTTGTCACGAAAAGATCCGACTCCGCCTCAAAAACCAGTGTTATTGAGGACTTCAAAGAACTGTTCAAGGGCGAAAGATGGCTCAAGCATTGGGCAACTATCATAAGTGTACGGCAATTTAGCTGGAGCATTGCCGCGCCTTTCATCCCGCTTTGGATGGTGAACGTAAAGGGCGCGGACCCCTACATCTTGGGAGCCATCGGAACCTCTGGTATGGTAACGTCAGCTCTGCTACAGATTCCGACAGGCAAACTTGCTGACAAGATAGGACGGAAGAAAGCGTTCCTGCTGTTAGCCCCATTCTCATATCTTGGCACTATTCTACTGATCCTTGCACCCAGCTCGGGGTCGCTCATTGCGGTGGGGGTCTTTGGGGCGGCGGGGGCGATGATGATGGGCGGAATCGGCGGCGTCAGCTTCATTCCCTTCATTACAATGTTCTGGGAGACCGTTCCAGCTAAGAAGATGGGAAGATGGTTTGGGTTTACAGGCATATTCAACATATTTGCACTCCCTGCCTCCATACTGGGGGGACTCATGTGGCAAGCCGGACTACCTGAACTCGTCTTACTCATCCCCGTCCTAACCGAGGCTCTGATTGAAATACCGATTCTAACAAGGATCCCCGACACGCTGGCAAGAAACAAGCAGTAGCAATCAGCCGAAAAGATGCCATCGACCACTAAAAGCCTGACTTTGTTTCTCCAATTCTGACGGTTCCTTGATGACATTAGATGAGAAAAATGCCGTGTCCTAGTGCGGATCAACGTATTGTTGGAGTATTTGGCTGATAACGGAAAGGTAGAGAGTTCAAATCTCTCTCGGCCCACTTTAGCATCCACTTGGACCACTTTTTCACTTTCTTTTCCTAAACATCTTTGATTCGTAGTAGTTCCCTAGCCTTTTTTGTTTTCTCAGTATCAGATTAATATAGATAGCTTGAAGATTATATGTGCGGAATTAGGGTGTAATAATGATCGAGTTACCGGAAGCCACCGTCTTGGCTAGGCAGATAAACGATACAGCTACTGGCAAGAGAATTAGGAAAGTAATAGCTGCCCAAAGCCCGCATAAATTTGCTTGGTACTATGGTGATCCACAAGAATATGATGGCTTGCTTGCGGGAAAGGTTATCGGTACTGCTGTAAGTTATGGCGGTCTGGTTGAAATGAAAGCTGGTGATGCGGTTTTGCTTGTCGGAGAGGGAGCGAGTCTGCGGTATTACGCAAAAGGTGACAAACTACCATCTAAACACCAATTGTGGGTTGAATTTGAGGATGACTCGTTTTTGGTTAGCTCCATTCAAATGTATGGCGGTTTATGGGCATTTCCGTATGGTAGTTTCGATAGTAAATATTACCGGATGGCAAAGGAAAAGGTCTCGCCTTTAGTGGAAGCATTCGACGGAACCTATTTTGATTCTTTGTTTGGTGAAAATACCGATAAACTATCATTAAAAGCATTTCTGGCGACTGAGCAGCGTATTCCCGGATTAGGGAATGGAGTCTTACAGGATATTTTATTTTACGCTAAGATGCACCCGAAGAAGAAGATAAATTCGCTTTCCGAAAAAGACAAGGAAGGATTATTACATTTTCTAAAGCTTACCCTAACCAAGATGGTCGCTGAAGGTGGTCGAGATACAGAAGTCGACCTTCATGGTAGACAGGGCGGTTATAAGACAATACTTAGTAGGAATACCGTAGACAAACCGTGTCCAGTCTGCGGAACAATCATCAAGAAAGAGGCGTATTTGGGTGGCAGTGTCTATTACTGCTCCAAATGCCAGAAGATGTGAAAACAAGGTTTGAATCATTCATATTGTTTTTCTTTTACTTGTTGACACAAGTAGAAATCTGCCCATAAGAAAAGGCTAATCCAAAAAGGGTGGTTATTCCAAGAGGATAAAAAAAGATAAAGAACGGGCTCTATAAAAAGCCTATATTAGATACTTAATGCAGGCACATCAAATTTACACGGTATTGAGATATTGAGCATGATAGAGATCGAAGAATTTCTAGCAACCACGCCAAAAAGCCTTGAAGAGAATTCTTGCACAAAGAAAAACTGTTAAGAGCTTAAAAAAGAGAATAAACATTGATAGTAAAAGGATGTATTATGTCACTAGAAAGGAATAAGGCTGTCATTCGTAGTTTGTTTGAAGCCTTGAATGAGCAAAACCTAGCTTTACTGGACAAGTTAGTAGCACCCGATTATGTTGACCATACCCTTCAAATAAGAGGTCTAGAAAGTCTTAAACAGTATATACCTATGCTTCCCAAGGGTTTTCCAGATCTACGTGAAAATATTGAAGATATCATAGCTGAAGGAGATAAAGTGTGGATTCGTTTTGAAGTGACTGGTACACACAAAGGTGTATATCGTGGATTACCCCCTACTAATAAAAAGTTTACGATTAGAGCCGTAAGTATTTATCGTATAGTTGATAGCAAGGTTGTAGAAAGAGAAGCAATCTATGACTGGTTAGATTTCTTCAAACAACTAGGTCTTATTGAATACACAGAAGAAGGGAAGAAACACTTTCCAGATGCCACATAGCCTTTCTATTGTTATTAAGGTCTACTTTTTATAGGATTCTGCAATCATAGTAAGGTCATATATGGGAACGAACTTCACCTTCATTTCAGGGAACCAGAACATAGTCGTATTAGCTATTTATTCTGGAGAAGCCTCATCTACGTTGAAGCCCTTTTTCTATCTGAATATTATTATTCAGAAAGATCAAAAACCTTGAGCAACTGAGAGAGCACGCCTACTTCATGGGCTGCCAATGCCACCGGATTCCTTTCTGGGTTACATAGCCTAGCCCAGGGAAGGGGAAATGAAAGACATGCACTAAGGCTTTCTCAGTTGCGGCTTTATCAAAGAGTCGGCGCCTTGTGATTATGACCTGCTCAGGAGCCAAGTCGTACTTAATATACCAGTCAGGATGTTCCAGATGAATAGGATGAATCACCAAGTCACCAAGTATGGAAACCTTTTGATAGGCTAAAGGAGGTTGACGTTGAACTTATCGTTGATAGCGGTTCAACTTATGCCGTTCTACTCAAATCCCTTTTGGGAGGCATCAACGTTAAGCCCACAAGAATGATACGTCTAAGGCTTGCAAATTCTGGGGTTGTAAAGAAATCTCTAGGAGAGGTCGGCACTGCTATCAATGAATACGTTGCTTCTGCAACGCCTGTGGTTTTTGGCGATGAAGACGTATACTTACTCGGTGCCGTTGCAATGGAGCGGCTTAGTTTGGCGCCAGACCCAGTAAAAAGGATACTAGTACCCGTAGAAGCGCTACTCATGCGCGTTTCTGCGTAACCACTTCGTTTTTATGCTGACATACCTAATAGCACGTTCTCTTTCGGCCCGCGACAAACTCTTTTGGCCTGTTTCTGCTCTGCCTGTTTCCTTCTCTGGATGTGAGCAGGCTCAAGATTGCATTTAACTATAGTTGTCTGCCTTGACTTTTGTAGCGATCCTTTGTATGTATTCAGGATCGTTTATGGTGGGTTCAGCTACGCCAACCATGTCAGCTCCGGCTTCGAAGAGCTCTTTTGCATCCAAGGCTGATCTTACGTAGCCGCTTGCCAAAAGAAAGAACGGGTATCTCGCCTTTGTGATCCGAACGAAGTCGAAGTCTGGCTTCGCCAGCTTATCTTTCCTCACATTGAAGTGGAGACCAAAGATGTCGAAGTCCCTGAGCTTTTCCAGAACTGGTGAGTAATCTTCGATCACGCCCATTCTGAACTTGACTATCAGCGGAATCGGCAACGTTGCGAAGGCTTCCACCCAACTGAAGAGCTCGTTCCGGTTTTCAGGTAAGACCATAGCACGGACCTTCCCCATCCGCAGATAGGGTTCGTACGCCCCATGGACATTTAGCTCAACAAGGTCTCCGCCAGCCCTGGAGAAGCACTCAGCAGCCTCCAAGCCCCACTCGAGCTTGGGTGTGGCAAGGTTCAAGCAAGTAAGGATTCTTATTCCTCCTCTTGCCTTTCTACATTCCTCTGCCAAGAAATAGGTGCACTGCTCTCGACTGGAAGGCAGGAAGTACTGAGCCTCTCCATATAATGGAGGCTCAGCTAAGTAAGCTCCCAGCTGAATCATAACGCAACCTCTGCGTCTTAATGCACAGAAGGCACCGTCAGTCTTCCCCATCATGGATGAAAGAAAGAGACCGTTTCTCAGCTTGTTGTGTAAATCATCAAACTTCCGCCTCACGCAAGAACACCAATACTGCTTCTAGGATTTTCGAGTCTTTAAGGCTTCTCGCTCTCCAACTTCATAGGTTGTCGACAGAAGCAGTCGGAGGGCCACACTCGATATCTCGATTCTGGTTCGCCTTTCTTCAAAGGTTGCGCCAACTATCGTCTGCTTTCACGGAAGGGTGCTCAGTGCTCAGTTTTTCAGGCACAGCAAGGTGCTGGTAGGCGCGATTGATCTAAACCACGAGTTGCTCAGTTCAAAAAGCTTATAAGTTGGAACTTTATACTTCTGTCGGTTTCGTTCCTTTGGAGGGCCAAAAGTGAGGGATATCCGGGTACGGAGGGATCGCTACCTCCACGGTTGATCATGGCTCACTAGGACTTTCTTTAGCTAGAACGACAAAGAAACCCTCCGTTGTCTCTGACATCCCAAATCGGTTCTCATTCGCAGGTAGAAGAACAAGGCTATTCTGTAATCTATGAGAAGAAGGAGGCTTCGTTGATGGTTGAGATGACTGGCGGCGAGGCTCTGATAGAGTCCCTGAAGAGACAAAAGGTGGAAGCGATCTTCGGCATACCGGGAGGAGCCACTCTTCCCATTTATGATGTGTTGTACGAGTCTGAGATCAGGCATATTCTCATGAGGCATGAACAATGCGCAGCTCACGCAGCCGATGGGTACGCGAGAGCAAGCGGAAGAGTTGGAGTCTGTATGTCAACTTCTGGGCCAGGAGCCACAAACCTTGTTACAGGTATCGCCAACGCTTACATGGACTCTTCACCAATCATCGCCTTCACAGGTCAGGTTCCTAGGGCCTTCATAGGTAAGGACGCCTTTCAAGAAGCGGATATTGTTGGGGTCACAACTCCAATAACGAAATGCAACTTTCAAGTCATGGACCCTTCAGACATCCCCCGCATCGTGAAGACGGCCTTCTATATTGCTTCCACAGGCAGACCCGGGCCCGTTCTTATCGATCTTCCCAAAGACACGCAGGCAGAGTCTGCCCAGATTGAGTTTGAAGACCGGGTCAGACTTCGAGGTTACCGTCCAACCTATGATCCGCATCCCCTTCAGATAGAGAAGGCAGTCGATATTCTGGCTAACGCGGAAAGACCAGTCATAGTTGCAGGCGGCGGTGTCATATCCTCAGGCGCTTCGCCTGAGCTCGTGGCTTTGGCTGAGCTTCTTCTAGCGCCTGTAGCAACAACTCTACTCGGGAAGGGCAGCATTCCTGAGGACCATCTTCTCTCGCTTGGCATGCTTGGGATGCACGGGACAATCGCGTCGAACAGCTTGGTTCCCGAATCAGACGTGATGCTGGCGGTTGGGATGCGGTTCTCTGACAGGACAACAGGTAGCGTCAAGAAGTTCTGTACTGACACAAAGATAATTCAGATCGACATAGACTCGTCTGAAATAGGAAAGAACATAAGACCACATGTGCCCATCGTCGCGGATGCAAAAAGAGCTCTCAAGGCAATATGCGACCGCTTGATTCAGAATTTCAAGAAGAAGGAACGATCCCTGTGGATGAAAAGGATACAGGAACTCAGAGGCAAACAGAGCGAGCTCGCGGAGTCAGACGACGGATTGAAGCCCCCTAAGCTTCTTACTGAACTCCGCAAAATCCTCCCAAACGATGCCATCGTCACCACTGAGGTGGGGCAGAACCAAATGTGGGCAGCACTCTACTTCAAGGCTTACAAGCCCAGAACGTTCATTAGTTCAGGCGGGCTTGGAACAATGGGCTTTGGCTTCCCAGCAGCAATAGGAGCCAAGGCAGCATGTCCCGAGGTTCCAGTGGTGGACATAGCAGGCGACGGGAGCTTCATCATGACTGAACAGGACTTGGCTTCGTCGGTGGCATGGAAGATCCCCGTCACGGTCATAATCTTGAACAACTCAGTATTAGGGATGGTGGCACAGTGGCAGAGGCTTTTCTACAACAGACGTTACTCAGCCATTGATCTGGGGCGAATGCCCGACTTCGTCAAGCTCGCAGAAGCCTATAGCGCTCTGGGCTTCCGTGTAGGGAGCCTAGAGGAACTCTTGAAGACGGTGAAGACTGCTTTGAAGAGTGACGTTACAACTGTGATAGATGTCCCAATCGCTCCAGAAGAGAACGTTTTCCCCATGGTTCCTCCGGGAGGCGAACTAAGCAAGTACATAACGAGTTGAGAGAAATGAGCGAGAATGAAGAATCATACATAATATCTGCCACAGTCGAGCACAAGCCAGGCGTTCTCTACAGCATCTCGAACATGTTCAGGCGAAGAGGCTTCAACATAGAAAGTATATCTGTCGGGGTGGCAGAGCAGAAAGACCTTGCTAGGATGACCATCCTCACAAAGGGCGACGAGAGAACGATTGAGCAAGTCGTGAAACAACTGAAGAAACTGATCGATGTCATAAAAGTAAGCATACTTGACCAAAGGAACATTGTTGCGAGAGAGCTTGCGCTCGTCAAGGTGAGTACAGCCGATGCCAAAGTAAGGTCTGACGTAATCAACTATACAGAGATCTTCAAGGGGCATGTAGTTGATGTTGCGCATGACTCGTTGATTGTAGAGATCACGGGCGACTCGGAGAAGACAAACGCCTTCATAGAGTTGATGAGGCCCTTGGGTGTAAAAGAGATCGCAAGGACAGGGGTAACAGCTCTTCCAAGGGGAATGCGATCGGTTAGCATGGAGTAGGAGGGGTAATAAGAACATGGTGAGAGTCTACTTCGAAAAGGATGCAAGCTTGGAACCCCTGAAAGGCAAGACGATAGCCGTGATCGGATACGGCAGCCAAGGGCGTGCTCAAGCCCAGAACATGAGGGACTCAGGCCTGAATGTAATCATCGGTCTGAGACCTAGAGGCGCTTCCTGGGGAAAAGCTGAGAAAGACGGGTTCAAAGTCTACCCAATCTCGGAAGCTGCAAAGAAAGCCGAAGTAATCCTCATGTTGATTCCTGACATGACACAGCCACGTGTGTACAAGGAATCAGTAGAGCCGTACTTGTCGAAAGGCAAAACGCTAGACTTCGCACATGGCTTTAACATTCACTTCAAGCAGATAGTTCCACCAAAAAGCATAGATGTCATAATGGTGGCGCCAAAGAGCCCAGGCATAAGGCTAAGAGAAACCTATCTAGGGGGTTTCGGCGTTCCCGCCCTGATCGCAACCTACCAAGACTATTCAGGCGAGGCCAAGGAAACCGCACTTGGCGTTGCTAAGGCTTTAGGATGTGCCAGGGCAGGTGTTCTGGAAACAACTTTCAAGGATGAGACCGAGAGCGACCTCATCGGCGAACAGACCGTTCTCGTAGGAGGACTGATCGAACTCATTAAGAAAGGGTTCGAGGTCCTAGTCGAGAATGGGTATCCCCCTGAGCTCGCCTACTTCGAAGCGTGCAACGAGGCTAAGCTAATCATGGACCTTATATACGAAAGGGGCATCATCGGAATGCTTCGAGCAGTCTCGGACACAGCCAAGTACGGAGGCCTAACCGTAGGCGACAAAGTTGTCGACAACCACGTAAAGGGGAACATGAGAAAAGCCGCAAAAGACGTTCAAAGTGGAAGATTCACTAAGGAATGGATGGAAGAGCACGAGACAGGAGAGCGAAAGCTGAAGGCCCTTATGGACAAGATTGAAGAACACGAAATCGAAAAAGTGGGCAAGCTCATCCGCAAAACCTCTGGCATCGAAAAGTAACATCAAGAAACTTACGTGAAAAGAGCGCACATGAACATCAGTGAGAAGATTCTAGCCGTTGCTGCTGGAAAGAAGGAGGTTAGACCGGGCGAGATTGTGGAGGCGAAGGTCGATATGGCTATGGCCAACGACATAACCGCACCTTTGGCAATACAAGCCTTCAAGAAGATCGGAACCCCAAGGGTCTGGGATCGTCAACGCATAGTCCTAATCTTGGACCATCAGGTTCCGGCTGACTCTATCAACTCGGCTGAGCTCCACAAGATGTTGCGGGTCTTCGCCAAAGAGCAGGATATTCCTCTGCTCTATGATGTTGGATTTGGCGGGGTGTGCCACCAAGTCATGGTCGAAAAGCGGCATGTCCGTCCAGGCGAGCTCATCGTAGGTGCGGACTCGCACACCTGCACCTATGGAGCGCTCGGCGCCTTCGCAACGGGCATAGGCTCCACCGAGATGGCCGCCGTCTTCGCAACTGGCGCGATATGGCTAAGGGTCCCATCGACGATAAGGATTAACGCGACGGGTTCATTTCAGACTTACGTGACTCCCAAAGACCTCATACTTCACGTGGTTGGAGAGATCGGAGCGGACGGAGCGACCTACAAGGCTATTGAGTTTACTGGTTCGACGATCAAACAGATCACCGTAGGCGGCAGGATGACTCTCTGCAATATGGCTGTTGAGGCGGGCGCAAAGACCGGCATCGTTAATCCCGACGAGGCTACATTGGACTACGTAGATAGCCGCCCCACAGACAAGCCCCTCAGAGTCTTGACCAGCGACCCTGACGCCGCTTATGAAAAGACCTTAGAAATCAACGTTGGCAAACTTGAGCCCCACGTAGCTTGCCCGCATTCAGTCGACAACGTCAAGCCGATAAAGGAAGTTGAGGGCACAGAAATCAACCAAGCCTTCATCGGTTCCTGCACAAACGGGCGCCTAGAGGACCTAGAACTGGCAGCCGGGCTCTTGAAGGGAAAAAGACTGAAGAAGGGCGTCAGACTGATCATCACACCTGCTTCACAGGAAGTGTACGTTCAAGCCGTGAAACGGGGGCTACTGGAGGTGTTTGTCAAGGCTGGTGCTTCTGTATGCAACCCGACTTGCGGAGCGTGTTTTGGCGGTCACATGGGACTATTGGCACCAGGTGAAGTATGCATAAGCTCTTCTAACAGGAACTTTGTGGGAAGAATGGGCAGTCCCCAAGCCGAGGTCTACTTGGCTTCGCCCGCAAGTGTGGCGGCTTCAGCCTTGGCCGGAGAAATTGCCGATCCTCGAAGCTTTTGAGGGGTGTGACTCATGGAGGTTTCCGGTAAAGCCGTCCTTCTTGGGAAGAACATAAACACGGACACCATCCTACCAGGAAAGTACTTGACCTTGCTTGATCCGTCGGAGCTTGCCAAACATGCGATGGAAGGCTTGGACCCAACGTTTGCAGAAAAGGCTCGAGAAGGCGTGATCATTGTCGCTGGCAAGAACTTCGGTTGCGGATCAAGCCGCGAACAGGCACCTCTAGCGTTGAAGCACGCTGGCGTCAAGTGCGTCATAGCAGAATCGTTCGCCCGAATCTTCTACAGAAACGCAATAAACATAGGACTCCCGGTTCTGGAAAGTCCCGGCGTCACTAAGAAGATTGGCGAAGGCGACCTCCTTACGATCAGACTTGAAGAAGGCCTAGTCTCAAACAAGACGAGAAACCAAGCAGTCCAAGCGCTTAGGCTGCCAGCCTTCATTCTGGAAATCATAGACGATGGAGGGTTAATAGAGCACCTTAGAAAGAAGTGAACGAAGATGGAATACAGGGTCGCCTTGATCCCCGGCGACGGGATAGGTCCTGAACTGACAGAGACCACGCTGCTCGTCATAGACGCGGTCCAGAAGAAGCTTAAACTAGACCTGGAATTCACAGAACTTGAAGCTGGAGACGCTTGCTACCAGAAGAGGGGTGTAGCTCTTCCACAAGAGACGATAGAGGCCATAAGGACTTCCCATGTCTGCATCAAGGGTCCGGTGGGCGAGACCGCTGCTGACGTTATCGTTAAGTTGAGGATAATGTTCGACCTTTACGCGAACATCCGCCCCATAAGATCTTACTCGGGGGTTCCTTGCCTTAGGGACGACATAGACTTCGTTTTTGTCAGGGAGAACACCGAAGGACTTTACAAGGGCTACGAGTTCCTGCTGGACGACACAGCTGTAGCGCTAAGGATTATAACACGGAAGGGCAGCGAACGCATTGCGCGGAAAGCCTTTGAACTCGCCATGAGAAGAAACAGCAAGAGAAAGGTCACAGCAGTTCACAAGGCGAACGTGCTACGAGTTACGTGCGGCCTCTTCGCCCAAGTCTGTAGAGAGGTAGCCAAAGAATACCCCGATGTGAGCTTCAATGAGCAGTATGTGGACGCGGCTTCCATGAGGCTCATCAAAGAACCTCATAGCTACGACGTGATCGTCACCACGAACCTGTTCGGCGACATACTATCTGACGAAGCAGCTCAGCTAGTCGGCGGCTTGGGTATGGCGCCGGGAGGAAATATTGGAGACGACTTTGCCTTGTTCGAGCCCGTTCATGGATCTGCGCCTACACGCGTGGGAAAGCATAATGCTAATCCTTGTTCGATGATCCTAGCTTCAAAGATGATGCTTGAATGGCTGGGTGAACGGTATGGTGACCCAGTCTGCTCAAAGGCTGCAGATGCCGTGGAGACAGGAGTGAGAGAGGTTCTTCGGAAGGCGCTAACAGTTCCGGATTTCGGGGGCAAACTCAAGACAGTAGAGATGGGAGAGGCCATAGCGGACGAGATTATGAAGCTCAAGCTAAAGTAGAGGCTTGTGGAGGTTCTGTGTTTGGAATATGTCAGAATATTCGATACAACCATGCGAGATGGTGAGCAAACACCAGGCGTGTCGTTCACGCCCGAAGAGAAGCTGGAGATAGCCACTCAACTCGACAAGTTAGGGGTAGATGCTATCGAGGCGGGCTTTCCGTCTGCGACTCGAGGCGAGGAAAAAGCGCTGAAGGATCTCCTAAACGCGGGCTTGAAGGCTGAAATATGCGTTCTCACGCGTGCATTAAAAAGTGACATAGATGTGGCTCTGTCATGTGATGTGAGCTCGATACACACGTTCATATCTACATCGAAGATCCAGATGAAGCACGCCCTGAACATGACACCTGAGCAAGTTCTGGAATCAACGGTCAACTCTGTTCAGTACATTAAGAATCACGGCGTCACATGCGAGTTTTCTCCGATGGATGCCACACGAACGCGGTTTGGCTTCCTCAGGCAGGTCTGCAAGGCAGCTGAGGAAGCCGGTGCGGATCGAATAAACGTACCTGATACAGTAGGCATTATGGCTCCTCAGAAGATGGAGAAGCTCATTAGAGATCTGAAGGCTGTGGTCAAAACGGATCTGAGCGTTCACTGTCACAACGATTTTGGCCTAGCTGTGGCGAACTCGTTGGCTGGCGTAGTTGGTGGAGCAACCCAAGTCCACGTCGCTGTGAACGGTCTAGGAGAGAGGGCAGGCAACGCTTCGTTAGAAGAAGTTGTTATGGGTCTTCACATGATCTACAAGAAGAAGACTGGAATAAATGCTCGGTTGCTCTACAGTACTTCAAAGCTTGTTTCACGGTTGTCTGGAGTGCTGGTCCAGCCAAACAAGGCGATTGTAGGCGAAAACGCCTTCGCGCATGAGTCAGGCATCCACACAAGAGGTGTTACTTCCAAACCGTTGACCTTTGAGCCATTTCGTCCAGAGATCGTTGGCAGGCGAAGAAGACTTTCAGCTGGCAAGCTGGCAGGAAGACATGGGATAAAGGCTGAGCTTGAGGAATCAGGAATCCATCCTACAGATGTGCATTTGAAGGAGATTGTCAACCGTGTGAAAGAGTTAGGCGACAAAGGCAAACTCGTGACCGACGCGGACTTGTCTGCCATAGCGCGGACTGTCATGGGTGAAGTTGCCGAGGAAAGGATTATTGAACTAACCGACTTCGCTGCGACTACGGGCATAAGGGTCATACCGACGGCTTCAGTCAAACTCTTACTGGGCGGAAAAGAGTACATCGCCGCTGAGACCGGTGTTGGACCGGTGGACGCAGCTATTAAGGCGATCCAGAAGATCACAGATCAACTAGCAGATGTTAGGCTGACAGAATATCGTCTCGAAGCCCTAACAGGCGGTTCAGATGCAGTCGCAGAGGTTATAATCAAAGTTGAAGACAAGGAAGGAAATGTTGTGTCAGCAAGGGGAGCTCGAGAAGACATTGTCATGGCGAGTGTGGAAGCCATGATTAATGGCATCAACAGAATCCTACAGAAAAGAGGAAGAATACGTAAGTAAGAACGTGCTCCAAGGCGTCGAATGACACGGTCCTAGGACTCTTCACTACCTTTCTGACAGCAGTCATAGCACTTAAGGCCATACAACAAAGAGTTAACCTCACCGAGAAACCGGAGGAACATGCAGCCTTACTCTTCCGACAGTCGCAAGACATCTCGTGTGCACACTTGACTCAGCTTTTCCCTAAGTGAGTTCAAGCGAAATGCTGCTTGACCCCACACACGCTTATCTACATCGAATGCGGGGTTTGGGATTTAAGCGGGGAATTCAAGTTTGGGAATCTTGCAGCTCAGTTTCAACGCGGCGCAGTGCTGGTTGATTCTCGTTGGGGGGCGGTTTGCAGAGGCCTATCGAAGCATCTGCCGACCAGACTTTTTTTCGCACTGTGCGCAGAAAAAAATTTTTTCCTTAAATACTTATGAAACTTCAACGGGAAGGCCTAGAAAGTTTGAAGTCAACAACCGAAGTTCTGAAATATTGAAGAATCCTTGGCAGACCAAGGATTTCGTTGAAGAATCCTTAACAGACCTGCTGCGAAACCTTTGCACGATTCAAACGCAGAGAGGTCCCCGCAGGCAAGAGAATCCACCGACGGCCCAGTGCATGTGTAAAGAGAGTTGTCTATGAGAGAAAACAATGTTTCGGTTAGGGAACCATTGGTACAGTTGAGGCAACGGGTCTTGAAGCTTTCTGATCTAGACTTGAGTTTCAAGGCTGAAACAATCGCTCCGTCTTCACCTTCCAAGGCATCGCCCACACATGCCTTGAACGAGTAATGCCTGCTAGCCACTGGTAGCGTTTGCGTTAGGAACAAAGCTCATTAACCAATTGGCCCAATCTTTGTGGAGAGTAGCTTTCATCTAGGAGGAGACCGAACCCTGAAGTGGAACGTGTCGATGTGTTGGCTCTACGCCATCACCAAATATCACTATGTCCCAAGTCTTGAGGACATTCTGGCCGCCATAAACGATGCGAAACGCTTGGGTTTCAAGTACATGGAGTTGGAAGGCGTTGGTCCCCAATTGCATACTGTGGCGGCGAGCAAAGCCAAGATAAAGGAACGCTGCGAAGCGAACGATGTGAAACTGATCGATTTTGTCCCGGTTCTGCCGGATACGATGTCGACTGATCTCAAGAAGAGGCGCCAAGCTCTGAAAGACTTTGAGATAGGCTGCGAGCTCGGAGCCTATTTCGAAACCGGCATGGTTCAAGCAGACACCTTCCATCTCCCAGTGCACGTTGAAACGCCGTACGACGTTTCCAAAGAGTTTGAGTTCTCGTACAGGCCACCTTCAATCGCCGTTGATCCGAAATTCCGCTTCTGGGAGTTCTTTGATGAGGTTCTAGTTCCCTCGGTAGCTGAGTGCAACGACATGGCGCAGAATCATGGTCTTAGGCTTTGCGTTGAGCCTAGGACATGGGAGAACATCTCGACTACATGGGCTCTGGAGCTTCTCATGAGGAAAGTAGGAAGCAAGAACCTAGGCGCGGTTCTTGACGTCGCGCATCTAGCCGCCCAAAAGATGCCTGCTGCTCTTTGCGCGGAGATGCTGGGAGACCGAATCTTCTACGTTCATGCGAGCGACAGCGACTTCCTAACCGAAGACCATCTGGAAATCGGAACGGGCAGGGTTGACTGGGAAGGCCTACTCAAGGCGCTGGTCAAGCATGGATATGAAGGCTTCATAGGCATCGACATCGGCGGAAGGAAAGAGCTAAAGCATCGGCTGGACTCTATGTATGTGAACTCCAAGAAGCACCTAGAGAACCTCATGCGAGCTATTTCCAAGTCGTAAGATCAGACGTCCTCATTGCCTAGCGTTTGCTGAACGCCTTCCCCGCAACAATTGTCTCGACAACCTCGACTCCGTATTCCCCGTATTCGCCTTCAACTCGCAAGACTGTCAGATCCGCTCTCTTCCCTTTTTCTATGCTTCCAGTCTCGCCTGAGGCTTCTTGTAGCAAGGCCTGGTTGCTTGACGTGAACATCGCGACGTATCCTAATGCTTTGTGGAGCCGGAGCGCTTTCCGGTCCATCATGAAACCATTGAAGTCCCTCGTCAGAAGGTTCAGTATGTTCTCGAAGGCTTTGTTCATCGTCAGTCTGCTCGAACAGAGCGTGTTCGGCGGAACGGAACTGATGCTTCCGTCCTTGTTGACCCGCCCCCTAACAAAGAAGACGTCTTGATCCCGGCTTGCCGCACATACAGTTGAGAACACTCTGAACTCTTCATCGGGTACCTCCTCAAGTACGGGATATATGCCGTCGGTCACCGCGATCACTTCGTGTCCTCGCCCCGCCAACACGCGGCGCCATATGACATCTGAAACATACCTGAAGTCCACATGATACCTGTCTGTGATCAGTTCAATGAAGAGCGGCAGAACAAGTGCACCCTCGTATGCACCTCCACCATTGAAAGGCTTGAAGGACCGCCCCATGCCGCCGTTCGTGAGGTGAACAATGAACTTCAGTCCATGCTCAAAGCCCTCTGCAAGCTGTTCGGCAGTGGCAAGAGTGTGACCGCAACCCACGATGACTCCTTTCGACGCGGCTTGTCTTATCAGGTCGGTCCCAAAGTCTGGATAAAGTTATTGTTTACACTTTTGTATCTAGTTTCGAGCATTCAAGTGTAAAATAAGTGTAAAATATGCACTTAACTATCCCATTTTCTGAAAAGTCTATAAAAGAAGGCTAATTTAGGCTTATTTCAGTAAAAGAAGAAAAGCTGACATTTAGAATTATTTAGTCTAATATTTGTCAGCTTTTACACAATTTGTCAGCTATTTTTTTTATGGCTTATTTGCCAAATATGGCTGAATCTAGGTGCCTTTCGTTAAAAGAAGCAAAGCTGACATTTAGAATTGATGAAAAACAGTCTAGTGTCTTAAATCTATAATCTACAATTGAATCTCGAAGGATCTGAACAAATAAGAAATAATCGTACTCAGATTTTGGGTGACTTAGTATAAATTTAAAGTAATTTTTACAAAGCTCGAGACTTTGGTCGGTGACTGTAAAGTGAATCAATGAAAAACGCAATTAATACATACAATAACTAGTGAAAAGCTCTACCTACATTGATTTTTCATCAGGTGAAAAAAGAAAAAATCACAACTCTAAACCTGAAAACTGAAAATCTAGTCTTCATTCACCGGAGGAAAAATAGCAAGCAGTAGTAACTCTAATAAAATTGAGTTGGAAAAAATAGCCTTATCAGCTAGCTAGCACGCGGTTTATGGAAAATATTATTTAAATAAAAGATATAATATCATTATTTAGGGATAGTATTAACGTATGATTAGATTTGTTAAGCAGTCTGACGAATATACTTTTATGGAGGCTGAATAGCTACGAAAATGGCGTCTAATATTTTAGCTGAACCCATTTTTGTGGCTAGAGAGCGAGAACTCAATGAATTGCAACATTGCCTTGATCAAGCTGTTGAGGGAAGAGGAAA
>Ga0315306_10000184_pt1 | contig 30359 bp, 30 predicted proteins | sample TDP1_MG_FD_203803 | JGI IMG/M metagenome (GOLD analysis project Ga0315306, IMG submission 203803) | Freshwater sediment microbial communities from Lake Towuti, South Sulawesi, Indonesia - TDP1 | ecosystem: Environmental > Aquatic > Freshwater > Lake > Sediment | place: Indonesia: South Sulawesi... | reverse complement strand
GCGTAGCTTGTTCCAGATGTGTCTCCGCTCCAGTGAGTGAATATTCGTAGGGTTCCGTTTCCTTGATCTACTTCGCCTGTTTCTAACGTGGCATACGCGATGCTACCTGTGTCATACCAGTCTTCACCGCCCGGCGTGCCGAAAGGAGAGGTGACCGTCAAATAATATTGACGAACGTAGTGGGCAGTGGCGGTATGATTAGCATCCATAGTCACTGTAATCGGATTACCTGGTTTAGGTGTTCCATCAACATCCCAATAATCAAACCTATAGCGAACGCCTTCTGATACTGGAACAGAGTCGGAAGCGGTCAAGACCACGTTTGTACCTTCGTCGTACCAGCCTTCGCCGGAAATGGGTTCAACGCCAGGTGGGCTGGTTCTCACGGTCAAGTAGTATTGCTGCTTTGGCGGTAGCGTAAACTGGGCTGTGGAGTCCTCGCTGAGTGGGTTGTGAGTTACTTTACCCTTGCCGTCAGGAGAAGGAGGAACAGAACATACGCTTCCGTAGGCGTCAAAATGCATTCTTGCGCCAGCTGCGCTTGAGAAAGAAACGAAAACAGTTACATCCACATATCCTTTAGGCAGTATGGTTCCCACGTTAACGTAAGTGTCGTTGAACCATGTTGGATAGACATCACCATTAGGCCACGTGTACAGATTGTAGGGTTTTGGTTCGCCATTCCTAAAAGCATCTTGCGGTATTGATACACTATTAACAGTTAGGCTGGCAAGATTACTGTGGCCAACATCGTTAAGAGCAATTATCAAATGCGTATCATAAGAGGTTGTTGAAGAACTTGCATCACTTATTCTTAATGTAAATGTTCCTGAATTGCTCGTGATATTGAGGAGCCAGCATTCTTCAAGCCATTTATCCGGGTTTGCTCCACTGTATGTGCCTGCAGGTAAAGAAATGTGCAGAATAGATGGGTTTATCACGGGCACAATCTGTGTTGAGGAGCCTGTTGCACCTCCATTATCGGTTACCGTCAAGGTTACCGTATAGTTTACTGTGGATGCAGCCGTTATGTAGACATGCGTTATGATTGAATTTGCTACTGTTGTGATGTTTCCGTCACCGAAATTCCACGTATAGCTGACGATACTGCCGTCTGGGTCATATGAGGCTGAGGCATCAAACGTAACGGTTTCATATATAAATGGATTGGCTGGCGAGTATGTGAAAGAAGCTATAGGTGCTTGATTAGGATAAGTGAACAATACATTCGCTATTTTGGTCTGATCTGCCAAAGATTGCGTGCTATCATCAACTAACAAACTAACCGTTTTGGAACTCTGCTTCTGTGTAACATAAATGTAGTATACGACTTCCAAATAGTCTGTCTGATCAACAACTGTGTAACCAGGCCAACTGTATGTTCCTGTTAATGTTTCCCAAGCATTAAGCAACGTTATTGTTGTAAGTGAGTTTGCAACATCCGTCGCTATCGTTGCTCTGACAGTATTGTCACTTTTCAGAATTAATATGTCAATGTCACAATGCGCAACAACATACGTTGCAGATGCGCTTCTCATAGCCCGATATGTGACAGTCCATGTTGAGGCTGGAATTGAAATGATTCCAGTTAAGGGATAGAGCCATTTACCCATTTGCTTTCTGCCTGTGGATGCAGCTGATTGAGTTAATGTTGTTGCAGGACCATTAGCAGACGACAATTTAAACGTATAATAGGTATTACCACCTGGCAGTGTAGTTATTTCTACATGGGCGTACAACGTATTAGCAGAAGTAGAACCTTTAATTAATGATGCAAAAATTGGCAAAATAAGAAGAAGAAGCATAATTACTATGATCGGCGAACGTATCTTCAAGGGTTTTCCCTTCTCCTTTCGGCACTAATATTTAGTGCTAAAGAGCATTTAAGCGTTTTGGAATTAAGTTCTATATGAGTGTTCTTTTGTCTTGAATCATTTAAGAATAAAGCCAATATATTTGATGCTCTGCTAAAAACATCTCATGAGGATTGACCTAATAAACAGAAGATTCTACATCAAAACAAACAAAAACCTAAGTAAAAGAGCGTATGCATGAGAAAAGCGTTTTGATTGCAGAAGATTGGATGCTTTCCTCTGCAGATTTGATGAATTCTTTCAAACTTTCTTTAGCCGCCTCATCTTCCTTATATTCCATAGCCTGCAAAGCCATCTCTAACTTTTCCAATTGCCTAACAGCCTTTGCTTCATCAGTTTCGCCCACAGCATATTCATGCCAGATTTGAATGTACTTATCTCCAATCTTCTTGGGCAGCAAAGCCAACAGACTTTTCATAGCATTTTCTTCACTATTCACAGTCGCTTTGACTTTCTCAGAAGGCGTCAAGTCTCCAACAACGACTTCAGGAAGGTCATGAGTCAAAGCCATCTGTAGCATTTTCAGTTCATTCAGCCCTTCTAAATTAGAGAATATCATACAGAGAAGCGCGGTTCTGAAAGTGTGATCAGCAACAGATTCGGGAGACTTTATTCCAACTCTCACCCATCCAGATCGAGAAATCCTCTTGAGTTGACCAGACCTCTTGAAAAATTCTACAATCATAACTAGTTCATGTTTAGACATTTTTTCTAACATTACAAATCACACAACTGAAACATCATAATCGTTCATTTGAGAAGAGTTTCAGCGATCTCCCTAACCGCCAAAGCAAATTTTTCAATCTCTTCTTTCGTGTTGTACAGATATGTGGAGGCTCTGACACTTCCTGGTCTGTGAAGAATACTCTTTGACAGTGGAAGAGCGCAATGATGCCCAGAACGCACCATAATATTAGCTGAAACATCAAGAGCCAATGCCACATCATGAGGATTCAAATCGCTTATATTGAAAGCGGTAATCCCAATCTTATGCTCAGGTTTCGGACCATAAATCTCAATCTTGGGCATTTCACTCAGCATTTCATACGCCTTTTTCGTTAACTCTCTCTCATGACGCTCAATGTTTTCCATTCCAACTCTTTCTAAATACTCCACAGCTGCGCCAAGTCCAATCGCTTCTGCAATTGCAGGCGTTCCAGCTTCAAATCGTCTTGGACTCTTATCCAACTTGTAATAGTCAAGGTCTACGTCAGTTATGGAGCCACCGCCGATGCATAAGGGCTCAACTTCTTCAGTTAACTCTTCTCTAATGTAGAGAGCGCCTGAACCAGTCGGCGCACACATTTTATGCCCAGTAAACGCAAGAAAGTCACAGCCAAGTTTTTGGACATCAACTTTTAAGTGAGGAACTGATTGAGCACCGTCGACAAGAACATAAGCACCGTGTTCGTGAGCAATTTTAGCAATTTCTTTAACTGGCGTTATCACACCTAGAACATTTGAAACATGAGTTAGGGCGACCAGTCTAGTTTTGTCATCGACTGTTTTCTCAAAGTCTGTTGGGTCTAGAAGCCCTTGAGTCATCGGGGCTTTCGGCTTGACAAGTTCCACATTTAAGCTGTATCGGTTTTTCGCTCGAAGCCAGATGATAAAGTTTGAATGATGCTCAATAACTGATGTGACGATTTTATCTCCTTTTTTCCATTTTAGTCCGCTTGCAATGATATTTGTTCCTTCTGTCGTATTTCTGGTCATTATGATTTCTGAGTCAGATTTGGCGTTTATGAAGTTGGCTACTTTTGCACGTGCATTCGCAAGTTCGTCGCTTGCCCGCTGTGATAGGCGATGTATGCCGCGGTCCACATTAGCCCTGTAATGATGATAGAAATCCAGCATTTTCTTTAAGACAGGTTCTGGGGTGAGACTGCTTGCTGCGCTATCTAAGTAGATTATGCCAGATTTGAGAATTGGAAAGTCTTTTCGCAGTTTTTCTATGTTAAGCATTTTTGTGCCCTCTGAAGTGCTTTTCTGTGGTTTTTAGTTATAGATTTTGGTTTAGCAGATGAACGTATAACAACGTTATAATTCCTCAGAATATAAACTTTCCACAAAAACTAGGTTTCAGCTATATCACTGTACATGAGCGACAGACTATTAAATTGGTCTAAGTCTTCATTTTATTAGGGCGTGCAATATGGACGCAAGGAAGAAAAAATGTCAAAGAAAACTGTTTCTGGGGTAATGCTCACCCTCTTGCTAACAAGCGTGTTGGCGTTTGCATTTACCGTTCAATCACATAGAGCCAAGCTCAACACAATTGAAGAACATGCCTCAGTTGGCACACTTCCAGAATTAGGCGAATTTACGGGAGTGCTCTATGCGGGAACCAGCAATCTGGCTGGAGTCTATAGGTACACAAGTGATACAGGATGGGAAGCGATGACTTCAGTGCCAAATTCTGAAGATGTAAGGATAGAGACCCCCCATCCATATCCCGACAACTATGTTAACACATGGACTATAACACGCCCAAGCGCAGCAGTAATGAGAATTCACTTCACCTACATTCGCATCGAGTCTAGATACGATCATATCTACGTAAAAAGTCATGATGGGATCATTATCAACCATTATAGTGAAGAGTATACTGACATTTGGAGCGGTACAGTCCCAGGCAACACAATTCACGTTCAATTTACGTCAGATCCTAGCATAAATTATGATGGTTTCGTAATAGATAGATTGGATTGGAGTACAGCTCAAGGATTAGGTATTCAAGAATACGCAGTACTTTCCCTAGTTGATTATCGTGGCCATCTTTATGCTGGTACCATGTCAGCATCGAACCCCCAAGAAGGTGTAGGGCGCGTGCATAGATATGACGGTGAGGGTCAGCATGTTTGGACGATGGTGGGTGACAAAATGGGAGACCGAGTATCCTCATTGATAGTGTTTAATGACAGGCTCTATGCTGGCACTTCATGGGGCTCTGGGAGACTGTATCGATATGAAGGCGAAAGTAAATGGACAAAAGTTGTCGACTACACTGAATGGAGCGGCATCAGAAGTAGTTACGTGTGGAATAATATGCTATACTTGGGCGATGTGGCAGATGACAAAATTGGACAGTACGATGGAACAACATTCCAGCATATTGCTAGTCTAGGAGGAAGTTGCATCTATGATTTCGAATCTTATAATGGTTGCTTATACGCTGGTGCCTATCAGGGTAGACTACTCGGATCTCCAGATGGCGAATCATGGAGCGTAGTAAGTGAAGGACTTGGCCCTCACATGTGGGAACTAGAAACTTTCCAAGACTACTTGTATATGAGCTTAGATTCTGGAGAACTGCAGAGATTTGATGGAACAACTAGACAGACAGTTTGGACAGCGCCTGATGGTATAATATCAATGGTGGCTTGTGGAGATCGACTATTCATTGGAACCGGCGGAGAGGCTGGAGCTTTTCAAGGCAGTGTGTCGGGCATAAGCAGGATCTATCAATTTGACGGAGTTCAAGTTAATGCTATTTCAGACTTGTTGGGCCGAGGGGGAGTGCAAGTTTTGCATTTAGCGTATGCGTGCATTGTGGTTAAGCTGAAAGAAACTCAGGGGAAATTGTATCTTCATGTCTATGATTCCCAAGGACGACATGTAGGTGTAAACTATCAAACAAATGAGACTGAAATGGAGATTCCCCATTCCCAGTACTCTGATGATATGAACGGGACCATAACGGTAGTATTGCCAATGGAAGTATCTAATTTCAACGTCACAATAGACGGGAAATATGCCACACAAGCCATTGAAACGTACAATCTGACGGTAACTTTTCTAACTTCAGAATTCATGAATGAGGCGAATATCCAGTCATCTATTCCTAAAGGATTTATTAAAGAATACGAAGTATTAATTTCAAATGATGGGGAAATCGTAGTTACTCCGGAGTTTTCAGGTGCCATTATTCTACCGCTGTTTATGGTAGCAACATTGGTAGCGGTTATAATCTATAGAAAGAAGCGTTCTATAGCGCCGAAGAAGGGATTACTGCACTTTTCTCAAGGATAATATGTCGCGGTTAAGATTATTTTTTATAGAGAATACTTCTAGAAGTTTTATCTAATATTTAGGAGAATATTCTGCTAAAGAGAATTTCGCTTTTTAGTCTAGGTTTCATTTAGATTTATTGATGTAAAATGTTTGAAGAAACCGCTTACTCTGCTGCTCAACTAGTCGTCACAATTCTACACCTTATCCTAATTTTCATAATGATCACTGGCATAATCTGGCTGGAAATGTTCAGAAAATAGGCTATGCACTGCAGCAAAGTTTTTCGGTTTTTCATTATCAAGTGCATAGAGGAATTTTCTGGCCGTCTGATTTTGAAATAGATGCAATTTTCTGTTGTGTTGGATTTCAATGCTTTGATAGAAGTTGAAGACTTTGGTTTTCAAGGTTTTCGTTGAGATAGGAGAAAAATTTTATCGCACAGACGTGGACAATTATTCTTTCAGGTGGTCCACACATTGGGCTCTGAATACAGTTACAAAAATGTCAGAGTCTCCGTCACAACTGGAGATATTACAAGACTGGAAGTTGATGCAATAGTAAATCCCGCAAACAGCATGCTAATCATGGGCGGCGGTGTTGCTGGCACAATCAAAAGAACCGGAGGAAAAGAAATTCAAGACGAAGCAATCAAATTTGCTCCAGTTCCAGTAGGAAGGGCAGTAGCCACCAAAGCAGGAAAACTGAAAGCAAAATATGTAATACATGCTCCAACAATGGAAAGACCAGCCATGCAGACGTCAATTGAAAATGTGAAACTGGCAATGAAAGGCGCCTTAAACTGTGCTGAACATCTAGGCATTAAGAGTGTTGCTTTTCCAGGGATGGGCACAGGTGTCGGAGGCTTGAGCCTTGAAGAAGCATCAAAAACAATGGTGAAACAAATAAAGGGACACATTGACCTCGGCACATCGCTGAAGGAAATAGTCCTAGTCGGGTTCTCAGAAGAACTGGCTTCTACGTTCAAGAACGTAGCCCAAAAAGTCTTAGCCAAACACTAAGAGGCAACAATTAACTTTCGGAGAAAAAGTTTAAAGAACTTCTCCTGCTCATTCACAAGCCACCTATATACAAGGGGGCTAGTAAAGACTCTGCACGACTAATGTTTTTCAGTGCCATCAAACAACAAGCTTACAAAACCCGAAAAGAAATTGTTAAATGCATTATAGACATTCTATTGCGAAAGGTCTAGGAAAAGGGACGCTTGCATGCTGAAAATCAGAAAATTTGTTGTCGGAAGAGATGAGGAAGTTTGGATTAGGATACGGAATGAAGCGTTCAAAGAGTTTGAAGATGAGAGAAAGATGACTATGGAGGACATGACCCTTTGGGAGAAAGGCCCAAGATTTAACGCTGAAGGAATGTTCATTGCAGAGTGGAAAAGAGAACCAGTTGGACTAGTAAACGCCCATGTAGACAAAGAAAGAGAGGAGAAGAAAGGTTTCATCCGCGACTTGGGTGTGATTCCAAATTTCAGAAGAAAGGGAATTGGAACAAAACTCGTTGAAACAGCCATCAAAAGCCTAAAGGAACGTGGCATGGAAAAGGTCGAAATATGGGCAACTGAACAAATGAAGGCTGCCAGTAAACTCATTGAATCAATGGGTTTCAAGCTAGCCCGAATCTTTAGCGAGATGAAAATAATGCTCGACACTATTCCTTCGAACATTGGAGAAAACAAACAAGTAACATTAAGGTCAATGAACAAAAGCATGAAAGACATAAAATTGCTAAACTTGCTTAGCAACGAAGCTTTCAAAGAACACTATAATTTCAGACCTCACACAATTGAAGAAACACAGTACATGATTGAGAAAAGCCCCGAAATTGATGTCAACGGATGGTTCTTCGCCTATCTTCGAGGAAAGCCAGTAGGATATGTAGGAACAGGAATCGACAAGAAATTCATCAAAGAGAAGGGAATAAAGCGGGGGTGGGTCTGGGTAATCGGCGTGCTGAAATCGGAAAGAAGAAAGGGAATCGGCACTCGACTAATTCTGACGACCTTGGATTTTCTTAAGTCCAAAGAAATGACTGAAGCCATGCTTGGAGTAGACGACACAAACATAACAAAAGCAATCGAACTATACAAGAAAATCGGATTTAAAATAAACAAAAAAGAATTCACCTACCTTAAGAACACCAGCTAGCCAAACATCGCAAAATAGTGTCGAATCGTCAGGAACCGTTGCGACAAGAAAGAATCCTTAAAGAAAATACTCCGACACTTTTTTATACTAGTTCGACAAATCTCTCTACTGGAGAACCTTGAGTGTCGGAATTTGACGGGAAAAAGCCGAGTACACGAGAAGAACTGGTTAAGCTGATTTCTACAGCCAAACAAAAAGAAGTTGAAATGAAGGAAGCCATAAAGAGCAAGTCGACAAAGCCGACAGTTTCTGGTGTGGCAGAAATACTGAAAGTGCATCGTGATACGCTTTATGATTGGATGAAGGAATTTGACGTTAAATTTGAAGAAGTCGCAGAGAAGGCAGTGTCGCCTGTTTTGGCGAAGAAAGAAGAAATAGGGGGTTTCACCTACCTTATCGGTGAAGCCCTAGCTGGTGAAGGAAACGAAGTTGCCCATCTTGATTTGATAATTGGTGATAAGGCTGGTCCTGTCGGAGAAGCGTTTGCCAATGGCTTGTCGAATCTTTCTGCGGGACACACACCAATTTTGGCGGTTATACGACCTAATCTTCCTCCTAAGCCGCATACGCTTTTGGTTCCAAAAGTGACTGTGAAGAATCTTGAGGATGCAGGAAAGATTTTTGGTCCTGCTCAGGCTGCCATTGCAAAGGCTGTTGCTGACTCTGTGGAGGAGGGGGTTGTTCCAGAAGATAAGCTTGACGAATGGGTTATTATTTGCAGTGTTTTTGTGCATCCGGAGGCAAAGGACTACAGGAGAATTTACTCATACAACTATGGTGCCATGAAACTTGCCTTGAAGAGAGCCTTAGCCAAATATCCGCCTTTGAAGAAAATAATATTTGACAAGGACAGAGCGAAGCATCCAATTATGGGCTTTAGAGTGCCTCGCTTATGGAGACCGCCTTACCTACAAATCGCCTTTGATGTCCCAAGCGTGGAGAGGACTAAGCAAATCATTAGCCAAGTGCCACAAAGCGACAGAATAATCTATGAAGTCGGCACGCCTCTGCTGAAAAAGTATGGGACAAAGGTGATTCGTGATATAAGAGAAGTAGCTAAAGACACATTTATCGTAGCAGATTTGAAGACGCTTGATGTTGGAAAAGTAGAAGTTGACTTGGCATTCGACGAAACCGCAGATGCAGTTGTAGCCGCTGGACTAGCCACAAAAGAAACAATCGACAGATCTGTATATGAGGCGCAGAGGCTTGGAATCTACGCATACGTTGACATGATGAACGTCGCAGACCCAATTGAAAAGCTTAAAGGGCTTGAACATTTCCCTGATGTCATAATTGTGCATCGTGGCATCGATGAAGAATTAACTGGAAAACCACATTGGGAACTCATTCAAGAAATGCGACAAACTTTCAAGGATAAAAAATTCCTGATAGCTGTTGCGGGCGGAATTGTGCCAGAAACTGCGCCTGATGCTTTTGCGAAAGGCGCTAACATAGTCATCGTTGGAAGGTATATTACGCAGTCGAGGGATGTGGAGCGTTCGGTTAGGGAGTTTCTGGAAATAACCGCCGAGATGAGACAGGACATAGACTTACTTAGAGAGCACGTAGAATAAACCAATTCCCTCCATCTTTTTCTTTATTGTTTTTTAGAACTTTTTACGAGGAAAAAATCCACAGACATAAATGAACTATTTTTCACGGTGAAGACGGAGATGAAGAAGAACAAAAATAATTTTGACTCACTTGCAGACTCAGAGACATAAATGCTTCAACGAAGCCCATTTTCACGAGAAAAAGATTTACTTAGCAGAGCCTAAATATTCTCAAGCATTTGCCGCATTAACTCATGAGGCAAACAACTTGAAAAAAACGTTTAAGACCGCTTGTATCCTGATCTTGTTAGTTGCTTCATTGCCGTTTCTGAGTCTACTTCATGTAAAAGGCGAGACGGAGGGAGTAAGATTTACTATCACATCGACGGTTACCTATTCAAACAAGAGCACAACAAACGTTTGGAATCTCACTGGAGAAGACTATTCAATTAGTTTATTTATGAACAATTCTTGGCAATCAGTCAGCCTTGTCGAAAATTCGCTTCCATTGAATACTGTTAGAACTGACGTAGACGGAAACCTTTTGGGCTTCCTAAACTTTACTCAACTAGGCCCCGGACAAAATGTAACTTACACAGTCAAATACAACGCTATTTCTAAACCTCGCCCACTCCCAACCATAACTGAAGAGCAGTCACAAACTTTAACAGACATTAACCAAACCTTGAAAGATAGGTACTGCAAGGGAGAGGGACCATGGCTTACTAATAACACGCTACTTATGGCGCTTGCTCACAACTTAGCTAGCCATGAGACACGAGTTCTAACAATTGTCAAAAACTTTGTCGGATGGATCGCAGACAACATAAATTATGATTCAGAAGAGGTTCCTAGATATCCAAATGAGACAGTAAATGGCTATGGAGATTGCGATGACCAAGCCATCCTACTTATCACATTATGCCGTATCGTTGGAATCCCGGCTTATCTTCAAGTCGGCTGCATATTTCAGTTCGGTGGTTTTCAATCACAAACATATTGGAAAGATGGACTCGGGCGTGCACATGTAACAAGCGTATTGAGACAAATCGGGTGGCATGGATGGGCGATAGTTTACATCCCTCCTTGGGGATGGCTGCCCGCAGACCTCACATACGTACCAATCGATCCTAACCTTAACGACCCCTTAAACGCAATTAGAGGAGCAGCAGTCACAGGACAAGACGTAATACAATACATGAACATTAGTCGTACAGATTATGTGGGAGCATCTCGCAGTCTAAGAGATTTTGTTCGAAATAGCGATTTCTTCATCTACATGGAGGATGAAATGGAAGCGCATATTGATTTTGAAAACATATTGGAATTCATCAAGCTTGTAGTTGTAGGAGCATTGGTAATAACAGGGGCAATTTCAGTTTCTTTGGCGACAGTTTTCGTCTACCGATGGAAAAAAATCCGATAAAAGTCTAGTGAAAAACCTCTTTTCTTGGCGGCTAACATCAGCGCACAAGGTTTTTATAGCGATATATCTTAAGTCTGGAGAAGTCAACAAACTAGCTTGAAAATTAGAATCATAAAGGGAGCAAACACCGTCCATGGCAAAGTTCAAAGTAATAATTTCAAACCCAGAAACCAAGAAATCCAATTTTGTTGAAATAGAAGGACCGCGTGCTGTCCCTCTAATTGGAAGGAAAATAAGCGAAATAATCGACGGAACAGTTGTCGGGCTATCTGGGCAAAAACTCCAAATAACAGGAGGATCCGACAAAGATGGCGTTCCAATGAGGCACAACATTCATGGAGGCGTAAGAGCAGCCGTAGTCCTCAGCAGAGGAGTGGGATTCAAACCACCACCACAGACTGGAGAAAGAAAAAGAAAAAACATCAGGGGAAACACAATCACAGAAGACATCGTCCAAATAAACATGAAAATCGTCAAAGCACCCGAAAAAGAAGAGAGAAAAGAAAAACCAAAGAAAGCAGAGAAAAAAGAAAAAGAGACAGAAAAAGCACCTAAGAAAACAGCAAAAGAAACCACAGAAAAAACTGGAGGAAAATCGACTGAAGAAACTGCCCAAACAGCCTGAAATCAACATTGGAACCATCGGCCACGTTGACCATGGGAAAACAACTCTCGTTCAGGCAATTACGGGCGTTTGGGCATCCCGACACAGCGAAGAACTAAGGCGAGGCATCACAATCAAACTGGGCTACGCAGATGCACCAATCTACAAATGCCCCAAATGCAATCTTCCAGAATGTTACTCAACTGAGCCTAAATGTCCAAAATGTGGCGCTGAATGCAAGTTCTTGCGTGCCATAAGTTTTGTCGATGCTCCTGGACATGAGGCTCTCATGGCTACGATGCTTTCAGGGGCAGCCGTCATGGACGGCGCCATACTGGTCATAGCAGCGGATGAACACTGTCCTCAGCCTCAAACTCGAGAACACTTAGCCGCAATAGAAATCGTCGGAATAAAAAATCTTGTGATTGTTCAAAACAAAATCGACATAGTGGACGAAAAACGAGCACTAGAAAGCTATAAGGAAATAACCAGTTTTGTCAAAGGCTCAATTGCTGAGAAGGCACCAATATTTCCAGTTTCTGCTCAACATCGCATAAATATTGATGTTCTCCTACAGGCTCTTGAAGAGCATATTCCAACTCCCCATCGAGACTTGGAGAAAACTCCCAGAATGTATGTTGTACGCTCCTTCGACGTGAACAAGCCAGGAACCACAATCGAAGAACTTGCAGGAGGAGTAATTGGAGGTTCACTTCTTCAAGGAAAATTCACATGTAACGACGAAATTGAAATTCGACCTGGAATTCGCGTGGAAAAACAAGGAAAAATGTTGTACGAGCCATTGTTCACTGAAATTGCCAGTCTGCATACTGGAGGCAAAACAGTTAAAGAAGTCTACTGCGGTGGCTTAGTCGGCATCGGAACTCTTCTAGACCCTTCTTTAACCAAGGCAGATAGCCTCATCGGCAACTTAGTTGGCAAACCGGACACACTTCCACCCACACGATCAGAGCTAACTTTGGAAACGTCTTTCTTCAAGAAAATTGTTGGAATGAAAGAACTGGTAGAAGTGGAAAGACCAAGTAAAGGTGAGAGCCTTCTATTAGATGTTGGGACAGCAATCACCGTAGGGAATGTTGTTTCTATAAAGGAAGACACTGTCATTCTTCAACTTGGACGACCAGTATGCGTAGAAGAAGGGTTCATGGCAGCGATAAGCAGAAAGGTTGCTGGAAGATGGCGCCTAATAGGATACGGAACAATAAAATCATGAAACCACTCGAAACACTTACCAGCCTCATCTTATTATGTATGCAAAAGATTTATTCTACCTCTCCAACTTAATGAGACAAGAAAAGAGGTTAAGCCCATCATGCTTTCAAACGCCACAAAAAAGGTTCTGAAAGTAATTTTGGATTCAAACTTTTTTTTATCCCTTCACAGTTTCGACTGGATATTTTTGAGGAGTTAGCTAATCTTTTGAAACAACGATACGAACCCATTATTCTTTCATTGACTTATGAAGAGCTTCTTAACATGGCTGAGAAAGGTTCTCCCAAGATGCGTCAACAGGTTTCAATGGCGCTCAGGCTTACTGAAAAATGTAAAGTAGTTAACGTTGAAAGGCAAGCAGACGAAACGAGTGATGATGTTATCGTCAGAGCGGCTTCAGAATGGAAGTGTCCAGTTGCTACAAACGATAGCGAGCTCAGAAGAAGGTTAAGGCATATAAACGTGCCTGTCATCTATCTACGGCAAAAATCTCGCCTAGAAATGGAGGGCGGCATGCAATAATGTTTAAGCTGATAACTCTTGAAGACACTATTCGAATTCCGCCTGAAAAGTTTGGGCAGTCGATTGAAACCGTCGGTCATGAGCAGTTGAGGATGAAGTATGATGGCATGGTTGATGAAGAGTTAGGCTATGTCATAGCAGTCACGGATATTAAAGTAAACCCAATTGGGAAAATCATCCCAGGAGACGGTGCCACATATCATAAGGTTGAGTTTTCTCTTCTAACCTTCTATCCAATGCTTCAGGAAATAGTTGAAGGCGAAGTAGTTGAAATCGCTGATTTTGGAGCCTTTGTCCGTGTAGGACCAATTGATGCCCTACTTCACGTATCCCAGCTCCTAGACGATTTCATTTCCTACGACGAAAGACAAGGAGTATTAATGGGAAAAGAAACAAGAAGAAAACTTGCAACAGGCGACCACGTACGCGTCAGAATAACAGCTGTGTCACTTGGACGCGGAGGAAGCTCAGGAAAAATCGGTGTTACAGCAAGACAACCGTTCTTAGGGAAGATTCAATGGATAAAGGAAGAATTGGAAAAAGGCAAAGGCATATCTGTGGCGGAGAAGAAAGGTGAGAAAGTGAAGGATGTCGGTGCGAAAAAAGGCTAAAATGGCAGAGGGCGATGAAGCATGATTGAGAAAGCTTGTCCAGAATGTAATACGATATCTGTAGAAAGCGCTTGCCCAAATTGCAAGGCTACCAACCTAAGCGACGACTTTGCAGGATTAGTTATTATCTTTGACCCAGAAAAGTCTGCTATAGCGAAGGCCATGAAGATGAAAGTGAAAGGGCGTTATGCGCTTCGTGTTAGATAAAGTGAGAGGAGGTGTTGGGTGTGTCGTGCGGTTGTGGAGAAAAGAAGAAGACTAAGACAGCTAAGAAAGAGAAATAAGAATCTAACATGCAGTCTTATTCTTCATTCTACTTTTTTAGCTTGGTTACTCCATGCGAGGATAAGTAAGTGCGTCGACTCACACGATTTCAGCGTATAGAAGGAAAGTCTCCACTGGGTTTACTGATTGAAGGGTCTTTTAATGAAACAATAGAGAAACTGAAGACGATAATAGAGAAAGATAAGCCGTCTATGATTATTTCTGTTGGCGACGTAATCTCGGAAAGTATGATAAAAAAAGACGTGCTTCCTGATGTGTTCATTGTTGATAATAGGGTTATGAGGAAAACTGTGACTCCTTTTTTAGCAGACGCTGACGAAACAAAATATGTTAAAAATCCTCCAGGCATGTTGACTGAAGAGGCACTAGGAGTAATTCAAGAAGTAATAAAAGGGAAGAAGCAGAGAACTAAGATTGTTGTTGACGGCGAAGAAGATTTGCTTACTCTTCCAGCAGTTCTTTATGCGCCTGAAAACTCTTTGGTGGTTTATGGTCAGCCGCAGAAAGGAATTGTAGCAGTTAAGGTTACAAAACAGAAAAGGGAAAGAGTGCAGAAAGTCATAGGGGCAATGGAGCGGTCTTTATAGGGCGATATTATAGATAAGATTCTATCTTCATCATCACTTAGAGTGCCACGGCTCTTTCCGTGTTGAAATATTTTCATAGGCTTCCTGCACTTCACTTAATATCGACGCTTCATCCATTGTTTTCACCTTCCCGTTTTTCATGAGTATTTTGCCATCAACGATGGTCGTATCAACATCTGAAGCTTTTGCTGAGTAGACGAGATGTGAGAAAATGTTGGTTTTTGGATAGAGATGAGGCTTTTCAAAGTCGACGATTATTATGTCTGCTTTCTTGCCTACTTTAAGAGAGCCTACTTCATTATCAATACCAAGCAATTTTGCTCCCTCAATTGTTACCATCCTCAAGACGTCTTCAGCTTTCACTACGGTCGGATCACAACAGACTGCTCTTTGAAGGAGACAGGCAATCTTCATTTCTTGAAACATGTCAATGCAGTTATTGGTTGCGGGTCCATCGCTACCTAAACCAATGGTGATCTTTGCTTTTAGGAAGTCAGCTAAGGGTGCGATTCCATCTCCTAACTTAGCGTTACTCACTGGACAATGAGACACTCCAGCTCCTCTTTTCCGCATTAGATCAATTTCCTTATGAGACACATGGACACAATGAGCCGCGGTAAGCCTAGAAGTTAGCAAACCCAATCGATCCAAGTATTCGATGGATCCATCGCAACCATGTTTCCTCTTGACTTCCTGTATCTCTCCTTTGCTTTCTGCAACGTGCATATGTATCCTTAGATTATGTTTCTCGGCCACTTCTTTCATCTCCAATAGTGTGTCTTCAGAAACCGAGGGCAACCACGGAGTTCCAAGCCCAAACTGACAACGATCTGAGTAATTTTCTTGAATGCATTGGAGGACACTTTTATAATCTCCAATTTCGCCTGTGACAAGTAGAGCGTTAAAAGATCTGAGCCCGCTTTCATATCTCTCACGTAACATTCCTGCACCAGCAGAGTAGCATGTTATCCCCGCTCTGATCATTTCAAGCAATACAAGTCTGAATGCTGCGGCGAGCTCCTCCTTACTCGCAAGCTGGGTTGGATGTGGAGTTAACGTAGCTAACCACTGTTCTAGAGGCAAGTTATCCTCGACGCCTCGCTTAAGAACAGATGAAAAATGAACATGCGAGTTTATTAAACCCGGCATAACAACGCCATTCGATGCGTCGATCACCTCATCTGCCCTGTATGTTTTTTCGAGGTCAGCCATCTTCCCGATACCAATTATCCTTGATCCTTCTATATAGATTGCTCCTTGAGGCAACAATCTATTTGATTCGTCCATTGTCACTATGGAACCGTTCTTAATTATGAGGGAATCCAAATTCAGATGCCACCTCATTTCGTTAGTTCGTTAATATATAAAAAGCATCATATTTCCTTTAGAGAACTGGCATTCTGGTGGGCGGGATTAGATAGTAAGACTATAGCACGCATCAAGGAAAAGAAGCCGATGTATATACTTGAAGAGACTACTCATCTAATCCGGGAGTGCAAGACCTAGCTGTCTCTTCAAACTCTTGTAACGGTTTCTAACAGTGACTTCTGTTACACCTGCAGCTTCGGCAATGTCTTTCTGCGTCTTCTTCTCATCCTTCTGCAAACAAGCAATATACAAAGCAGCCGCTGCCAAACCCATAGGATCCTTACCTGCAGCAGCACGTGCCAACTTAGCGTCTCGCAAAATCTTAATCGCCAAACCCTGCGTTTGACCACTTATCCCGGTGCGCTCAGCAATCTTTGAAATATATGTAAGCGGGTCAGCGATAGGCATTTGTACATCCAATTCTCGTAGTAGAAGTCTATAGCAGCGGGCAACATCTTTCTTGTCCACAAGGCTGGCTTCAGCAATTTCACGCAAAGTTCTTGGGGTTCCAGAGGTTCGACATGCTGCATATAGGGCGGCGGCAGCTATGGCAGCGATGGAGCGGCCACGCACTAGACCTTTGTCCAAAGCCTTGCGGTAGACAACAGCAGCCTTCTCTTTTACAGGTCCAGGAATGTACACTTTGTCTGATAGGCGGTCTAATTCAGCCATAGCCTGCGCAAGATTTCGGTCAACGCTTGAATGAACTCGCGAGCGAATCTGCCACTTCCGCAAACGCCACATCTGTAATCTAGTTGAAAGGGGAAGCTTACGCCCGAAGGCGTCACGGTCCACGCGACCGATGGCTGTTGACAAACCTTTGTCATGCACGGAATAGGAGGTTGGGATACCTACGCGGCTTCTAGATTCTTTCTCTTCCTGTGTGAAAGCTCGCCATTCAGGGCCTTTGTCCATCATTTGTTCACGTAAAACGAGTCCGCAGTTGCCGCAGACGGTTTCGCCTGTATCGTAGTCGTGGATAAGGTTGCCACTGCCACATTCTGGACATTTGTCCATGAACCGTTGCTGTTGCCTCTCCTTCATGCCCTTAACCAGTCTCTGTTTCCTCTAATATTATAGGCGAGAAACCGTCACAATCCAAAGGTTCCTTGAAACCTTCAGAAACAGAATCCGTCCATCTGGCCGCCAAGGTAAAAAAGATGACTGCATGTCTCAATATATAAATCTTGCGGTTCCTTCAAACGTACCCGAAATCAATAATGACTGTGACAAAACTGTAAGACATTTATGAAAGCAACACAAGTATCCTTTAAGAAGCCCGGGAAGCCCGGTGGAGGAAAGAACAAATCTTCCGCCGAATGTAGCGGTCAAGCATGGAGGCCTCTGGAGCCTCTGACGAGAGTTCGAATCTCTCCCGGGCTACCATACTCTAGCGTCTAATTTATACCAAATTTGCAGAGGAGTGTTTCACTCATCTTCTCTCCTTTTTTGTGTTTGGATGGATTTGAAGAATGGGAGCGCATGCCATCTGAAAAAACGTTTCTTTGCAAAGAAAATTGCAAGTGTGGTGAGAACTATTAGTGCATCTAGTATCAATTGAATAGGCTCAACTTCAACTATTGATAAATCATCGAGTGAAGGCCCAGCCTCTGGCGCAAGTTTTATCAACCAGAAATCCAGGCTGCCAGCACCATAAGACTGAGTGTAGCCTGCTATTGCGTATCCTCCATCACTCGTCTGAACAACAGAAAAAGCCCATTCATAGCTTGTTCCCCCATATGTTTTGCTCCACAACATGTCTCCAGAAGAGTTAGTTTTAATCACCCAAAAGTCAGCCGTGACGCCAGCACCATAAGAGTAAGTGTAGCCCGCCAACATGTATCCTCCGTCACTTGTCTGAATCACAGAGGAGGCTTCGTCGTCGCCTGTTCCTCCATACGTTTTGCTCCAAAGCATGTTTCCAACCGAATCGGTTTTAACCAACCAAAAGTCCCCACTAGCACCATAAGAGTAAGTGACGCCTGCCAACGCATAACCTCCATCACTCGTCTGAACAACAGAAAAAGCCTCGTCGTCACCTATTCTTCCATACGTTTTGCTCCACAGCATGTTCCCAAATGAGTCGGTTCTAACCAACCAAAAATCATAGCCGCCAGCACTACAAGATGTCATGCCTGCTATTGCGTATCCTCCATCACTCGTCTGAACAACAGAAGAGGCAATGTCATTCTCCGTTCCTCCATATGTTTTGCTCCAAAGCATGTTTCCAACCGAATCGGTTTTAACCAACCAAAAGTCCCCACTAGCACCAAAAGGCATGGTGGAGCCTGCTATTGCGTATCCTCCATCACTCGTCTGAACAACAGAAAAAGCCTCGTCAACGCCTGTTCCTCCATATGTTTTGCTCCAAAGCATGTTTCCAACCGAATCGGTTTTAACCAACCAAAAATTAGCCGTGACGCCAGCACCAGCACCATAAGAGTAAGTGACGCCTGCCAACGCATAACCTCCATCACTCGTCTGAACAACAGAAAAAGCCTTATCATCACCTATTCTTCCATACGTTTTGCTCCACAGCATGTTCCCAAATGAGTCGGTTCTAACCAACCAAAAATCAGTCGTATCACCCGCACCAGCACCATAAGAGTAAGTGACGCCTGCCAACGCATAACCTCCATCACTCGTCTGAACAACAGAAAAAGCCTTATCGTCGCTTGTTCCTCCATATGTTTTGCTCCATTGTGTTTGCGGTGGCGTGGACGCTATAACTTGTTGAGTGTTAAAGGGCAATGTTAACATGCTTGTTAACAGCAGTACCAACATGATTCGACAAGTTACCTTTCTTTCCAATTCTCTCCCTTTTCACTATCCTTTCTCAATCCCACAATCCCACACCTAACAATAATATTCATGCTTTATATAACCAATTCTCTATAACACACCAGAAGAGCTAATAAGGATATGGACTGACGATAAAGAGCAATGGTCTCACTGCATCTTTTTCTTGCATAACAAATAGTTCATTGTATTTTTCTATTCTTCTTCTGCTGCTTTTTTGGGCTCTTCAGGTTCTGGTACACGAGATGTGGGATGATGAACTATGACGCTAACGAACTGTTTCATACGTTCAAATTGCTCGCCTTTAGACTGTATTGGTTCTAGAGAAAAGCCGAAAATCTTGCTTCTAACCTTATTGGCCATCAATCGAATCATGATTACAACAGCGGTGAATAAAAGTAGTGGAATAAAAATGCGAGTAGCATCCGGAACAAAGTTTAGAGTATTGTTTAAAGCAAACAGCACTGAGACAAGGTGAGACAAAACCAGTAACAACGGGTCTACAATGTACGGAACTGCCCATGAAAAAACGAAGAACACAACTGCCAATGAAAGGTAGTAACTGCTCAGCCTTGACGACGATTTCTTAAGTAGAAACAATACTTCTAGATCGCCTTTCCCGAAGTCCACACCATTCTTAACTGCCTTGACAAAAGTATTCGCGTTTTTGTAAATTTCTGAAACTTCATCAATCATCAGCAAACCAAGGCAAATTATGAACGTGATTAAACCTAATGTGAGCCCTGTTTCGATGATTTTTATTGTCAATATGAAGATGATAAATACGGGTAAGGAAGCTGCAAGAAAAATCAGTTCAATGTAACTGAGGGAAATTGTTTTCCTATGCTCTGAATGTGGATTAAAGACATTAAAGGTTTTGTCAAAAACATTGGCTGACAAATTTTCTGAATATATCCGCATGGCTCGCGATTTCCGATATAGCGCCAGAGAAAAAACTATAGAAAAAAAGCCCATTACAATGAAAACTAAAGATGATGCTAAGAATGAGGTTTCAAATCGAAAGCTATCGACCATATATCTTAGCCCACTTCATTTTTAATAGTAGTAATGTTAAACTTATAGGCTTGCCTATGTTTACATTTACTATTTTTCGCTTTTGAAAAGTTCAATCTTATCGAATCAAAGTTATAGGTCATGAATGCGTCAAGTACTTGAACTGCCGCCTCCGCAGTGTTTTCATAATGAGCAATCGTATATGTTTTTTGATGACCATAAACCTAGGAGAAAAGAGCTAATTGAGATAGCAGAAAAAACTGCAATGGCCATGAAGCACCATAGATAAATAAGCATACACAGACCTAATCTTACATTTTACCTAAGTAACGATTATTTATTTAGGAGTTAAGAAATTGCTATAACAACCTTTAGCAAGCGGTATATATGGTGTGTGCCCATAGTGCCTTCAGAGAAAAAGACAGTTTCAAGACCTAATCTTTCAACGTTAGCCATTATTTCTTTCATATCTTCTTTTGCAATCGCCAGAATTTTTACAACATTAGCTCCAAATGTTGTTGTGATCAGTGGTGGTTTTCATATTCATCATTTTTTTTATGGTTTGGTCTTGCTTGCGATAGGCGGTTGGCTGGGCATAAGTTATGTGAATGAGCAGATAGATCGGTTAGCGGCAATTCTTTTTGGCGCTGGGGGCGGACTAATAGTAGATGAAGTGGGACTACTACTTACGTTTGGCGATTATTGGACAGGAATCACTTACATGTTCTTGGTCATTTTCTTGGCTTTAGTGTTTATGTTAACTTTGTTAGCCAGATATTCAAAAACCATCATTAGAGAATTCAGTGAATTCCTGAGGAGTAATGCAAGTTTATACATTGGTATCTTTCTTACGGCGATTTCGATAGCATTCATAATGAAAACTGACAACATGACAATAGTCACTATCTCAAGCCTGCTGGCAATAGTTTCTTGCATAATTATTTTAGCCTATTTCATTCAGCGAATCAGAAAGAGACATTAATAGACATTGCATTATCAGGTAGCATGTCTTCTCTTGTAGGTTGAAATTTAGCTAGCGTAACACTGATTGCCGCTCAATAGTTTCTAGGACCGTTATTCACACGGGTGCGGAGTCTTTGGCAGAATTACTTAGATATAAGACAGAGTTTTCCACATAGGTCCAAAACTCCTTTTGCAACTTTAGCCAAGCTTCCTCCGATTTTAGTTTTCTCGACATAAGATATCCTCCAAAAATCATTGATTCAAAGAGAACAAAATGGGGATAGTCATGTTTCTTCTTGTCTTTAAGAAGTTCAAACTCTACAGTAAAATCGTCAGGTTTTCCTTCAATAATTACACTCATACATCCCATTATCTTATAAAATGGAGAATCTTCCGCAAAGATTTGGTAACCAGTCGGTATCTCCCCTTTAACCGCCTCAAAATCTTTCTTTTTGAAAAAATCTCCTATGCTGGTGGTAAGCAATGTTAAATCAACGCTTTTTTCTTTCCAGTTCTTACGCATTTCAAACCCTATTAGAATATGCGATTATCATTTTTAAAAGGTTATTTGTTTCCCGTGGCAATAGTTTTTCTATCGCTTACTTCTTTGGAGCAATGTTTATTTTAAGGTCTTCAATCTGATTTTTTGTAGATTATTGGTGAGTTCTCAAGCTAGTGAGATGAAGAGTGTGAAAGGAATAAAGACAAGGAAAAAGCGGAAGAGAAATTGGAGCAGAATCATAGGAATTTCACTATTTGTCGCAGTCATGGGTACTTTGATTACTCTATCAGCACTTTATCGGTCGCCTCAAATTCCACCAGAGCCTGCTGATAAATATTTCAGGTTTTCAGAGGCTTTTGCTGAAGTAACCTCTGACAGTACTGAATATATGATTTTTGTGAAAACTGTTACTTTCAATATTACCTCTGTTGGAGGAAATGCCACTAAGGTGCAAATACGCCCATTAGGGGCATCGGTGAGTGACGATGCTTTGGATGAACAACTATACTTCCCTGAAATAATTCTAGGAGAATCTAAGGAAATCGGCCGTCTAGAATACACTTATCCAGTGCAGACCACGAAAGAAGAAGGCAAGGGATGGCCCCTTAATTTTCGGGTAACATGCCCCCAAGCCATGGGAAATGTTACGGTTTACATTACGCAAAAATTTGTTTATTAGATATTCTGTAAATGAGATCTCAATATTGAGTAGCAGCAAACTCTTCATATTTCAAAGATGCAGCGATAAGAAACATGAATAAAATGCTAGTTTAATGGTAGCGGGGGGTAGATTTGAACTACCGATCTCTGGGTCTCTCCAAGCAATTCGCTCTTATGAGCCCAGCGGGTTAATCCTGGCTACCCCACCCATATAGGAGTTTCATTTCTCTCGCTACGGTTTTCCCCGCCAATCTCAATTGAGGGGAGAGAGTGCCTTAAATGTTTTTATGAAAGCCATACAAATAAGGTCATAGCCATTAAGATTGTCAATAGGTGTGCACATGGACAGAACATTTTTTCGCTATCTGTTTCATCCAGAACTAAGGGAACCAATTTTTGTTGAGGGACTCCCTGGATTCGGAAACGTAGGAAGAGTCGCGGCAAAATATCTTATCGAGTTTACTCATGCTAATCTTTTTGCAGAGCTTTACTCACCTTTCTTCCCAGACTTTGTTATTGTGAACAAGAGTGGGATATGCCGTCCTCCAAGATACGAATTCTCCTATGCATCTATAAATGACAAGCATCTAGTCATTCTGACTGGAGACTCACAACCATCGCTTGATGATGTGGTTGCACATTATGAGATATGTGGCGAAATCATAGATCTAGCAGAAAAGCTTGGTTGCAAATTAATTATAACCACTGGAGGAGTTCCAGTAACAAGCCCTGAAAAAGAGGTTTATGTAGCGGCCACATCTGACGAACTTGCGACGGATTATATGGAGAAAGGTGCGGTAATTTACGCGAAAGGAAGAATCATGGGAGCAACAGGTCTTCTTCTCGGGCTTGCAAAAAGTCGTGGCTTAAACGGCATATGTCTGTTAGGGGCAACAACAGGTCTCCGAGTCGACAAAAGTGCTGGACACAACATCTTCAAATTTCTTATGAAAACCCTTGGAGTAGAAGTAAAGACAGAGGATACCATGGAAAAGTAATGAAAAACATTAATAACACCCTTTTAGGTATCAAGTGGCAATGTGATCATATATGGCGAAGCAGAAAGAAAAAAAGACAGCGACTAAGTTAATGGAGAAGACTTTTGTGAAAGCATTTTTGATGCTTCTATCTGTCGCTTTGATGTTCATGGGACCTACATACTTCATGTATGTTCTTCAAAGATTTAATGTTCCGTTTCTCATACTAATTCTTCTGGGTTTAGCTTCTTTTGCGTTTGGTGCAGTTCTGTTTGCAAAGGTTTTTTCAACTGAGAAAGGAAAAGGTCCATCGTGAGAACTTTTTGACATTATGCAACTATGCATATAGATATGCTTAAAAACATATGAGCATATAACTACTGTAAAGTGACGCCATATGCATAAAGAGCAGTCAGTTAAGAGGACAACCATCATTTTAGACGAGGAAGAACGCAAGTACGTAGACTCTTTGATTCGGGAAGGAAAAGAGCCTGGAATTAAACCCCTAATCTCGAAAATGCTTGATGTCTACCGCAGCATGATGATTTACGACTGGAAATATCCTGGCGAATACTATTGTGGCATAAGTCGAGTTGCTTTCATAAACGTTGAATTCATTGACATTCTCTTGCAGTTTATTCCAGAGGATAAGTGGAGAGAGGTTGGACAAAAACTTGGAGAAGCAACGAGAGTTTCTATGGAGGCTACACTTAATTTAGAAACCGTAAAAAGAGAGAAGTGGAGTGAGGTTTTCAAGCGTTTGCGTGTCCAAGGTTTGAGTGACATTTATTTGCGAGACAAGTATCTAGTTCTCAAAGCACCGTTTATCAACAATTATGAAGTTCTTCATGGCTTTTTAGAGCGTTTGCTGGGTGTTGACTTGGAGCCAAAAACAACAATTCCTCCAATGGTCTTTGAAATTATTAAGTAATTTTTTGCAATTGCCTATCTCATTTGAGATACTATCTAGACTGGTCTGTGACTTCTAGAAACGAATAATATAATATTCATATTGTGAGTTCATAGAGATTAAATAGTGTATCATAAGAAACGCTATGTCGGTGATGTAAACTTGCATAAAATATTGAAATCTAAGAGAGGAATTTCGCCGATTCTTGCAACTCTGCTCTTAATCGTCATAGCAGTGGCGGCAATTGTCGTCACATATGCCTGGGTAATAACTTTCACAGGAAGCACAACAGGACAAGCAGGAATAATACTTGTGAAGACCAACGTATATTACAATGGAACACATATTGTCATTGACGTAAAAAACACGGGCACGAATAATGCCAAGATCCAAACAGTATACATCGGTACATCTGAAGGAAGTCTTTTGCCCCAGACCGCATCTTATGATCCCTCAACCAAAATCGTTAATGCCAATGGTGGTACAATTAAAATTACTGTTGCTTATCCGAACACTATTGGGACACGCTATTACTTCAAGATTGATCCAGAACTTGGACCAAGCCTCGCGTTTAACGAAGTTCGCACATAGTCGTTGACTTCATAAGACGTTGTTGAACCTATTATTACCGATTATCAACTGTTTAACATCCATTTTTGCGTAATATTTTTTCGCTTATTCTTATATTTGTTTTAGCGTGAATTGGGTGTGTGATAAATGAACGAGTTGCTTGATGGTTTCCGTATTCTTCTTTCATTGGTTTTTTTGGTTTATGCTTCTTGGAGTGATTTTGAGACGCGAGAGGTGAGCAATTGGGTTTGGGCAATATTTGCCCCTTTAGCTCTCGTTCTAACTACCGTACAGTTCGTTCTATCTCCTCAAGATTGGCTTTATAATTTTGTTTTGCCATTTGTCGTTACTCTTGCTTTGTCTTTAATTCTTTTTTATGCTGGAGGCTTTGGAGGAGCCGATGCCAAAGCGTTAATTTGCTTGTCGCTTGCTCTCCCCGCCTATCCCAGTTTCCTTCTGGAATCGCCAATTGGCTTTCCTCCATTTATTTTCCCTCTCAGCGTGTTCATTAACGCCGTTTTTCTGGCATCATTCAGCGTCATATACATTCTATTACGCAACCTACTGTGGAAATATAAAAACAAGAAGAAGCTGTTTGAAGGGTTTGAAAAAGAGTCGGTGGGGTATAAGATTCTTGTTCTAGCCAGCGGCTACAAAGTCAACATAGCCAAACTAAAGAAGAAAGACTATCTTTATCCACTTGAAGACTTTGACAGTAAACTAGAAAAGAAAAGAAAGCTAATTGCAACCCCAAGTGATGAGAAAAGAAAAGAAATTGTTTCAAGGCTCCTAGAAGCTACGCGTAATGGACAGATTCAAGGCGAAGTATGGGCAACTCCAGGACTGCCGATGCTTGTCTTTATAACAGCTGGTCTTGTCATTGCACTAGTGCTTGGAGATATCTTATGGACTATTCTGAGCCCGATAATGGGCTGAAAAAATACGGTCTAGTCCGTGTTAGAGAAAAAATATTTTGTTCATCATCACCTAGAAGGCTGGCATCTTTACTACGTCTTAGATTTCACCTTTCGTATATGCCTCAAGAATTTAAGTAAACCTCTTCCATAGTATTTATGTCCTCTAGGTCGACAAGTCAAAGGAGAACGAAAATGCAGAAGAGAAGACTTGGCAGAACCAACCTGAACGTTTCTATTGTCGGATTTGGCGGCATATCAATCATCGGAGTAAGCGTGAAAAATGCCGTCAAGATAGTAAGGCGAGCTTTTGATTTGGGAATCAACTATTTTGACACTGCAAGGGCCTACGGTGACGGTGAAGAAAAATTCGGCACTGCTTTAAAAGATGTGAGAGACAGATGCATCATAGCCACAAAGACTCATCAGAGAACAAAGGAAGAAGCCGCACGCATAGGTCTTAAGCAAAGTTTACGCAACTTATGCACAGATAGAATAGATTTGGTTCAGCTTCATGGAATCGACGATGAAAAGACACTGGAAAAAGCCATGAGTCGAGAAGGCTCACTTGCAGCGCTTAAGGAGGCTCGCTCACAAGGCGTAATAGACTTTATAGGTATTTCGGGTCATAGCCCTTATGTTCTTGCGAAGGCTATTAGAACAGGTGAATTCGACACCGTTCTTGTCCCGTTAAATCTACTTTTTAGGGAGGCAAGCGAAGAGCTGATACCTTTAGCGAAGGATTTGGATGTGGGAGTAATAATCATGAAACCTTTTGGAGGTAAAGAACTAAGATTCGCACAGCGCCTAATACATGAAAGCTTACAAAGGACTATGGTCAGAAAAGAGTTTGACCGCATCTTTGGTACGGATATGGATAAGACGAAGCATTCACTCAGATTTGTGCTAGCACATGACATTTCAACAACGATTCCAGGCTTCAGTTCTATAGAAGAAGTGGAAAGTGCGGCACAGATTGCAAGCGAGTTTAGAGGCTTAACTGAAAAAGAAAAGAAAGACTTTAGGTTTGGAGAACTGCCCCCAGAACCCTTCTGCCGAGAATGCGGGCTCTGCATACCTTGCCCTGACGGCTTAAACATACCGAACTTACTCACCCTAAACAAGTATTTTACCTATTATAGCATCAGAACATGGGCTAGACAAGCTTATCAGAAATTCTCAACAAAAATTGATTATTGCACCGAATGCAGAGAGTGCGAGGCAAAGTGCCCATATAAACTGCCAATAGTAAACATGCTACATGAAGCAGAGAAGAGATTCCTTCAAAAAAGATAATGACTGAAAAAGCGAAAATGAAAAGGATGAGAATGAGCAAACCAAAGGCTTTCCTGCAAATAATCAGGCCAATAAACTGCATAATGATGGGTTTTGCAGTAATTGTTGGTGCTTCATTAGCGAGTAAAGGAAAATTTTCTCCGGAGATTTCAAGTCTCTTTTTAGGATTTGTGACTGGGTTTACTTTGACTGGTGCTTCAATGACTATAAATGATTACTATGACAGAAGCATTGATGCCATAAATGAGCCGAATCGCCCAATTCCGAGAGGAGCAATTAGTCCAAAACAAGCCCTAGTTTACGCCTCGTTACTAACCGCTATAGGCTTTTTGGCTGCTTTTTTCACTAGCATACTCATGTGGACACCGTTAATCATTGTCATTGCCATTCTCTCATGGATAATTTCCGTAGCTTACGCAACTAAGGGAAAACGAAAAGGGCTTTTGGGCAATTTCCTAGTCAGTGCTTGTGTTGCAGTTCCGTTCGTTTATGGAAGTTTCGTTGTCGGAAAAGGATTTGATGCGGCTATCATGCTTTTCGCAGGTATGGTTTTCCTCTCTAACACGAGCAGGGAAGTTGCGAAGGGCATAGTTGACGTTGAGGGGGACAAGTCTCAGAACATCATGACGGTATCAGTAAGGTTTGGAGCGAAAGCTGCGGCAGTTACGGCATCAGTTTTCTTTATGCTAGCAGTGGCTTTAAGCCCATTGCCTCTTCTGCTGAGTCTGGTTTCGCTGTGGTTTCTTCCGTTTGTTGCGGTTACTGATATTGGGCTTGTTGCTTCTTCGGTTCTTTTAATCAAGGATTTTTCTAGACAGAATGCGAGGAAAATTAAGAATTTGGCGTTAATTTGGTTCCTTTTCGGGCTTCTCGCCTTCATCGCAGGAACATTTGGACAATGAAAAAGTGATTTTTATAGCATTTTTATTAAGGAAATCAGCGAAAAATGGTAGAACGAGAGGCGGCGAAGAGAGTTGGCTGGCTTAGTAACCGAGGTTGAGTTGAAGAAAATCCACCCTAACAGACTTAATCCTCGTCTCAGCATGAGTGTTGAGCGGCTAAATGAGCTTGCAGACAGCATCAAGCAAGTAGGACTTCTTGAACCATTAATTGTTCGCCCAACAGACGATGGCTATGAAGTTGTGGTTGGCGAACGCCGTTACCGTGCATCACAGCAAGCAGGACTACAAAAGATACCAGTCATAGTTAGAGACTATACGGACGAGCAAGTCATCGAATTAAACCTGATTGAGAACATTCAAAGAGAAGACCTAAGTGCAGTGGAGAAGGGCAACTGCTGCAAACAGCTCATGGAAAAGTTTCCAGACAAATACACGACACAAGGAACAATAGCCAGAAAAATCGGGGTCTCAAACGAATCAATAAGCGCTTGGCTTAGGCTTACGAAAACGCCCGAAGAAATTCAGAAGATAATAGCGCCAACTGGGAAGGCGGGTGTTCCACGGAAAGAAGGCAAACTAGACTATGCGACGGCGATTGCCATAGCTCGACGCATAGAAGAGCCAGAAAGACAGGTTGAAGTAGCAAAAGAGATTGCAAAAAGTGCGTTGCATAGAGAAAAGGCAAAGCAAGTAGTGGCAATTGCTGCAAAACAGTTAGAGCGTCCAGTTGAAGAAGTGGTTAAAGAAATATCTGAAGCTCCATCTGAGTTGTCTTTCAGACTTGATAGTGTTCAGCCAATTCTAAACGGCACAAAAACGCAAATCACGAAAAAAGGCATTCCAGACTCAATAAAAGCTGGCGTGGTTGTTCACGCAGCTGTTTGGGAACCACACTTTGCAGATTTAAGCATAGTTTCGGTTGAGAGAAAGCGACTGAAATATTTCACTGAAGAAGATGCGAAGGCTGAAGGAGGCTACACGCTGGAAGAGTTTAAGAAAATGTGGAAAAAACAGCACGGAGAATGGAACGAAAACGAACTAGTTTACATCATACATTTTGAAAGAATAAAATAATTAGAAAACTCTTTTTCCAACCAAGCTTATTCTGGGATGTTTTAGCGAAAATGTCGTGACATATGCATTTCGCACGCGTGCAAGCGAAATACTAATAGAATTCTTATGTTCAATAGAAGTGGGGTGTTCTTGGTTGGCCAGTATTTATGACGCTTATTGGAAGGGATTATTAGACAAGGTCCAGAAACTACTAGAGGAAGCAAATAAACGTGGCAGGAGCCAAGAAATTGACGTAAGCGATCTAACTAGGATAGGCAGGAGAAGCGCATGGAACGGTACTGTTATTGTATCAAAATTGATGACAAAATCAGCAATGGCGCATACTACTTCCCTGGGCAATGTTGTGATTGAGAGTGGCATCTTAAATAATTTTGAAAAGGCAACGTTTCGCCTAACGGTATCTAAATCATTGAAGTTGCATGCAGAAATGCTGTCCAATGTGAACAACGTCACTCTAATGCCAAAAGTGACAGTGGCTCAACGTGAGGAGACTCCAGAGCTTATTCTTCAGACAGAGGATTACGGACTATTCTATCAGTTAATTCGCGATTTTGAAGTGGAGATTCGGAGCTTCATAGTTGAAATGCTTGGTAAGGGATGGATCAAGAGGCTAGAGAATGATGCTCCTGATCTTGTTGAGAAGTGGAAACAAAGGTGCAACAATGATAGTGAATGGGGAATTGTCCCTGAAGAAAATCTGATCAACTACGCAGACTTAACCGATTACATGCAGATTATAAAGAAATATCGTAAAATCTTTTCTAAAAGTGATGAAGAGTTGGGTCTTGTGATAGCCAATTTCAATATCTTTGCCAATAGGGGAAGAAACCCTGTTATGCACTTTAGAACTCTTACTCAGGAAGGATACTATGCTGCTAAGGCTGCAGAAAGGTTTCTTCGTAAGTGGGTTGAAAGAAGAATTTCAGCCAAAGGCTTAAAAGTTCAGGCAAATCTGATGCGCGCAAGTTCGGATAGCTAGTATGCGGCGTGGGTATAGGAAGGCAGTTTAGGAAACAGAACATCAACTAAATGCTTGTGACTTTGGCGTACCCCAAAGTCTGGGTAAGTCATTTCCAGTTCTTCTCGGCTTTTGTGTCCAAGTAACAATTTAGTGAAGACAAGCGGATTGAAGCCCATCGTTCTGTCCTCGTTAGTTTCTAATCGTTGAATATCCGTAATCTTGCCATCTTCAACAGCCATTTGAACAGTGTAGCGACGAAAGTTGAAATTTAGTTTCTCCGTTAGATGCCTATAAGTAGATGTGGCAAGGCGCTTCTCAAACAATGGCTTCATTTTCTGAAACATCTTTACATAATCTGTCACACGAATTAGAAGCTCATAGGGTGGAATGCATTTCACTCCGCCAATGGAAACTATGTAGTCTGTTAAAGAGTCTAGATGACTTGCTAAAACGACGAGAGTTTCATGTCCTCGCTGCTTCCCTCGGTCCTTGAGAAATCTAAGAACCGACTGAGCCACACGCTGATCGATTTCTGATATTTCCCTCATAACTAGCTCCTTGTCCTTAGG
>Ga0315306_10000183_pt1 | contig 30374 bp, 25 predicted proteins | sample TDP1_MG_FD_203803 | JGI IMG/M metagenome (GOLD analysis project Ga0315306, IMG submission 203803) | Freshwater sediment microbial communities from Lake Towuti, South Sulawesi, Indonesia - TDP1 | ecosystem: Environmental > Aquatic > Freshwater > Lake > Sediment | place: Indonesia: South Sulawesi... | reverse complement strand
GTACGGGAGCGTTGAGGGAGCTGGACCCGAATATGAGACACTTGCCATGTTGGGGGCGAACTGTCTTGTTGACAGCCTAGAAGCCGTGGCTAAGGCGAATGATCTATGTAACCGTTATGGTTTGGACACGATATCGACGGGCGCCGCAATCGCATTCGCCATGGAAGCCTACGAGAAGGGCCTGATCACGCAAGAGGATACAGACGGTGTGCTCCTCAGATGGGGTGACCCCGACGCCATGGTCACCATGGTTGCCATGATTGGGAGGCGCGAAGGCTTTGGGCGGCTTCTGGGAGAAGGAGTAAGGATAGCTTCCGAGAAGCTAGGCGGCGCGTCGGCCCAGTTTGCGATCCATGTGAAAGGGCTGGAGCTTCCGGGACATGATCCTCGCGCCTACTACAGTCAAGGCTTGTCATACACGGTGTCGAACCGGGGCGGCTGCCACCTCCAAAGTTTCAGCCACATCTTCGAGAGAAGCGTTACCTTGCCTGATCTGGGGTACCCTGAGATTCAGGATAGGCACGGCGTTGAGGGTAAAGGGGAGCTTGTGGCAACGGCGCAGAACCTGATGTGCATGCTGGATTCCATGAAGTTGTGCAAGTTTATCCTCTTCGGAGGTGTCAAGACTACTCAACTTATGCAATGGCTGAATCAGGTTACTGGTTGGAAAATGAACCTTGGAGAGTTCATGAGAACTGGCGAACGCATCTACAACCTGAAAAGGCTCTACAATGTTCGCGAGGGGGTAAGCCGCAAGGAGGATGTCCTGCCAGCTAGGACTCTGACTTACCCAAGACGCACGGGCGGCTTGGCCAGCAACCTGCCGCCTCTTGGTGAACTTCTTGAGCAGTTCTACGATTGTAGGGGCTGGGATGAGATGGGTATACCCAAGCAAGAAGTGGTTCGGAAGCTCGGCTTACAGAGGGAGGCAGCCTTCCTGCGTGACTGCCCAAGAGACAGGCTAGGGATCTAGCAAATCCTAGGGATTGGGTCTCCGATCGGTCTGGTGATAATCCTCTTTCCGCCTACGGTTGTTTGCATGGCTACTCCTTTGAATCTTGTTGTTGCTTCGCCGATGATCTCAGCTTCTTTTCCTTCCTCGGTTGACCTCAACAGCTCGAGTATTCGCTCAGACTTCTCCTTCACTGCGCCAATTATGATCTTGCCTTCGTTACCGATCTCAAGGGGGTCAAGGCCCAGCATTTCGCAGCCCGCCCTCACGTCTTCGTGGACGGGAACCTTTTCTTCGTAGAAGAGTATGCCAACCTTAGACTTCTCAGCAAACTCATTCAAGGCGTCAGCTAAGCCGCCCCGAGTTGGGTCCTTCATAGCAATTATGCCTCCAACTTCGGCTAGAAGCTTCTGAATCAACCTGTTCAATGGTCTGGTGTCGGACTTGATCTGGCTACCGAAGCTGAGACCTTCCTGGGCTGACAGAACTGCTAGGCCATGGTCGCCAATCGTACCTGACAGGATAATCTTGTCGTCAGCGGACACGTTTCGGTCAAGTATCCAACTGCTCTGGAAGTCTTTCCTGAACCGCTTCACAGCTTCGAGGTTATGCTCCAAGGCTTCAGTTCGCCTACCAATGCCTGAAGAGTTGATTACGAGGCCTCCCAAACTGCCCTTCTCAATGACCTTGGTGTCACCGGTTATGATGCCCACGCCCGCTTCAATGCAAGTATCTCGCATGCTGGCCAAAACCCGCCCAAGATCAGCTAAGGCAAGACCCTCTTCAAGAACTAAGCCGCAAGTCAAAGCTACAGGATCAGCGCCAAGGACAGCTATGTCGTTTACTGTGCCAGAAACTGCTAATCGCCCAATGTCGCCACCGGGAAAGAAGATCGGTTTGACCGCGTGAGAGTCGCTTTTCAGTACAATGTTGTCTATGACCGCCGCGTCGTCTAGGGCTTCCAGCGGAACCTCGGCCTTGGCCAAGCCGGTAGTGTCAGAGAAAAATCTTAGGATGTAGTCTTTTATTAGGTCGTGCATGACTGAACCGCCCGCGCCATGCAACATAGTGATAAGCCCGCTTCTTGTTGCCAAACAGATTCACACTCCACAACAGCGAAACTCAAGGCAAGACCATGACAAGCCTGCACGGTATTCTTAAATAACGTGAAATCTAAGCTTTTCCCATGCATGAGTGGGCCCTCGCAGAGGCAGTCATATCCTCGGCTACTGAGATAGCTGAGAAGGAAGGACTTGAAGAAGTTGGGGAGGTCGTCTTGGAGATTGGCGAACTCCAACAGATCGAGCATGACATATTCGAATCCGCTCTTTTGCAGCTGAGGACGCCGAAACTAAGAAAAGCGAAGTTCACCATCAGGAAAGCAAAGGCAAAGCTGAAGTGTAGATCCTGCGAAAACCAGTGGGCCTTCAACAGTACTAAGCTGGACGAAGAAGGGAAAGAGGCTGTTCACTTTCTTCCAGAAGTCGCCCACACGTACATCAGATGCCCCAAATGCGGGAGCCCAGACTTTGGAGTCACAGAAGGACGAGGGATCCTGATCAGAACTATCAGAGGAGCCCGACCGACATGACTGACCCGCGAACCAGCATGATCAGCAAGAGGTTGAGAGGAGTCCGAAGCGTCATTGCGGTCTCAAGCGGAAAAGGCGGTGTGGGGAAAAGCCTGATTGCCTCTGTCCTAGCCTTGATACTTGCTAGAAAAGGCTTCAAGGTCGGACTCTTTGACCTTGACCTCACAGGGCCCTCAACCCACATAATCTTGGGCACAGGTAAACTCAAACCCAGAGAGGAGAACGGCATCATACCGCCCGTGATCGAGGGTCTGAAATACATGTCGATCGTCCATTACGTGCACGATCACGCATCGCCCTTAAGAGGATCCGACATCTCAAACGCCTTGACCGAGCTACTAGCGGTAACAGTCTGGGGCGAACTGGACTACTTGATCATGGACACGTCGCCGGGCATATGCGACTCCACCCTAGACCTGCTCACACTCGTAAAGGACATCAAATTCCTGATTGTCACGACTCCTTCAAACTTGGCTTTCGAGACCGTCAGAAAGCTAATAAGCCTGCTGCTAGAACTGAACGCGTCCGTCATTGGGGTCATCGAAAACATGAGGATGCGACACTCAGACCATACAAGACAACAGACCGAAAGACTCGGCGCCAGATACTGGGGCGCAATCGCTTTCGACCCCCGACTCGAAGAATCAATCGGAAACACAGACAAGCTATTGATGACAGAATTCACCAAAAGCCTAGAAGAGATTGCTGAGAGAATATTGCGACTTAGGCTGGTCGAATAGCCCCGGTCTATGAGAGTGACGTACAATAGTATTGTTCTTTCGTTGGTTCAGAGACTTCAACATTAAGAAGACATGTTAAGTCCCAGATCGAGGCGATACGGCTGTGCACTTCGTTCGACTATATGATCTCGCCTTTCCTGTACTGTTCCCAGACATTCTCGAACCAGCCTTCTTCAGTCGGGATCGGGCGAACGCTAACCCATTCGGTTTCAACTTTCCCATCTTTATTGAGCCAGACTTGGGAGCTCTCATTCATCAATGCATCGTCGAAAGGTCTGAAATACCATTCCCGACCCAGCATCTCGGACGGGCACAATCCCTCCGGATCAAGAACGATGTAGGATCCTCTGCTCGCGCCGCCCCTCTCAAGATACGCGCGGATCCCCTCGAGATAGACCACATGTGTCGTCGCTAGCTCAATCACCCTCAACGCGTTCAATAGTTCCCGCCCGGAGGATATGGCAAGGCGCTTCTTTAACCCATTCCTGAGCTCATAGGCTTCACGCAAAGCTGTCCGAACGCCTTTCGGGCTTCTAATGTGAGCGGCATAGGTTGTCATGCGCTCTTGGATAGCTGACCTTACCTTGTCTGGTGCCAATGCGCCGACCCTCTCACCTTCAACAATGTCGCTGAAGATCCCAAGTTTCTCCTCAATGGCCGGCTTGACCATTCTGAGGAATGAGTTCACCGAAGGAGGTCCCTTCCAGTAACGTGCAGCTATGAACTGTGCCGCCCGGTAACCACCAACCTGCCCTGCGTTCAGAGCAGAACCTCCCGGCCTATAGACGCCGTGGCTTCCGTTTGCCTCTCCAACCGGGAACAAGTGCTTGATATTAGATTCCCACCAGATATTGCCGACTAGACCGCCATTGTTGTGCTGAGCACAGACTGCTACTTCCAACGGTTCTCTGCCCAAGTCTATTCCATGGTCGGCATATAGCTGAATAGCTGGCTGGTTCATCTTCTGAAGCCTTTCGAATGGCGTCCCGAACAGTACACCCGATCTTTTGAGATATTCATGCGCTTCTGGTTCAAGGTCCTCGAACCTGAACCCTGTAATATTCCTACGGAAGTCCACGAATACTCTTCTGCCTAGCGCGACGTTCTCACGATGGACAAGGAGATCGATGAGGGAAGACCCGTAATCTGTGATCCTTCTTGCATCGAACGGCCACTGATATCCCTTCAGGAAAATGCACGTGGCAAGTTTACCGACGGAAGGGAAAAGCTCGTTGAGGAACTCCTTCTCGTCTCCTCCATCCTTGCCAATAGAGACATACGTCGGTACAACTTGCTGGTAGGAACCTGAAACGTTCCATCTGAACTTCAACGACGCAAGTCCGTATTGCCACTCACTCAGATTCCTGCCCTTGGCGCCGATCTCAAAGGCAAGTCCCGTGCTGCCCCGCTGAGCCTCTGGATAGACAGAGGCCTTGAAAAGAACAGCTGGACCTCCTGTCGCAAAAACCAAGTTCGTGCAGTTGAACAATGCAGCCCCATAGTTGTCTTCTTCAAGCCTTTCCCGGTCAAGGCACAAGAACCCCACAACGCTGCCTTTGTGCATGAAAAGCGAGACCGCTTCATACCTGTCAAAGATGCTGATCCCCAGGTCCTTGACTTGCTTCAAGAGACGCTCATGCATGTGCCATGATGTCATAGGACCAGCTGATGTGCCTCTTTGCCTTGGATCGTGGTCTGTCTTGTAGCCAACATAACCGCCGTACTGGTCATGAGGGAAAGGAACTCCTATCTGGACGAGATGGAAGAACTCTTGAGCTGAGAGAGTAGCCTCAACCAAAGCAATGTCGCCGTGCATTGCACCACATGAGAAAAGCGTCTTTGCCATCTCATAGGGGCTGTCAACTGCAGCGCCCGATAAGGACAGCTTGTAATAGGTCTGCTTGTCTGAGCCTGCGTTTCTTGAGGTTCCGCCATAGAGGTCTTCAGTTACGATGGCGATGTCTTTCTGCCCATTCAGGACCAAGTGGACAGCACAGTTTAGCCCTGCGGCTCCGCTACCTAGGACGACCGTGTTGAGCGAGTAGACTGGTATCTCCAGTCCTTTGATCTTGACGACTTTCTTTTCCATCAGTCAGAGCCTTCGGATGTGGAAGCCACCGTCGACATCAAAAACCTCTCCAGTGGAGAACGGGAAGTAACCCTTCGCGATCGCCACAACTGCTTTTGCGACATCCTCAGGCTTGCCCCAACGTTTGATCGGTGTTAGGCCTTGCGATATGAGCTTGCCATATTTTTCCTTGACGGGTTCGGTCATGGGTGTGTCGATCACGCCGGGCCGGATCTCGTAAACATTGATGCCATATTCTGAAAGCCTATCCGCATAGAGCTTCGTCATCATGCTTACGCCCGCTTTGGAGACGCAGTACTCGGCTCTTGACGGCGATGATGTGTAGGAAGAGATTGAGGATATGTTGATGATCTTCGGTTCTAGTCTGTCGTCTCTCTGTTTAAGCTCGACCATCCATTTCGCAATGATCTGGGTCAGGAAGAACGGGCCCTTCAGATTTACATCCAAGACTCTGTCAAAGCTCTCCTCGGAAGCCTCGAGGATGTCGGCTCTTAGCTTAGATGGCACCCCAGCATTGTTCACGAAAATATCGATGCCGCCAAACTCCTCCTTCAGCCGGGTCAGTATCAGGGTACGGTCTTCAGTCCTAGAGACATCAGCCCTAATGTAGACCGCCCTAGCTCCTGATGCCCGAATCTTGCTAATCACTAGCTTTGCCTGTTCTTCGTCGCGTCTGCCGTTGACCGCTATGTCGAATCCGTCCTTGCCAAGTTCCATCGCGATCGCTGCTCCAATGCCGCTAGTTGACCCGGTGACCAAGGCCACTGACCGTCTGCTTCGCGAAGTCTTGGCCTTAACGTCAACTGATCTGGCACGCTTTTCGGTTAGGCTCAAAAGGTTGCGCCTCTAGGCGGCTAAGGACCTGTGTAGAGTAAGTGGACTCTGTTGCCAGCGGGGTCTGGGTTCTTGAGGAAGATGGCTTTGACTCCCTTCTTAATCTTGGGTTCTTCCAGTTCGATGCCTCTTTCTTGTAGGTATCTGCAGGCTTCTTCGAAGTTTGAAACATGGATGGCGATGTGGCACTTGACCGGGTCAGGTGCCTTCATGACCTCGATCCGGCCCGGGCCCTGACCTGAGACAGAGAAGGACGATGTGCCTTCAGCGCTCCTGAACCCGAACGTTTTGGCGTACCAGTCAGCTATAGCCGCTCCAGAGGCACCATCAGGATAAAGCCCCACGTGTTCAATGCCGAGGAAAAGCGGTGTTCCCTTCGCCTCCTTGATCCACCATAGGCATTGTTCGACCCTTCGGGTTATCTCCTCGAAGTTGCCAGCATCGACCGTATCCTTTGAGATTAGCCTCGAACCCATGCCGAGCGCGGCTGCACCTCCCTTAATCCATCCTGAAATGCTCTCACGAGTAGCCTCGACCCCCCCAGTCGGCATCAACTTGACCCATGGGCAGGGACCAAGCATGTTCTTCACAAAGCTCGGTCCGCCAACCTCTTCGCCTGGGAAGATCTTGACGATATCGCAGCCCATCTCCTCCGCTAGGGAGATTTCTGAAGCAGTTCCACATCCTGGGCTGTATGGTACCTTTCGGCGGTTACAGACTTTTGCGACTTCGATGTTGAGGATTGGACCCACGACGAAGTTAGCTCCGCTGTCGATGTAGAGGACCGCCGTAGCTGGGTCAATGACTGAGCCTACGCCTATGATTACGTCGTTGTATTCCTTGTTAACCCATTTCGCCAATTCAGTGAAGACCTGATAGGCGAAGTCGCCTCTGTTCGTGAACTCTACGACCTTTGCCCCGCCAGAGACACACGCTTGCACGATCTTCTTGGCAGTTTCCAAGTTACCCTCATAAAAGACAGGTACCAGCCCGATCTCTAGAATTCTGTTTACGACTTCATGTTTCAAAAATCTCGCCAATTCTATTCATGCTCCTCCTCTACGCCTATCGTGATATTCTCCCTGAGACTATGCCTCCGGCTATCTTCTCTACTTCTGAAGCAGACACGATGTTTGAGTCGCCGAAGATTGTATGCTTTAGACAGGAAGCTGCCACAGCGAAGTTCAGAACCTTCTGGGGGTCGTCGCCAAACTTTAGAAGGCCGTAGATCAGACCTGCGGCGAACGCGTCGCCGCCTCCAACTCGGTCCACGATGTGAGTTATGTCGTATGTGGGTGCGGTGTAAAAGTTCTTGCCGTCGTGTAGCACTGCAGACCAAGTGTTGTGGCTTGCGCTTATGCTTCCCCTCAGTGTGATAGCTACCTTCTTGAGGCTAGGAAACTTCTCCATCAATCTCTCCGCCACCTCACGATACTTCTCTGAGTCTACCTTGCCTGAGATAACGTCCACGCCTGGCGCCTTTATCCCAAAGACTTTCTCTGCGTCTTCTTCGTTACAGATCGTCAAGTCAGAGTACTTCAAAAGTTCGCCCATGACTTCCCCCGCGGTTTTCCCCCACTTCCAGAGTTGAGCCCTATAGTTCAGGTCAGACGAAACGGTTAGTTCCATCTCCTTAGCTTTCTTGACCGCTTCCAGGACTGTATCTGCTGCGCCCTTGCTGATGGCCGGAGTTATGCCAGTCCAATGGAGCCAGCAGGCATCAGAGAAGACATTATGCCAGGTGACCATTCCCGGCGCAATCGTAGCAATAGAAGAGTTCGCCCGGTCATAGATCACCTTGCTTCCTCTTTGAACAGCTCCCATCTCCATGAAGTAGATGCCCAAACGATCTCCGCCTCGAACGACCTTTTCCACGCCAACCCCGAACTGACGTATGTAGTTCAGGCAGGCATCTCCGATGTCGTTATCAGGCAGGCGGGTAATATAGTCGACCGGAATACCGTAGTTCGCCAAAGATATGGCTACGTTGGCTTCTCCGCCGCCGTAGATCACATCAAAAGTTCTGGCTTGAACGAACCTTAGGAACCCATGTGGAGTAAGGCGCATCATGATCTCGCCAAAAGCAACGACTTTCGTGTCCATTCGGACCATAACCGTTTCTAACCTTTCTCATCTCTTAAGCCTTTCTGCAACTTGTTCGGCCCCTCTCCACCGTACGTGTCCATGCTCCGACTGTCACCTATTCAAGACAAAGCTCAAGTCACTTGGCAGGCCCCTTACTAATCGCGGTCCAGCTTATGGTTCCTAGCTAAAGCGTGCCAGACAGAACTGCATGGCTGAGTTTTCTTTCAGGTCGAGGAAGAAGTATGCTGATCCGTTCAGCGAGGTGGAGGTCTCTGCTGTCTTCATTGACCCTGAAGGAAACGAGAGAGTCGTTCCATCTTTCTGGGCTGGCGGAAACCTCTGGCGAGTACGTTATTCTTCTCAGCTTGTTGGCAAGCACCATTTCGCAACCAAGTGTTCAGACGAGTTGAACGGGGACCCCATGGTCAAAAAGGAACACTTCAAATCCAGCCGTATATGGGAGAGGATATTCTTTTCAGGCATGGTCAACTCAGAGTCAGCATAGACAGAAGGTACTTGGAGCATCTGGACGGGACGCCCTTCTTTTGGCTTGGCGATGCTTGGTGGATGGGACCTGTAGTGCGTCAGCTCTCGAAAAAAAGGGTTATGCTCAAACAAGAAATCTCCGCTATAATGTTGCATTTTGAGCCTAGAGCCAAATACAGAAATGTAACGAGTCAACAATCTGGAAGGTTCAGATGACTGATACTATAAGCCCATTCTCCCGGTTGAACATGAGGTCCCTGAAGGACGCTTCAAACCCCTTCCTCATTATGTACGTCAGCGCCTGAACGTTTTCTGCGCCGAGCTGAAGGTATTCATGCACATGTCTACCAGTGTAGGTTCCTCCAGTCGCGCTCACAGAAATGTCAAGGGTTTTCTTGACTTCACTGATCTGGCGTTGGTTGACCAGCCTCAGCTCCTTTCCGCCGTGAGCTGTGAAGTACTCTTCTTCAGTTCGCGGATCAGAATATCTAGTGAAGAACCTATTCGCAATAACCACTCCATCTACGCCGCACCTCTCGGCAGCTTTCACAATCTCCACTTGGAAGTCCAACCCAAAGTCGAGATTGAGGACCTTAGGAACGACCCTTGCGATGGAAGCCGCCTCTTTCACGAGCTCTGGTGCTTCCCTGTACCATCTTAGTACTGTTTCTTCGTCAACTGCAAGCTTCTCTCTTTTCAGGAATGGACAGAAATCTATCTCCATTACGATTGGTTCGTCCTCATACATGACGGAGGCTGCCTCACACAGCTTTCTCACTGTGAACTCCCATTCATCGACTTTCCACTCCTCGTCTCTTTCCTTGGGCAGATGACAAAGGAACGAAGCCACGAGAGGAAACCCCAAGTCCCTTCCAAGCCTGAAAGCTTTTTCGGCAAACTTGAGGTAGTCACTTAGATTCCTAAGGTCAAGACCGCCGTTCCAGTGGTATACTGGGTTTCCTTCTTCATCTTCGACCCATCTGACGAAGGTCGGCCTCGTCCTCAGCATCCTCATCGATGCATTTCCGTTCTTGTCTTCTCCAATAACCGATTTCAGAACCATCCCGCCGTATCCGGCTCTCGCAGCCCTCTCGATCTGACGGAGACTTTGAGACAGCGGACCAGGGGCGATGACCAAGGGGTTTCTCAGCCTCAGACCCAAATAGGATGCGGAAAGATCGACACCGAGTTCTTTCTTCACCGCTTCCTCAACGATTCTAGTTCTGCCCTTGACGTAGTCCTTCTCGAGACATGCCAGTGTATCTCTGATCTGTCCCAAGGAATATTCCTCAGGTATGAGTCAGCCCTAAGGTATAAACATCTTTCGCCTACAAGTCCGTAGACCGGCAGCTGAGAGAGTTTCAGGCGCAAGCTGGGAAAGCTGGGGAGCTGTTCGGTCAGTTACTTCTTTAAGCTGTCCCAGACTGGTCGCACGCGTTTCTGGGCTTCAGGGCCGAGGATTACTGGTTCGACCCCGCTTATTTCGCAGAGGTAAGTCAGCTTCTGAATATGGTTACCAGCGACTCCGAGTATGTGGTTACATGGGAACAGACTCAGGAACTCTTCGAAGCCGCAACGAAGTTTCGCGTGAACGTGCGGCCACGTTGGGTTCGTCTCAGCGTTGAGGGCTCTACGCTCTTCTGGTGGCAGTTCAACCGCTTCGCCCATGACCATGACCATGTAGAGCTTTTCATCCCACAAGCCGAGTCTCGCAAAGGTCAGCTCGCCGGGTGCCGCGTCAAACTCGACTGAGGCTCCGCCCGCCTTGAAGTAGAACTCCAGAGCCGGATGAAGAGTCACTTTCTTGAAGTTCTCTTTAGGGTCCATGCTCCTCGACGCGTACCAGCTCGCATGGTTGCCTGAGTTGCAGAAGTCCCACAGGTTCCTGCTAGGATGATAGAGCCGAACATCCATGAATAGGACTGGAAGCCCACCGCTGACGTACTTTAGTAGCTGCATCGTTACGGCTGCAAGTGAATCGGCTTCGGTTGCGCAGACAGTTGGCTCTTTTGGCCCGTTCCAGTCGTATGGGTCGTTCATGAGCATCTCAGGCACATCACCGAGACACACGTACTCCGTCAATTCGCGTTGTCCCTTCAAGCCACAGAAGTCAAAGCCCTTCCCCTCGTTCACAATCTTCATAGCCAGGTAAAGCTTGATCTGGGTCTTCAGAGTGTCCGGGGTCAGCATCTTCCCGTCGTACTTTATGCGGTCACCGAGGAGATTCTCGAACCACTTCAGGCCCTTCTCAACTTCCTTCTCGCCGACTTCTTCCATCTTCTTGACGAGCAAAAGCTGGTCGATCTGTCTGGCTGTGACGCCGAAGGCCTTGATGATCGGCACGAGATGAAAGTAGCCCGTTTCCATGCCCATGGAGTGCCCACCGTACATGCCGTAAACCTCATTCTTAATGGTCGTAAGAGCTTGAGAGGCTCTTATCCAGTCAAAGACTTTGGCTTGGGTTTCAGGGCTGTCCATATCCCCTACGATGCGATGCGTTCTGATCCCAGCTTGTCGCAAAGCACCATCAGTAGCCAGCAAACCGACGTTGCCCGGGTATTTCCCGCTGTTATTCGAGAGGCAAAGAACTGGCTTGTCCCGTCCCACGCTGTTGATGAATGGCCAGACTAGGAATGGGAAGTTCCAGACGTAGTAGCAAAGAACTATCTGTTTGCAGTTTGCTTTGGCAATTTCTTCTCCGACTTTCTGGGCGACTCGGACGGAGGTTATGATCTCCGAGCCTGTGACGACTTCGGGAGCTGTGCCATCCACGTTCTTGACGCCCTTGCGGATAAGTTCAGCCCATTTCTGGACGATTTCCATACATTCGCGGCTGTTAGCTCTCCAAACGTGTTCTCTTTCATCGTTGAGCATGGCAATACCGATCGAAGTATTCCTCATCAAACCACCTTCAAAGATACCTAAGTAAGATTGTCCATCGGAAGCGATTTAACGGTTTTCCTCGGAGAATCATAAGCTCTCGCTAGCCCATCAGCATTTATCTACGTGACAGACTATTCTCTACAAGAGCATCTTCCCTTTGGAGGAGTCTGGACGATCGTCGTAGAAGACGGATGCTCGTTGTGTGGGGTGTCCTATCCCGGCTACGCACTATACCGGTGCCAAACATGCCGAAGGCTCTACTGCAAAAACTGCTTTATCTATGATGCGGAAGGCAAGGTCATCTGCTTGAGATGCGCGAAGAGAAGGATCGCTCCCGGAGGCCCAAGAAGCAAGTACGTTCATCTCACTGCATACTTAGCAAAGAGAGGAAAGTACACCGACCATGTCACGGTTTCCTTCAGCAAGATCGAAGAGATCCTTGGGGGCCAGCTGCCGACATTGGCCTACTACAATAGGCAGTGGTGGAGCAACACAAGAAGTCACGCAGCTTCAGAAGCGTGGGTGTTAGCTGGATGGAACGTGCACAACGTTGACTTGGAAGGGAAGATCGTCACATTCTTAAAGGAGCGTCACGAAACAGCCGAAAAGGCCGGAAAGAGGCAAAGACGCAAATCTGTAACAGCTGCTTTCAAAGCTATGGCTCTGAGACGCAGACCGATAAGACCCAAGGAGCCTTCTAGGACAAAGGTGGCCAAGGTTCAGGCTCGAGCCAAGAACATAACTCGAAAAAGGGCTGCAGCTAAAGCGGGCAGAGGAAGAACCCGACTAAGAGGCGCTTACCAGAAAAGACTGTACAGCCCAGATGAGAAGCCCAGCTAGGTCCTATAGAGCTTCTTTCCGACCTCACTCAACGGCAGACCTGCTTCCAAGAAGCGGTTACTCAGACCGTTACGGTGGGGGGCAAGCAAGCTCAGAAAGACAGGACTAAGCCCTAAAGACTTATAGTGGTACCGATCTCACTAATATTGTCAGTTGTAGACGAGGGTTGCTGATGAGTGAACCGGTTGATGTGTCATCAATCCTTTCAGGCGAGCACACAGGAAAGAAAGTCTCGGTCAGAGGTTGGCTTGACAATATAAGGTCAAGCGGGGGAATCCACTTCTTCCAGCTTAGAGACGGAACCGGCATTATTCAGTGCACAATGAAGAAAGGGAAAGTTCTAGGTGGCAAGTTTGAAGAAGCGAGAAAACTCACGCAAGAGTCTTCGCTTGAACTCACGGGCACTGTGAGGGAAGATCCCAGAGCGCCCGGAGGTTACGAAGTCCAAGTGGAGGACACGAACGTCTTCAGCTTGGCTGACGAAGGCTTCCCCATTGCTAAGAAGTTTCATGGTCCTGAGTTCCTTCTTGACTACAGGCACTTGTGGATCAGAAACCCGACGATGCAGAAGATAATGCGCTTAAGGGCCAAGTTCCTTGAGGCTGCAAGAGAATGGTTTAGGCTTAATGGGTATACCGAGTTCCATTCTCCTATCTTGATAACGGCTGCCTGTGAGGGAGGCTCTACGCTGTTCAATGTTAAGTACTTCGAAGAAGACGCTTACCTAGCTCAAAGCTGGCAACTCTACGCTGAGGCGGCGATTGCTAGTCTCGGAAGGATCTATACGGTTGCTCCTTCGTTTAGGGCCGAGAAGTCGAGGACCAGACGGCACCTAACGGAATATTGGCACCTTGAAGTCGAAGCGCCTTGGTGCGACCTTGCAGGCATTATGAAGATCCAGGAGGATCTGTTTAGCCACATTCTTAATACCCTCTGCGAAAAAGCTTCTGATGAGCTGGAGGCCCTCGGCCGACCCCCCCAAGAGCTAAGGAAGTTGGAGCCGCCATTCGAAAGAGTCATGTATGATGAAATCGTTGACACATTGGCCAAAGCGGGAGTCAAGTTCAAGTGGGGAGACGACCTAGGCTGGCTCGAAGAGAAGCATGTAACCGAGAAGGCCGGCACGCCATTCTTCGTCACGCACTTTCCGACTGGCGTGAAAGCCTTCTACCACAAGCCTGACCCGAAGCGACCCGAAGTAACATTGTCTGCCGACCTTCTGGCTCCTGAAGGTTACGGCGAAATCACTGGCGGCGGACAGAGAATCGACGACCTGAAAGAGCTGCTGAGAAGAATCAAGGAGGAGAACTTGAGCCAGAAGGACTACGAGTGGTATATTGACCTGAGAAGGTATGGTTCTGTACCGCACGCGGGTTTTGGACTCGGCGTCGAACGCACAATCGCATGGATCTGCAAGCTTGAACACATAAGAGACGCCATAGCCTTCCCAAGACTGATCAACAGAGTATACCCTTGAAGGCCCAGCAATCCCACTTAGAATATGCCCTCTTCTTCTGCAGCTTTCCTCACAGATTCGTTGCGGCTTAGTCCTTGCCTTTCATACTCAGCAATCTTGTAGTCTAGGATACGGGTGTTTCCCCAAGTCTTCATGTGCTTGTCCCGAAGCCTTCTGTGAAGAGCTTGGATGTCTTTTGGTTCAGCCTGCCATCGTCTTCGATCCTCGGCAAGCGCCACTCGAGCGTATTCGCGTTCCAGATGCGGCAACGCCTCGTTCACACCTTTCAGGAATCTCTGGACTTTGGAGTTTACCCAGTAGGCTAACGCGACTATAAAAATCTGCCCCAACCATAGAGCAGGCGTTCCCAACACCGCGCTAAGCCCGCCCACAGCAACCGCAAACACAACAGCCACAAAAAGCAGGTTCCTGTAATCGAACGATAATTCTAGTGTTGATGTATCGCCCTCGGGGATAACCTGCAATCTGACTGTTGCCCCAATGCTGCCGCCCAGCTTCGCTCTTGCGAACAAGGTTTCGCCGTTCTTAGTCTCCACGTTCTTTGTGTCAAGGTTTTCACGCATCAGGTGAACCATACTCTCGAATGCTTGGTTCGATCTCAGCCGAGCGAACTTCCTGATTCTCGAGGGGAAAAGCAAAGAGGGAATCGGCGCGGCGCTTTCTTCCATGTTGTTCATTTCAGGCGCCCTTCAGCGAACCTGGGGGGTTCCACAAAAGAGAATGTTGCGGGCAAATATAAGCAAAACCAAGGTGCAAAAGCAATAATAGTGCTTTGCCAGTTATCACTTGTCTGTCGAACGACAAGAGGGGACGTGATGTGCCTTTCCTAATCGGCGCGGACTATTATCCTGAGCATTGGCCTGAGGGAAGATGGCCAGTGGATGCAGAGTTGATGGGCAAGGCTGGGTTTAATGTCGTCAGGATGGCCGAGTTTGCTTGGAGCAAGATCGAGCCGAAAGAGGGTGACTACAGATTCGAATGGCTTGACAAGATCATCGACTTACTTTCCAAGAAAGGGGTGCAAGCCATTATTGGAACACCAACGGCTTCTCCTCCGCCTTGGATAGTGAAAGTGCATTCAGACATTCTCAGGATCGACGGGTTTGGCAAGCGAGCGCCAGAGGGAACTCGTAGGAACTACTGCGGAAATAACCCAAACTACATTGAGCACTCAGAGAGAACTGTTACAGAGATGGTTCGCCACTATCAGGATAACCCGAATGTTATCGGCTGGCAGATTGACAATGAGTTCGGCTGCCACGCCAGTGAAATGTGCTATTGCAAGAACTGCGTCGAAGCCTTTAGAACTTGGCTCAAAGCAAAGCACAAAACGCTTGAGAATCTCAACAACGCATTGGGGCTGATTTTCTGGGGACAGGAGTACGGCGATTGGGACGAGGTTATGCCGCCTCGGCAACCGTTCACAATGCAGAACCCCGGGCTTGTCCTTGAGTGGCAAAGGTTCTCAAGTGACGTGTGGGTTAGATACCAGCAGTGCCAAGTCGACATAATCCGTAAGCATGCGCCGCATCAGCTCGTGACGCACAACTTCATGGGACTCTACAAAGACTTGGACTACTTCAAGCTGGCCGAACCATTAGATGTGGTCTCTTTCGATTATTATCCAAAGTGGGCAGAGAAGGTCGACTACGCGCTTCAGGCCATGGCACATGATGTCATGAGAAGCCTGAAGAAGAAGCCTTACTGGATCATGGAGCTTCAAAGTGGCGCAGTTCAAACCCAGATGGCGCCAACACCTAGGCCCGGAGAGATAAGGCTTTGGACGATTCAGTCAGCAGCCAGAGGAGCCGATGGCATAATATACTTCAGGTGGAGAACCTGCAAGTTCGGCGCAGAAGAGTATTGGCACGGAATTCTCGATCACGATGCTGTTCCAAGAAGAAGATATGCCGAAGTTCAGAAGGTCTCACAAGAGCTTCGAAAAGTCGCCTCACATATTGAAGGAACAGTAGTCGAACCCGAAGTTGCGGTTGCATTAGTCTACGAAAACATCTGGGCTTTTGACCACGAGGTAGGCTATGGGGACAAGAATTACTACGGTATGAACTCGTGGAGACCTACCCAAGGCTTTTACCGAGCATTCTACGCTAGAAACATCCCTGTAGACTTCGTGAACCCGATCTCTGAAGAACTGTCCACAAGCAGATACAAGGCTGTCGTTCTTCCATCGCTGACTTTGATGAACCAAGAGATTGAGGGAAAGCTTAGGTCATATGTTAAAGAGGGCGGAACTCTTGTTGCCTCACCGAGGACTGGAGCGAAGAACTGGAACAACAACATATGCGACGGATCCCTGCCTGGGAGGTTGTCAGACATCTTCGGCACTACTGTAGAAGAGTACACGGGTTTGCCCAGTGAAACTACGGTCGAGATCAAAACTGCTTTGGGGGGGGTAAGAAGCAGGACCATTCACACATGCGTGAACTGGGCTGAAATGCTATCTCCGACAAAGGCCAAAGTCATTGCGTACTATACAACAGGCATTTTCAGGAGCAAACCAGCCGTGACCGTGAACACTTTTGGCGATGGAGCCGCTGTCTACATTGGTGTCTTTGGAGACAACCGATTCTATCTTGCCTTTCTGGACTGGCTGGCAAAGAACGGAAAGATAGGGTCCATCTTGCCCTCAGCTGAAGGGTTCGAAGCAACCAAGAGGACAAGCAACGATCACGAGGTATTCTTTGCGTTGAACTACAATGATGACGCCCTACAGATTCCATTGGACCAAAGAGTATACAAAGATCTTGTGAAAGGCAAGAAGATCAAGCACAGCTTGAGGATCAATGGGCTCGATGCCAGAATCCTCGAGGCAGTAGAATGACGATCCAACTTCGCATTGTACTCCTCTGATGGATCAAAGTCTCTAGTTCAAACAGTCTCCACAAAGATCACTCTTGTGCCAAACCATCGGGAGCTGTACTCGTGAGCCCATCTCAGACTTATGTTGCATGCCCCAGAAACCTCGGGTATGAAGACAGTTCTTGTGGCGGGAAGACCCATAGGCTAGAACGGGATAGGCAGTCCAGACACATCATCAGCTGCTTAGAGGAGCTCTTGTGGGACCTTGAGTCTTTAGCGACTGGACACATGTCTTTACAGTCTGTACTGCAAATAGCCTAGGAATCAGAAGCGTTAGCACTTCAACCTCACATCACACTGCTGGGGTAGCGTAATCCTGCAATGCATTGACGTGGACCACGAGCCTTCGACCCGCGGCTCTAAGCATATCCAGCTTGTGCTGCTTGGATAGCTGGGTTACAGTAACTAGGTCAAAGATTGTAAACTGGAACCAACGGAAATAAGTCTCTAGGCTACGTAGAGCATTAACCGCACCACCCCCAGAGCCTCCAGCAGCTGCGATTGCTATGATTGGTTTACCTTGGAGCGGTGAGTTCTTATGGTTGAAGGTTTCGCATCTGCGCCACCTGTCCAGGAACCGTTTGGCTGATTCGCTTACGTCTCCGAAGTACACGGGAGTGCTAAAGACCAATGCACTCGCTTGATTGACCTTGGATCTTAGGTTCTGGAAGTCGTCCTTGATCATACATTCTCCTTGGGTTTGGCAGGTGCCCCACCCTCGACCATGGGCCTTACATGACTCCATACACAACTGGTTCAAATGGACAAGCTCGGTTTCAGCACCTTCACTCTTCGCACCTTCCAAAGCTGCTTGCGCCAGTTGGCAAGTCAACCCATCCAAGTTTGGACTTGATTGGACACCAAGAACCCTTACACTCATGCATTTTCGCCTCTTCGCCCTTCAAGTAATGTGAATGAAGTATCAGAGTTATATCTCTACGCCAAATCCCCGGAAACATCCCATCGACTACCGCAAAGGATACGCTCAGACACACACTAAGGTCTACGTGGATTCCGCCTTTAGGCAACGCCTAGATAAAGGGCTCAAGAATCCCCTCGATCGCTCTGATCAGCTCTCCTCCAGTGATTGTCTTCTCGCTTTCTGACCTTGTGTTCAGGCATAAATACGGTAAGAGAGTAGATAGAATGTCCAAACATCTCTTATGCTTGGAAATCCTCAACGGAGGACCATCGTAATGTCGACCCTGACCGAGGGAAAACTGGTAGTCCCAGTCAAAGAGAAAGTGGATGTGCTTGTTGTCGGCGGTGGCTCAGCTGGTGTGCTGGCGACGATTGCGGCTGCAAGGCAAGGCGCAAGGACTCTCGTGGTCGAGCGTTATGGCTTTCTGGGAGGTTTAGTAACCGGTGGACCAACAGGATTGCACACATTCTTCAACTGCTTCCACGAAGAAGACGGTCAACCCGACTTCTCACGGAAAAAGCAGCTGGTCAGCGGGCTTCCTCAGGAGGTTGTTGACCGCTTGAAAGTGTCCGGAGGTGGGTTAGGACATGTTGATCTCGAGTTTTCTAAGCGGTTCCTATCCGTATTAACCCCTGTTGACCCCGAAGTCTACAAGTGGCTTGCTATGGAAATGGTCCTCGAAGCGGGCGCAAGAGTCTACCTACACAGCTATGTCTCTGATGTCATTACAGAAGATGGTGAGGTCAAAGGAGTCATCATCGAAAGCAAGTCGGGACGCGAAGCTCTCCTTGCCAAGGTTGTGGTTGACACAAGCGGGGATGCTGATGTTGCCGCCCGAGCAGGAGCGCCGTTCAAGTTGGTCGAGCAGTCAAGGGTTTCAATGAACATTCGCATGGTCATGGTGGATGTAGACAGGTTTGCTCAGGCTGCAATTGAGAGGGGCGCGGTTCGACATCTGGGGCGAGCGGTCAGAATCGGTGCCGGGAAGCCATCCGTTGTGCGTGTTGGCTGCAACTTGGAGCCTTGGAAAGATGAAATTCAAAGATACGGCGCGGAAATAACTTATCTTATGGCCACCTCGATCCGCGAAGGAGAGATGACCCAGATGAACTGCACAGGAGTCGAGGCCAATGGGGTCGATGTGAGGGGCATGACACAGGCTTCGATCTACCTTCATAAGCAGATTCGCAAGGTTGCGGCCTTTTTCCATGATTGTGCGCCAGGATTCGAAAATGCTTACCTAGTCTCAACTGGACCACTTCTTGGCGTGAGAAGAACACGACTGGTCGAAACCCTCTTCGACATTCCCCGAGACTATGTTCTGAAGGGTGAAGGAGCAGAGGACGAGATTGGGAGGTTCGGCTGGATAGACTTGGCAGAATACGGGATAAGAAACAACGGCTCTTTCGGCATACCATATAGGAGCCTAATCCCCAAGAACGTCGAAGGCGTCCTCATCGCTGGACGATCGATGTCAACCGACCACGTCGTACACAACGCCACAAGAAACGTCGGATGCTGCATGCTCACAGGACAGGCAGCAGGCACAGCCGCAGCTTTTGGGGCGAAGAAGGGGATTCCTCCATCTCAGCTAGACATACAGGTGCTGCGCGATGCTCTTGAGAAGGACGGCGCATATTTCGAGTAGTTGGCTGTGGAATTGTCATGCTGTACAAGGAAGACTGGCCTGGAGCTCGTGAAAGGTTCTGTGCTTGGTGGGAGAACGAGAACTATCGCCCTCTGATCCAAGTAACCGCATCTAGAGAAGGATGTGAGCCATTTCAGGCGTGGTGGAACTGGAGGTTTGCGCAAGAACCAAGTAAGCCGGAGAAAACCGTCAAACATTTCGAGGGATGGTGTCAGAAGGTTTTCTTTGGCGGTGAAGCCTATCCCAACCTCTGGATCAACTTGGGTCCCGGCATAGCGGCGACCTATATGGGTGCGGAAGCAAGGTTTCGACTCGACTCGGAAACCGTCTGGTTTGAAACTCCCAAAGACTGGGAGGAATTGGAGAAGCTACGGTTCAATCCTAGCAACAGATGGTGGCGAACAACCAAGAACATAACTGCGTACGTTTCAGAACAGAGCGAAGGCAAGTTCATGTGCGGAATCACCGATCTAGGAGGAGTAACCGACATCGCCGCATCGCTTAGAGGTTCTCAGACTCTTATAGCTGACATGTTCAAGAATCCAGAAAAGGTGAAGTCACTTTCATCAAGGATTCTTGAGCTCTGGCACATCTATTACGAAGAGCTGTACAAGATGCTGCAAGGTGAAGCCAGAGGGAACTCAGCTTGGATGGGGCTTTGGGCACCACGAAAGTGGTATCCAATCCAATGCGACTTCTCGGCCATGCTTTCGCCGAGACTGTTCAGGGACCTTGCACTCCCATACATTAAGGAACAATGTGAAAGGTTGGACTACACAATTTACCATTGGGACGGTCCTCGAGAGATTCCACACCTAGACTCGCTCTTAAGCATACCTAGACTCACTGGGATTCAGTGGACTCCGGGAGCAGGGAACCCCAACGTAGATTCTCCAACATGGTTTCACCTTTACAGAAAGATACAGGAAAAGGGCAAAAGACTCGTGCTGCTAGGAGCGTCAAGTAGCAACATCAGACCTCTATTGAAGGGGCTTAGGCCAGAGGGCCTCCTAGTAAGCACCTCCTGTCTCACGGAGAAAGATGCGGTCAGCCTACTGAAGAACATTGAAGACTGGTCAGAGTCATGAAGGCTGTTCATCCCAAGTCTCCCAGACCGCTCTTGCTCGGCTTAAGGTGCTGAATATAGGTTTGCATGGTGTCAGAAAGCTATAAATGAGTTTTGAGGCAATAGTATCCCTTCAAAGGAGGGTTAGTTCTGTCTTCAAAATATAAAGTCAAAGTCAAGATCGGGTTCGTTCCAGCTCACAGAGAACCATTCGATGAGGAATGGGCTGTAGGTATGCGTGAGCGATGCCTCAAGTCGTTCTCAAAGATCGAGGGGTTGAGCATAGTTGTTCCAGAAAAGATCACAAAGAACGGTATCGTCAGAGACGACGCAGACGCCGACAAGACGATCGACCTTTTCAGGCAGGAAGAAATAGACGGCCTGATTATCGGCACGATGACCTTCGGCGATGAGGTCTCAGCCCTGACCATAGCATCTGCCTTTTCAGGCAAGCCGCTCCTGCTCTTTGGGACCAAAGAGGCCCCCTTCACACCCGACGGCGGACGGAGGTCAGACTCCTTCTGCGGGACTCTGTCAATCTCCTCTGGTCTGTATCGTAGGAAGATTCCATTCTTGTTCGCGGGCATCGTGTTCCCAGAAGAAAATGGCTTCCAAGACACGGTACAGGAGTTCGTGCGAACATGCTTCATTGTGAAAGGGTTCATTGGCGCCAGAGTTGGCCTCGTCGGTCCCAGACCAGAACGGTTTGAGACCTGCATTTTCAGCGAAGATAACATGATGAAGCAGTTCAAACAAAGAGTCGTCCCGGTCTCGCTGCTTGATATCGTAGACCAAGCGAATGCAGTCAAAGACAATGATCCAGAGGTGCAGAAGACGCTCAAAGCGATGAGGAAAGAAGCTGACCTATCTGGGATAGAAGAAGAAAGCGCTAGGAAACTTGCGAAGCTTGAGATAGTCCTGAAACGTTTCGCCGAGGAAAAGCAGCTCTTGGGCATGGGTGTTCAGTGCTGGACCGCAATACAAAGGATCTATGGCATCACGCCTTGTTATGCAATGGGTCGGTTGACGGACCAAGGCGTAATGTCTTCATGCGAGGTTGACATCTATGGCACTCTGACGATGCTGATTCAGTACCTAGCCTCTCTGAAGGCGGTTGCCCCACATTTCATCGACTGGACCATCAAGCATCAAGAGAAAGAGAACACTTTCCTTTCATGGCATTGCGGGAACGCGCCTCCATCACTAGTCTGCGAGGGGCGCAAGGTCCAAGTCAAGAGCCAAAGCATTCTGGGCAGGGTCCTGGGTATCGATCGTTCGATGGGCGCAGGCGAGTTCCAGCTCAAATCAGGTGTCGTAACCCTTTGCCGGCTCGTTGAATACGATGGTAAGTTCAAGATGCTCGTGACCAAAGGCGAGGTCGAGAAATCGGACCAAAACCTCAGGGGGTCATGGTGCTGGGTAAAGGTTCCGAACCTTGACCAGCTTTACAGAACCTTGGTTGAAGAGGGGTTCATCCACCACGCCAGTCTAGTTCACGGAGACTACACGAAACCCATAGCAGACGCGTGCAAGTTCTTAGGCGTAGAAACAGTGATATCCTAGCCTAGAACGTACTGAAGAATCAGGAAACATCAGAAGGGATTGGCCATGAGCTCCGTCGGCAAAAAGCTAAGGCTTGGCCGAATACTTCGGAAGGATGGTCGGACCTTCGTCATCGCTATGGACCACGGCGTGACGATGGGCGCCGTCAGCGGACTCGAAGATATCAGATCAACCATCCAGAAGGTCCTCGCTGGCGAATACAGACCCGACGCTTTGTTATTGAGCCCAGCGATCATAAGGTTGTGCCACGAAGAACTAGCCCGAAAGACAGGGCTCATCGCAAGGCTCGACGGCGCAGCAACGACCATAGGTCCTGACATAACCAACTACAGGATGATCTCGTCGGTTGAAGAGGCGCTAATGTGCGGCGCCGATGCAGTGACTTCTATGGCTTTCATGGGGACACTGAACGAGTCGCCGAACCTTGAGCGAATTGGGAAAATCAGCCAAGAATGCGAGAAATGGGGGGTACCACACATCGTCGAAGCGCTTCCGCCCGAAATAGTTGAGCATCACTTCAAACCCAAGGCGGAATGGCGGTGGCCAAGCCCTGAGCATGTGAAGTTCGTGGACAGAGTCGCAGCCGAACTGGGAGGGGACATAATCAAGTCCTATTACACTGGCGACAAGGACACTTTCAAAGAAGTGGTCAGATGTTGCCCTGCTCCGGTGATAGTGTTGAGCGGACCGGGCGCAGGTGATCCGAAAGGTCTACTGAAAATAGTTCAAGACTCTGTGGAGGCAGGGGCTAAGGGCGTCATAATGGGGAGGAACGTCTTTGGACACAAGAATCCCGCTGCGATGGTGAAGGCGATATCAAAAATGGTACACGAGGACGAATCTATCGAGAGAGCTCTGAAGACGATACAAGAATGCTGAAGAATGGGATACCCTCCCTTATTAGGCAAGATGAAGAGATTGCGGCCTACTTTCTCACGGTTGCGCCCTTCGCTTTCTGAAGGTCCGACCTGGCTATCTGCGCCAACATGCTTGTGTCTCTGCCTAGGTTCACCAGCCTGAAACCGCGTTCTATTGTCTTCTGGGCCTCCTCTGTCAACGCGAGCATTCCCGGCACTGTGCCAGTATTCTCTGCTGTTTCGAGTACTTTCTCGATAGCTTTGTCGAATGTTGGGTGGTGCCACTGAGTGAAAACGCCAAGCGACCTAGACAAGTCATAGGGTCCGACGAAGAAAGCTTCGACCCCGTCGACAGAAAGGATTTCTTCAATGTTGTCCAGGGACTCCTTCGTCTCGATCTGGGGAAGAATGAGGACCTCCTCATCTGACGTGTGAACGTACTCAGGGTCCCTCAGAGCGGCCCTGACTGGCCCATAGCTTCTCATGCCTATGGGCGCATATCTTGCATTCTCAATCGCCTTCAAGACATCCTCTTTGGTATTGACAAAAGGGATGACTATACCTTGGGCTCCGATGTCCAAGGCTCGGTTGATTATGCCGAAATCGTTCCATTGCACCCGTATGATCGGAGTCGTCTGAGAGTAGCTCATTGCCTGCAACATGGTCTGGATGGTTTCCATGCTCATTGGCGTGTGCTGAGCGTCGAAGTTGATGAAGTCATAGCCGACTCCTCCAAGAACATCTGTGATATATGGGTGTCCGATGCTCACAGTTACGCCTAAGGCGACTTCGCCATGTTTCAGAATCTCCCTCAACCTGTTCCTCATTTGTCACACCAAGAGCAGTAGTCATGAAGTAGGTAGATAAATGCATTGGCTGAACGGGTCAAGCCCGAACTCTTCAATCATTTTTGCCTTCACGTGGGAGACACAAGACAATAGCAACCTGCAATAGATATATCTACTCAGATGGGAAATCTTGATCAAGGACCGGCGAGGGTGCTCAGTCAACGAGGTGAGAGATTGATGAGCTATCTGGACCTTTTCACGTCTCCAGCTGCCACTTTTGGTGGCTCGACGCGAAGTTACATGGAAGCTGATTACGTTGTAGTCGGTGTGCCTTTTGACGCTACAAGCACGTACAGATCAGGCTCAAGGTTTGCTCCTCTAGCAATCAGAGAAGCATCATCTAACGTCGAGACCTACAGTTTCAGGGCAGCCCTTGACACGGAGGACCTTGGAGTTCACGACGCAGGCGACCTCCATGTAACGGCTGATGTAAACGAGACCCTTGAAAGATTGAAGCTGGTCACTAAAGAGATACTTGGGCGCGGCAAATTACCCATCTTCGTTGGGGGAGAACACACGTTGACGTTAGGCGTAACGGGGGGCTTGGGCAAAGACCACGCTCTGTTATGTTTTGACGCGCATCTTGACCTTAGGAAGGAGTACATGGGTCAGCCAGTCTGCCACGCAACCGTCGTGCGGCGGATCAGCGAGATGGTTGAGCCTTTTAAGATCATCGAAGTCGGAACCAGAGCCGCATGCAAGGAAGAGATCGACTATGCAAGGGACGAGAAGATAATGTACCTGACTTCTCACAGGATAAGCCAAGTCGGCGCCGAAAGAGCCGCAGAACAGCTTAACAATCAACTGGAGGACTGCGACCGAATCTACCTGACAATTGACATGGACGTCCTTGATCCTGCTTTCGCTCCCGCAGTCCAGAACCCCGAACCAGAAGGCTTGTCCACTAATGTGCTCCTAGACCTCTTATTCAAGACCTGTGATGCCCGTACAGTCGGCTTCGACATTACAGAAGTTACCCCACACTACGACGCGGGTTCAACGGCCGTGCACGCAGCAAAGATAATCCTTGAGACACTTGCATATGTCCACCGGAGCAGGGCATGAGAACCCTCGAACTTTACTAGAAGCAACTTTAATTAGGTCGCCGGCATCTATCTGACTAGCAAGCAACCGAGAAGGTGACATCTTTCTTGGTCGAGAACATCCTCGAGCTAAGGAATGTTTCCGTGGATGTGGCGGGGAGGAGGGTTCTTGAAGATATCAACCTGAGCATCCCAGAAGGTGAAGTTCATGTTCTCTTCGGTCCGAACGGCTCTGGAAAGAGCTCGCTCCTTATGGCTATACTGGGGTTTCCCGCATACAAAGTATCGTTCGGCGAGATTTGGTTCAAAGGAAAGGAAATGACTGACCTCCCCGTGAACGAAAGGGCTAAGCTCGGCATAAGCGTAGCATTCCAAAACCCGCCAGCGATAAGGGGGGTCAAACTTGGTGGCATCATCGATCACTTGGCTCCTGACGAAGCAGGAGTAACTGGTCTTATTGAGAAAGTGAAGTTTCCACAAGAGTTTCTAAAAAGAGATGTCAACCTAGGATTCTCAGGCGGCGAGGCAAAGAAATCTGAGATTCTGCAGGTACTTGCGCAGGGCGGCGACTTCGTTATGCTCGACGAACCGGACTCTGGCATTGATGTCGAAAACCTCCAGCTGATAGGCAAGGTCATAGGCGAAATGTTAGAGGAACGGTCGGCTCTGATCATCACGCATCTAGGGCACATTCTCCGTTACGTGAACGCTGACTGGGCCCATGTGCTCATAAATCGTTCAATCGCTTGTTCAGGTGAACCCGTTAAAGTCCTGGGTCAGATCCTGAATGAAGGATACGCATGGTGTATGAAATGTCCCAAGATAAGGAAGCTGCCTCAAGAGCAAGGGATAAGCCCGCAGCATTAGGCCCTGATGTTGATGTAAGCAAGTTTTCGAGGCACAGCAAACACTGGTCTCAGTGTCCTGTGTCGTTGTTGCCCAAGGACGTGCTGGAGCGCGCTTTCGAAGTTGGCATAGTTCCCGGAGCCAAGGCACGGTCAGGCACGTATTTTCAGCTTGACCATTCGGTTGTTTCGAAGGCAGTCCGAACCGCTCTCGAAGGTAAGGCCGAGATCATGAGTACTAAGGAGGCATTTCGGAAGTACGAGTGGTTCAGAGACTACTGGTGGAGGGTCGTCAAGGTTGACACGGACAAGTATACAGCGCTTGCTGAGCTGAAATGGGACCATGGATACTTCATCAGAATTCTTGAAGACCAGAAAGTCAAGGTTCCGCTCCAAGCGTGCTTGTTCGTCTCAACGGACAACTTAGACCAGAACGTTCATAATGTCATAATCGCCGAGCCTGGTTCTGAGGCTCAACTGATAACGGGTTGCACGGTTCACCCCAACGTTACCCGTGGACTGCATGTGGGCATATCAGAGTTCTTCGTGAAAAGAGATGCGAAGCTCACTTTCACGATGATCCATAACTGGGCTCAAAACTTCGATGTGCGACCGAGATCGGCTGCTCTCATCGACGATAACGCGGTCTTTGTGAGCAACTACATATGCCTGAACCCCGTCAAGAGCCTACAGATGTATCCAGTCGGCTACTGCAGAGGTGTAAACTCTAGGGTGAGCTTCAACAGCATCCTATACGGCGTTAAGAATTCATACATAGACACAGGCGCCAAGGTCGTCCTTCAGAACGAAGGGAGCAGAGGTGAAGTCATCGCGAGGGCAATAGCGACGGACACGGCCCAGATTTACTCTAGGGGTTTCCTCCAAGGCGAGAACGAGGATGGCAAAGCCCACCTTGAATGCCGCGGTTTGCTCCTTTCAGACAAGTCTTTGATCTACGCTGTGCCCGAGCTAATGGCGAAGGCCCAAGGCGCTGAGCTCTCACACGAGGCGGCTATCGGAAAGATCGCAGAAGAGCAAGTACATTACCTTATGGCACGCGGTTTCGCAGAAGAGGAGGCTAAAGCGCTCATAGTCCGAGGCTTCATGGACATAAGTGTCTTCGGCTTGCCTAAAGGATTGGAAGATGAGATCCGCAAAATGGTCGACATTACAACGGGTAGAGCGCTTTGACACTTGCTCTTGCTTCCAGAGGAGAATGTTGCCTCTAGCTGCAGTCTCACGTCGGTAACTGGAACCCACGAGGGCGTTGGATCGACTGACAAACGGCCCGACGAAGATGCGCCCAACTATCAAAGTCAACTGAAAACTAGTAGCAGTGAAGAGCATATTTGGGCCACTCTGAGCTGCGAGCCCAACGGAACCTAGTAGCGCTCTATGTGTAATCAGGAAGCCTTTTCTGAAGGCCCCCTTCCTTAAGGCCGATCACGTACTCCGTTATATGGTCGACGCTTCTAAATCTCAGATTGAGGAGTTTTGTGCATCCCCATCCTGTGCACTTTATGCTGGAGATCACTGATGCAGCCGTTACGGACTTTACAAAGTCTTCTGTCAGAAAGTAGGCGGCCAGAAAGGCTCCGCACCATGCGTCTCCCGCTCCTGTTGTGTCAACAATTTTCTCAACGGGAAACCTTAGGGCTGGCACCATCTGGACTTCCCTATCTTCTTTGTTGATTATGGCGCCGAACTCGCCAAGTGTGACGACGAGAGTCTTGGCTTTCAGAAGCCGTAGGCCGAGTGATAGTGATCCAGTCTCGGTCAAGGCTTTGGCCTCGAAGTCGTTCACGATGAAGAAGTCCGCCTTCGAAGCCAGTTTCCTAAGAATTCTCAGGTTCCTCTTGCCCTTCATGTAGCCGATCCATGTGTTGACGGAAACCTTTGTTCTTGAGGAAGCTTCCTTTATCCTGTTGACGATCTTCTCCGCCTTTACAGGTGGCAAGGGCGATATATGGATGATGCTTGCAGGATGGAGCTCGTGCGTTGGGACCAGTGAAGGAGATATTCTCAGACCAGCTCCGTGTTCGGCGTTGACGTAGCGGGCGTCCCAGTGCTTGTCGTACCTGATGCTGAACCGAGTGGACGGCAGCGCCGAGGTCCTCACATAATGCCGGGAAAAAAGGCTTAAAACATCCATGAAAGGGTAGTCCTTGCCCACCACGGAAGCCAAGCGAACATCATCGACAAGAGTCCGCGCTGCAACCGCAGCGTGAAGGGCTGCCCCTCCAGGCTGCACGCTTACACCATTGATATTTTCAACCCGGTCAACAGAAACATGCCCAACGAAGGCAACGCCACCAGCCAACAGCCAATCAGCCCTGTTACAGAGGACACGCTACGCCTAGATAAGAGTGAGGGGTCGAAGAGTCCCAGCGTGTCGCAAGGCATAAAGCGTGGGCTCACGTTAGGATTATGGACTCGGAAGGACGTGATGATGAATGGTTGCGAAGGAAGGTCCCCGAAGCCACATCGAGGAGGAATACTTCAGGAAGCACCCCACTTCTAGAAGCCTCTACAAAAGAGCGTTGAAGCACTTTGCCAGAGGTGTGACCCATGATGCGCGGTTCTTTGTGCCGATGCCTCTCTACTGCACGAAGGCTAAGGGGCCTAGGAAGTGGGATGTGGACGGTAACGAGTACATCGACTACTGGATGGGTCACGGCGCCCTTATTCTCGGACACTCCCACCCCACGGTCACTAGGGCTGTCGTCTCCCAAGTGCGTAGAGGAACTCATCTTGGCGCTTCCCACGAACTCGAGATAGAATGGGCTGAAAAGGTGAAACAGCTTCTGCCATGTGCACGAAACGGATTGGTGGAGTTCACCAGCTCGGGAACGGAGGCGACAATGATGGCGTTCAGAATCGCGCGAGCCTACACTGGCAGACAAAAGATAGTCAAGTTTGTCTCACACTTTCACGGCTGGCTCGACTACGGAATCGTGGACTACAACCCAGACTTCTCTCCGCCTCTTACGGGTGCCTACCCCTCAGGCGTCCCCAAAGAAGTCTGCGGAAGCACCGTCGCTCTGCCCCCGAACGACATCGAAGCCTTGGAGAAGACCCTCGAGAAGAGCGATGTGGCAGGCGTCGTCCTAGAGCCCGGCGGAGCTTCCATGGGATACTTGCCTACAGGCAAACCCTTCCTCGAAGACCTGAGGAGGATAACAAGAAGAAGCGGAGTTGTTTTGATCTTCGATGAGGTTGTGACGGGATTCAGAGACACCGCCGGTGGAGCACAAGAACACTATGGAGTGATACCAGACATATCTACATTGGGAAAGATTCTGGCCGGCGGCTACCCAGGAGGAGCAGTCGCAGGGAAAAAGGAGTGCCTAGAGATGCTTGACTTCAGAGATGAACCGAACTGGCGTTCCAGGAGAATAAGCCACCACGGAACCTTCAACGCCAACCCCTTGTGTGCCGCAGCTGGAAACGCGTGCCTCAGTCTGGTCTTGGCTGGGAAAGCTCATCCGCGGGTCAACCGTCTGGGTGAGCAGTTGAAGTCGAGGTTCAATGATGTCCTAGAAGACAACGGGATTTGCGGCTTGGCTTGGGGAACAACTCCTTCCATCATCTACATCGGGTTTGGCATAACAGAGAAGGATCTAGAAGTCTCAAACATCGAGGGCTTCGTCAGATATCAGAAGAAGAGGGAGGTAAGCCAGAAAGCGACGAAGCATCTTGAGCAAGCCTTGATTAACAGGGGCATCCACCCTATGGGGTCAAGGTTCATCTTATCCATAGCACATAGCAGCAGAGACATAGACGCAACGGTTGAGAGACTCGATGAGTCACTGAAGGAGCTTAGGAACGAAGGGCTTTTGAAAGGGTTTATGTGACATGCGGACTCCTGGAATGGTTCGTTCCCGTCCTTTTGCGGATGAATCGGACCGCCTCCTCCATACTTGGTAAGCCAGCTCTAGTCCCCACTTTCAGCACTTTCAGAGCCGCCACGGCGCTTCCTAGAAGAACAGCTTTGTCTAATGACCAGTCTTTGATCACGCCAGTCAAGAAGCCTGCGTCGAAGGCATCACCAGCACCTGAAGAGTCAACCGCCTTTGCCTTGAAGATTGGAAGAGTGAGAGTTCTAGCCCGCGTTGCGATCCTATAACGGTCGCTTTCTCTGATGACAACGGTTGAGGGGCCCAGCGCACAAATGCTATCGGCTACTTCCTCAGCTGATTCCTTGCCGATGATGAGCTTTGCTTCCCTTAACGTTGCGAGAAAAACATCTACCACTCTTAGGACTTCTCTTTGTGTCTCGATGATCTCCTCCCTGCTGGGCCAGAGCTCCATTCTCATGTTCGGATCATACGAGATCATGACTCCATTTTCCTTCGCGACGCTCAGGGCCTTGAACACCGTGTTTCTTGTCTCTTTGCACCTCAGCAACGCCTCGGAGAAATGGAGGACCTTGCACTGGGCGATGTACTCGGGTTTTATGTCCTCTGGCTTGAGTGTGGTCTCAGGGTCTGAGTGACCGGGAACCCGATAGAAGACGTAGTGTCTTTCGCCTCTCTCGTCGACCGAGTAGAAGGCTAAGCCTGTAGCCCAGTCTCTGACCCGTTTCACGCATGAGGTGTCGACCCCTTCGCGTTCGAAGTCTCGCATCAGGAAGGCTCCAAACTCGTCGTCCCCTATGCAGCCAAGGAAGCCGGTTCTCAATCCAAGCCTTGAAGCCGCAACGAGAATGTTTGCCACGGCGCCTCC
>Ga0315306_10000181_pt1 | contig 30537 bp, 25 predicted proteins | sample TDP1_MG_FD_203803 | JGI IMG/M metagenome (GOLD analysis project Ga0315306, IMG submission 203803) | Freshwater sediment microbial communities from Lake Towuti, South Sulawesi, Indonesia - TDP1 | ecosystem: Environmental > Aquatic > Freshwater > Lake > Sediment | place: Indonesia: South Sulawesi... | reverse complement strand
ACATAGCGATATGGGATTTGCTCTCCATAAACCAGAAGCCCATATCACAGCACTTCGATTGGAAAATGCAGGAAGTAGAGACTTGGATTGAAGGATGCTCACACATCAGCGTTGTGCCTCACCTTCTTCCTCGAACCCTACAAGACATAAGAGACTTCTGGAACGAGTATGTGCTTGGAAAAGGCTACGAGGGACTTGTCATACGCAACCGAAACCACACATACAAACTGAAACCAACCTTAGAAGTTGACGCTGTGGTAATAGGCTTAAATAAGAAAACGAGTTACGGGAAAGCCTTAGACCTCTTCCAGAGAGAGCAAATCACAAGCATAAAGTTGGCTCTAATGCAACCAGACGGCACATTCTTAGAACTGAGTGATTGCGCCTCAGGAATAACAGCCGACCTAAGAACAGCACTATGGAAACTAATGGACTTCAAGGTAAGCGAAGACGACAAAACAGTTTACATCAAACCCTTAGCCATCGCAACAATCCAATATACTGACACCTATCCAAAACGCCGAGCAATCCTCAAATTCGACAGCGAATACAAATGGAGAGGCTGGACAAGATTCGTCAGCCTAAGAGAACCACGCCTCATAAGATTCCGACCAGACAAAGCGGTAAACCCTCAAGACCTACGTCTCACCCAAATCCCCGAAAACAGACTGCCCAAACCAGAGCCACAGCAAACAAGCAAGACCACGACACCACAGCACTAACCTTGAAGGGTGGAGACCCTAAAGCATCTGGACTAGTCCTATTGCGCTCAGACATTCTGGAGTTGAGGAAGCTGAGAGGATCCTCGTTAGTGAAAGAAGAAGAGCAAAGATGAAATCATGCCTTGCAAACGACAAAGCTGGGGGATCAACGCAAAACAAAACCCTAGTATTATGAGGGACAGCTCATGAAAGCCATCAGCATCGAACGGATCAAGGCAACGTCAACCGCCAAACCACAAATAATCCTCAAATTCAAGCCACTGACAGTCGGCGACCTCCAAAATCTACCAGTGAAAATAGAAGACGACTTCCTAATCGTTGAGCGCAGTTCTAGAGGATGGAAGCTTCGAGAACCATTAAAGCTAAGCTTAGAAAAAGTCCTAGCTGCTGGAGAGAAAGGCCTCATCGCCTTTGTCTTGACCACCTTCACCTCTGAGAGACCAAGCCTCATACCCTTCGTCTTCGACAACCAGAGCCTCATCAGGCTCGCCAGACACTTCCTGCGCCACTGCTCAGGCAGCCCCAGCTCGCTCTACAGTTACGTTGACTCAGTCAGCCGCTACACTCGATGGTTAGGCTACAGCCCAGACATGATTGTTCAAGACATAAAACCCATAGGCAACATCCCTGACCCTCAGAGGATTCAAAATCACGTTGGCTTCTTAGAGGATTACTTAGCTCAGCTACAAGACGAGGGTCTAGCGCCAGGACGAGTCCACGGCATTATCAAACACGTGAAAACCTTCTACCGCGTCAACGGTGCCGAAGTCAAGCTCACCGAGCCACTCAGTCGAAGAGTCACCTATAAAGACCGTTCTCCGAAGCCAGAGGAGCTTATGCTACTACTCGACATAGCAGATCTCAGAGAAAAGGTAGTCATATCCATGCTGGCCTTAGGAGCCTTTAGGGAAGACACACTAGCTAAGCTACAATATCGCCACGTCAGAGATGACTTGGAGAGAGGCGTGGTTCCCATCCATGTACACGTAGAGGCTGAGATAACCAAGGGCAAATATGGAGACTACGACACGTTTCTAGGCGCTGAATCTGCTGAGTACCTGCGGTTGTATATGGAAGAAAGAAGGCAGGGATCTCCTGATGGAAGAAACCCGCTTGAATCTCTTACAGACGAGTCTCCTCTGATAAGGGATGAGACAAACCGCACGCCACGACCCATAGGACCTAAACAGATACGCAAACTGATCCATCAGCTCTACGTTAAAGCTGGACTCGTAAAGCAGCCAAGAGGACGGATGTATGAGCTAAGAGTTCACAGCCTACGCAAATACTTCAAGACCCAGTTTCTAGCCCTCGGCGTTCAACCCGACTACGTTGACTACATGATGGGTCACACCGTGGACACCTACCATGACATTCAAATGAAGGGAGTGGAGTTTCTCAGAAATGTCTACGCTTCTAGTGGGCTCTCAATCAAGCCTAAAACCAAAGTCAGCAAGATAGAAGCCCTAAAGGAGATAATCCGCGCCTGGGGAATGAACCCGGAGCAGATGCTCACCAGAGAAGCCTTATCCCAGGGAGCCACTGCCTACACTAGCCCCGAAGACCTCGAGAACCACCAGCTGACTGCACTCAGCAACGCACTAAAGCAAATGATACGCCAAGAAGCGGTACAAATGCGCTCCGTGGGTGGCGGGCCCGCGGGGACTTGAACCCCGGATCTCCGGCTTTCTTCGTCGTGACTGACGTAGAAGGCCGACGCGCTGTCCTTGCTGCGCCACGGGCCCTTCATTGCGTAGTTTTCACAAACCTTTCATGGAGTTTGTGGATATAACCTTTCATCAGTGAAGAGGTATCGTTTACAGAGCAGATTGTGTTCTGGTTTGAACCCCTCTTCTTTTAAATGTTTGACAAAGGTGTTGTTTAGAACGGTTATGCACAGTTTTTGCATTTTCTTAAAGTTGGCTTGCCGCTCCATCTCTCTGATAATTGCCTTGACTATTCTTGAGTTTCGAACTCTCTCATTGAAGAAGAGTTTCAAGTGAGGCCATGTTACGTATCTTCCAATAACGTCGCCATCAAGCATGACCACACCTGGCGCCGGATGTGGACGTATTCTGGGCTTTGCACTCACTTTGATAAGGTTTTTCCATCTTCTTCTCATGCCAACAGTCAAGGGGTCGAATTCGTAGAGAACCTTGAGTTCCTTTTCATTCTTCCCTAAAGTCTTTTTTATTTGAGCCCCTGTGTGTTCAAGCTCGCCCACATCTTCGTAGCACACCCAAAGTGTTTCGTCTTCGTCCTGAATCTTGACTCTGGCAACTTCGTTCTGTCCCAATAGCTGGTTTAGCATTTTTCTGGTTTCGGTTGCACTGTGCCATGTCCAAGAAATGATGTCATCGATGTTTGAGGGGCCAAAGGATCGCAGATACTTCACTATGAGCCATTTTTTGGCGTCTTCTTCTCCAGATTCTGGAAGTGAGATTTGCGGTAACCATTCTTTAGTAAGCGTCCACTGCCACCTGTTAGCCTGACGTCCACAGCGAATAATCAAACCCGCGGCAGCCAGCTCGTAATGAACTATTCGATGAAGATTCTCAGTGGATAGTCCTAGGCTCTTCAGACGTAGCCTAATGTCAGTCATGGTTGCCTTGCCCTTGTCTTCTATCAGTCTGAGAATCTCTCGATGCGCCTTCGTTAGTTTAGGGGGATAAGGAACAGACCGAACATTCAGAAACCTTCGCAGCGCGCCTCTAGTTGCTTGAAAATACATGGGAAACTCCCATGCTGAGACAACATGAAGGGTGACTCGCATCAAATGTGCCGCCACAAGTCTCTTTTCGATGAACAGTTTCTCGTCAAGCCACTCCTTCCTGAACCCTCTGATTCTATTCCAGAGCGCTAGATAGGCGCACTCGAAATCTTGCGCGTGAAGCCCACCAGCGTCCTCAGTAATTTTGACTACGTCATCCGCAGTTGACCCTTGGGTCAACGAGGAAATATGTTGCCTTCTCAAGAGAAATTTCGAAACTGTTTCGGTTGAAAAAGTGGGAATGGGCATTCGGGTGAGCCTTATTCTATATAGATGGCTGGTCTGTAGGGCTTGGCCAGTTGTGCCCGTTTCTTGGGGTCGTAGCGAGCAGGGTCTTCTTCTTGATAGATTTGCATCTCTGCGTTTATTTCATGTTTGAGGAAGACTTCTGCTTCCATCAGAGTTTGGTCTTCGTCTAATATTCCAGCTTGGAGCTGTTTTTGTTTTCTTTCCTCCGAAGCCTTGTTGGCTTCTTCCACAATTTGAGCGGTGAACTTTGCAACTTGCTCAGCCTTGGCTCTGAATTCAGGGTCTTTCATCAACTCTCTCATGAGTTCGCTTTGGACGATTCTTTTCGAAAGACTCATTTCCATGGCCTTCAAATATGCTTTCCATTTCCAGGGCGCTGCTGTGTAGTGGCATATCTTCTTTGGTAAGATTCCTGTTGCCTTGATGATGTTCTGAGTGTCGTCCAATGTGCCCGCAATCAACGCCTCGCTCAGCTCAGCCTTGACGTCAACTTTGGCTTCGTCAAACGCTGGCCACGACGCCAGAGAGACAAACCCCTTGTTCCCCATTTTTTCCCAGATCTCTTCGCAGATGTGTGGGGTTATTGGGGCTAGCATCCTGACTTGGGCGTCCAGAACTTGAGTGAAAACTGTGGCCATGGCTGCTTTTCTCTCCGGGCTTTCTCTTTCACTGGCTGTGCGCCGCAGATACCACTGAAAGTCCTGATCCAGTTCATAGAGAGCACCGTGTATGGCTTTCCTCACTGCCAGTTTGTCCATGGCTTCGGTAGCTGCTCTTATATGCTCTTGAAGTCGGCTGAGCATCCACCTGTCAGTTATTGTTAACTGTTCGGCTGAGGCCTCGCGTTTCAGTGCTGTGACTTCGTCGGAGAATCTGTAGAGTCGTTCGAGTCGGTCGCGCATAGACTTTGCCAGCGTGGAGCTGAAGTCGGCGTCCTGCAACAACTCTGCGGTGGCTAAGACAGCGATGCGCAGGGGGTCGGCTCCGAACATTCTGATGGCTTCTCTGAGAGGAATTATGTTTCCATAGGACTTGCTCATCTTCTGCCCCTCCATCAAGACGCTGCCGTTCACCACGATTTGGCGGGGCCACAGGCTCTCTGGAAAGATTGCCGTGTGGATGAATATCATGAAGGTGAGGTGGTTGGGAACTAGGTCTCGCCCCGAGTGGCGGCTGTCTAAAGGGTAGAAGTGCATAAACTCCCTGTGCATCTGCTCGAGAAGGCTGGGTTTTATGTTAGTCTTCTTTGCCACTTCCTCTGCTCTTCCCACGCTGAGCAAGACGTAGTCGAACACCTCGTCTGTTAGTTGAGTTGGCTGTACGCCGTTTTCCTTGATGTGCTTGATGATTGTGTAGTAAGCCATGTATATGACAGAGTCCGAGAGCGACTCTATAATCCACTCTGGGTCCCAGGGCAGCTTCGTGCCCATTCCAGACTTTCGGGCGCAGGCCTTCTCGTGGAGCCAGTCGATGACGTAGTTGAACTCTGGGCGCAGTTCTTCTGGCAGAATGCTCATCTGCTCGAGGCACTTGTGCGCCACGGCTTTCCATTCAGGTTTGCCGTAGTCGATGAACCACTGGTCTCTGAAGATTTTGACTACGCACTCGGTTCCGCATCGACAGATGACGGGTTTGTTCACGAGTTCATACATTGTGTCGGCTTTGCCCTCGCTTAGCATGTCTTCTTTAACTCTCTCTTTGGCTTCTGCCACAGAGAGACCCGCGTAGCGACCAGTGTTCTGCTTCATCTTGCCAGCGTGAAACTCGTGTCTGTAAACCTCCTTGGTTGCGTCTTCCAGCTTGGGGTCTAACTGATCGACTATGCCCATCTGTTTGACTACGTCGCCGGCTGGAATATTTGAGTATTCGGGAACAGTGATTATGGAAAGAGGCTTGACTGCGCCTATTACCTCGGGCGCAATACCGTATTTTTTCAGCTCAGTCGAAGCCTTTTGCAGATTCTCCAATGCTACATAATCGTAGGGAGCGTGCCCGGGAACAGACATGACAACTCCTGTGGCGTTCTTTGGGTCTACGAAGTCTGCGGGCAAAATGAGCTGCTGTTCGCCGGTTGCGGGGTTCTCCACCCTTTTCCCTATTAGTTCGCTTCCACGAAGGGTTCCGATCACTTCGACTCTTCGGTTGAGATACTGTAGCTTTTCGGCGCTATCTCTGCTTATTATCCAGTGCTCGCCGTTCACTTTCGCCTTGACGTATTCGATGTTTGGATTCAACCAGATGTTGGTGACTCCGAAAACCGTTTCTGGTCGAAGAGTAGCAGCTGGTAAGAACCATTCGTTGTGCTTGAATTTTATGAGGGTGAACTCGCCTATCTCTGGCTCCACATCGCCTTGCGTGTCGTGTTGCCCAACTGGATTGCCGTCGTTGGGACACCAGCCCACGGGATGGCTGCCCTGCGAAATGTAGCCTGCCTCTCGGAGTTTTCGGAACTGCCACTCGATGAAGCGGTTGTAGCTGGGGTCGATGGTGGTGAACTCGCGCCTCCAGTCTGTGGAGTAGCCTATCTCCTTCATCCCAGCCTTGATTTCCTCGTGAAAGTACCGCGCCATGTTTATGGGTTCAGCGAAGTCTTTCAAGTCTTCTTGGGGCACCTTGTAGATGCGCACGAATGTGTCGATCAAGTCTTCATCTTTGGCTGCGAGACGCTCGGACATGGCTAAGACAGGCGTGCCAGTGTAGTGAAAAGCCATCGGAAAAAGAACGTTGTACCCACGCATGCGCATGTAGCGCGCGTGAACATCCGCCAGAGTGTAGGTTCTTCCATGCCCGATGTGTTGGGGAGAGTTGGGATAAGGATAAGCCACGGTGATGAAGCACTTGGGCTTCTTAGGGTCCGGGTCGGTTTCAAAAATCTTGGCTTCTTCCCACTTCTTCTGCCACTTCTCCTCGATTCTGCTCCACTCAATCGGCACGCTTCTTTCCCTCCACCTGCCTTATTATGACTTCCTGAGCCTTCTTGAGCGCCTCCGAGACTTTGGCGATGCGCGTTCCACCTCCCTGGGCGAAGTCCGTTTTGCCACTGCCTCCACCCCCTAGCAGGGATGCCGCCTCGTCGGCTATCTGGCGTGCGTTTGCTCCCCGCTTCATGGCTTCTTTTCCAGCCATGACCACTATACGGGCTGTCTTGTCCACTCCGCAGAGCACAACAACGCTCTTAGGCTCTCTTTTGACGATTTCGCTGGCTGTCTGGATGAGGCGGTCAACGTCAAAGACCTCCTTGACTGCCTGTGTCACAATCTTTAAGCCTCTCGTCTCCTTGGCTGTAGCTAAGTATTCCCTCGCCGAGAGTTCGGCTATCTCTTTGACTAATCGCTCTTTTTCGCGTCGTGTCTCTTTCCACTCTGTGACAACGCGCTCTGTGGTTTGTTCGAGTTTCTCTCTGGGAGCGTTCAGTTTCTCAGAAATCTTAGCCAGCAGCTCTTCGCTTTGTTGAACCGCTTTCACGCCTGCTGTTCCAGCGCTGAAGATGAGTCGTTCGACGCCGTCTTGTATTCGCTCTGTGTGGAGTATCTTTATCAAGCCGATTTCGCCTGTGTTTTTCACGTGGGTTCCTCCGCAGGCTTGGACTTCCCAGTCGCCTGTTTTGACCACTCGGATTTCTTTTCCTGGTACCGCTCCGCCCTGGTAGAGTCTGAAGCCGTGTTGTCTCTCTGCCTCTGTGCGTGGCTTGATGGATGTTTCAACCGGTATTGTCCGCATGACGGCCTCGTTGGCTAATTCCTCGATTTTGTTTGTTTCCTCTGTTGTCAATCGTTGGAAGTGTGAGATGTCCAGTCTCGATGCCTGCACGTCTTTTTGGGCTCCGCTCTGCCAGACGTGCTGCCCGAGCACTCGTCGAGCCGCGCCCATGATGACGTGAGTCGCGGTGTGATGCCTCATCAGGCTGATTCGGCGGTTCCAGTCGATTGTCGCGCTTATCCTCTCTCCTTCCTTTGGAACCCGCCCCTTAACAACGTGGACGATGACGTTGCCTATCTTTTGGACATCCATCACCTCTGTCTGGGTTCCGCCGAACTTCATAAAGCCGTGGTCGGCTGGTTGACCCCCTCCCTCAGGATAGAAAGCAGTTTGGTCAAGCACGATGTATTTGTCCCCTAGGACTCGTAAAACCCGAGCCTCGAAGTCGGTTGTGTAAGCGTCCTCGTAATAGAGTGTCCGAGTCTGTAGAACGTTGGAGAGCTCTGTCTCTAACCCCTTAAGAGGTTCCATCTCTTGTGTCGGGGGAGCCTGAATGTGCTGCTGAGCAACCATCATGTAGAAGTTTTCAGGCACATCCACATGAACTCCTTCCCCTTGAACGGTTTCCGCCACGACTTCCGGCGGGAGACCGTGCGAGTCGTAGAGTTGAACCAAGGTTTCCATGGGGATTCGAAAAATCCCCTTCGCTTTGAGTTCTATGGCGAACTTTTTGGCGAGGGCGCTTCCCTTCCTCAGTGTCTGCTGAAACTTGTCCTGCTCAACCGAGAGCATCTGGTGGATTTCGTCTCGCATCTCTTTCAGATGGGGGAAGTCCCTAGACCAGAAGACTATCTGCCTGTCAACTAGGTCGGACAGTTTGTCTTCGATGGCTAGTGTTTGCAGCAGCCGATAGGTTCGGCGCAGCATCAGTCTTGTTAAGTAGCCTCCTCGCACGTTGGATGGGACAACACCCTCTGCGAGCATGAAAACTAGACACTTGGTGTGGTCGGTGACTGCAAACACGTTTTCGATTGGAATCAGCGTTTTAGTCAGTTGGTCAACGTTCATTCCCACTTCCTTAGCCACTCTTTCCCTGGCTTCACGTCTGTTAGCTGCTTTTTCAAGAATCATTACACCCGAGTGTTTCACAGCTTTCGCTAAAAGCTCGTTGTTGATTTTGGTCAAGCCCGCCATGCGAAGGATTTCGTCTAAGATTGAGCCGTAGAGGGTGTGGAAGCTGCTGAGTGTGCCTTGTGAAAGCCAAGCGTATCGGTCAATTCCATATCCCGTGTCCACTGTGCGTATTGGCAGCTCGATGAATTCGTTGTCAACTATTTTGTATCTCATGAAAACAAGCGTGTCGAGTTCGAGTCCGCGGATTATGGTCTCTAGGTCGGGTCCCGCGTTTCCGCCGCCTATCCAGACATCCTCTTTGTAGATTACATCCTCGGATCCGACGCCGAGTGACTTTGTTAGGAACTCGTGGTGGTAGCGCACGGTCTGGTCTTTCCAGTACACTTCTTTGTCGGGGTAGTTGAAGGCGTGGTGTCCACCCATCTCGAATAGGGTTAGGTGCCGACCGAAAGTCGGTCCAACGTTGTCAACGTCCACAAAGCGTATGCACGGCTGGCTGATCACAAGGGGGTTGGCTGGCGGCGGAACAATTCCGTTGGTGACGTACGGTTGGAAGTCGACTATGCTGGCTGAAGTGAAGTAGAGGTCGTCTCTCCATCGGGCGACAACGGGATAGGGCTTGACGCGTTCGTGACCGTGCCTCTCAAAGAAGGAGAGGAACGCCTCTCGCATCTCCGCGAGGCTGTAGCTTCTGTTGGTTGGGCGATTGTTGATGAAGGTGAGGGGCGCGCACCCTTCGGGAGTGGATTCTCCACAGGTCGTCTGGTCTGTGTTCTGCGTCCAATAATATTCGCCGCAGGTGGGGCACAGTTTTCTGACGTATCCTACCTCGTCGAAGAAGGGAACGTGGTACTCGCTCTCGGGGAAGCGCCTCTTCAAAGGTTGGGTCAATCCTCCATTTGCGCCATGGAAACTAGGTGGCTTCACAAGTTAAAGTTTGAGGAGAGATTTAACCATTTAACTCGCCTTGCGCGCGTGTGAGACCTACCTATACCGGGAGGGGGGTCATGCTAGGATGGCAATGTACTCGGTGACACGTAACTTGTTTAGGCTCTCGCTCTTCTCACGATCACGATTGGTTTGTGCTCCACCCTGTCGAGCATGTCCCAAGTTACATCGGTTATGGAAACGCCGAAAGACTCAGCCATGTCCCAGACGTTTCTCCCAGCGCCGAAGCCCCTCGCTCTGTTGGAGAGTTCGCTGATCTCCAGCGCCTCTTCCAACGTTATTTTGGAGCCCGCGATGGCTATTGGTGTGGCTCTACGCCTCAACCGAAAGAGCCTGCCAAACACGTAGGCGATGAAGCCGCCGCCCGAGTGAATCCCACCCACTGGGTTGGGTCGTGGGGTGAAGTGGAAGCCGCCGAGAGAGTAGGTTTTGTCCGTGTCTACTATAATCACTGTCACACTCTTGCCTAATTGCGCCTTGACTTGGGTGCGTATTTTCTCGGCTATCCGCTGAGCGCCTCTCAGGGGAAGACTAACGTAGGAGAAGGGTAGATTGCTCCCATCGATTGCTCCCTCCGAACCGTGCATCAACGCTTGGCAAAGACCAGCTTGTTCCAGCGCAACCTGCTTGTGGGCGCTCCCCTCTTCAAGCGGGTAGGTTCGGAAACGCCTGATCGTCTTCTTTTTGAGATTGCATAGTGGTCCGAGAAAGCAGCCCCAGACACGGCGCATCCAGTATTTCGCCAATAGGCGGGCCATCCATCTTGGGCGAACCGAGCCTTCGTCCACGATGTTGCCGAGCGCTGTTGAAACCGCCTTCTCGGAGACCGTTACGAAGTCGTCGTTCTCCACTCTGCCCTTTATGGAGTTGATTGTGTGTTGGAGGTGGTTCTCGCCTGGTCTCCAGTAGTCGGTTGTTATCGCCAGCGTCTTGTATCTAGCCTTCACTCTCAATCCGCTGCTCAGCGTTCACTCTTCTAAAGTGGCTTATTCAAGAATAGGGTTGTTTAAATATAACGATGTTAACCAAACAATTTCTGGCTTCGGAATAAATACGCTCAATCCATCACGGTTATACACGTGAAAGATTGCGTCTAAAAATGGGAAGCCAAAGGGAGGGTCATAGAAAAGTGCCCGAGAAACAAAACGACGAAAAGAAGAGCACAGACATCTATCAACTCCTCCTCGAGGCTTCCGAGAAGCAGAGGCGCCAGAAGAGAGCTGAACTCCTCAAATCCGTCGGCGTTGAAGACCTCTTCGAAGAAGGACGCATAAGGGTTGACATGAAGACATGCAAGGGCGTGGAGTGCAAGCTCTGCATCAAGGTATGCCCCACAAACGCACTCTACTGGAGAGCGGGAGAGATAGGCGTCACCGAGGAGCTCTGCATATACTGCACCTCCTGCGTTCTATACTGCATGGTGGACGACTGCATCGTGGTGGAGAGAAAGCGTCCAAACGGCGAGCGAGAGCGATTCGGCAAACCCTTAGATATATCCTCACTTTGGGAGCGCCTCAACACTAGAAAAAGAATTGACGCCGTAAAGATGATTTTGCCAGACGAGGAAGCCTTCCTAAAACGCTACCGCAGACCCATCTTAGAGCTTGAAGAAGAAAAGAAAAGATAAACTCCCCAGCAGTTTTATGCGGTCACGTGTTGGCAAGCCTGTAGGTGTGGCTTTGAATGTTGCAGTCAACCCTGCCTTCTTCGAACAATTTTCGCAAGGGTCCAAAGATTTTCTTCGGCGGTTTTCCAAGTTGTTCAGCGATTTCTATGATAGTTAGAGGCTTCGCTGATTTCTTCAGCACCTCAACAATCTGCTCATCAGTCTTCCCCAAACCTGAACGCACTCCTCTGGTCTGAAGCCTCTCTGTTTATTCTTTTCTGTTTTATAGAAGTTTTGCACAAAAAGGATTTTTTGGATAGCGAGTGATGCGGAGAAGTAGATTCAGAGGGATTCCCCTTTTTTCTTTGTTTATTTATGCTGGTATTCGTATTCAATGAAAAAATAGTCACTCTTAAATATAAATGGAGTCGTCATTATCTTTGTTTAAACCGAAAAATAAACTCTGATGGGGTGTTCGTTTGAAAAAGGAGACTGAAAGTTCCGCATATTCGGAAATGTTGGAGAGAGCATTTGTTGCGGTTGTAGTTGCCGCGCTTATAGTTGCTACCGTTGCACTTAATATAGCTCTTTTATCATGGGCAATCTTCTTTTTCATAATTTACGGCATTCTATACTTAAGTTACAAATTAAGCAAAGTGGAGAAACTATTGTGGCAAATGGAAGAAACCATTAGAAGGCAAACGAGTTAATCCAAAAACTTAGTTCAGAAATTCACTTCACGTTGCCTTAAAGATAAGCAGAAATGCAGCATTATCTTTTACCGCACTTCTTCACATTTTTCAGGCTTGAAAGACTTATTTCCATTTTTCTTGCAGGAACTTCGGAATCTCGGAGGAGTCTCTTGGTCCCACGAGGACTTCCCATCCGCTCAGTTCTTGGATTTCTCCGCTGAGCCTCGCAGCCTTGCCAGGTATTATCAGTTTTCTGTGCCTCACCTTCTCCTCAGCCTTGTTCTGCTTGATTGCCTCAGCCACCTTGTCGGACGTGAGCTTTCTACCCGCCACCGAGCTGTCCACGGCTAATCCTTCGGTGTCAACAACGAGCAGGTAGCAGTTGATGCCCGCGGACTCTATGTCTGAGGCAACAGTGTAGTAGGTGAGCGCGAAGTTCGTGGTCATCATCACAGGCGAGTTCTCGTCTGGCGTGCCAAACACCTTTAATCCAGGCTCAACCGCCACGGGCTTCCTCGGGTCAGTGTAGATATTCTGCCTCAAAACAACCGTGGGCAGAAGCGACCAGCCCTCAGTGCTGTGCAATACGAGAATGTCGGAGTATCTGTTAATCAACACAGAGGCAATGTAAGCCTCATTCCACATGTTAACCTCGGGAACATCAGCCTTCTCCTTCCAAGCCACGATAGGCGTGCCTATCAATGGAAAACCTAGTAACTCATCGCCTCTCTTGGACGCAGCCCTACGGAGCATGGTGAAATTGTTGACAGTGTCTGCAAGTCCCTCGTCGGGGAACGTGCCAGGGTCCAGAACGAGGTCTTTCACGCCGTATTCGATGAGGGTCTTAGCCAATGAGCGAAGGAGTTTGAGGTCGTTTGGCGCGAAGACAGCCAGCGGGCAGTCGTACATGAGGCAGAGTTCAGCCATGTCCCTCCAATTGTCTTTAGTAGCCGCGTAGAGGAGGGGTCTCGCCTTGGGAGCAGCCATCAGACCCGCCTCAAGCACTTCAGGGTTGAAGGAGCAGAGGGTGAGCGGCAGGCTTGTGTTTTCTGAGACTTTCTTCACGGCTGATTTGAACTTGTCAGGGTCGTTTGAGGTCGACCTAACCGCTATCATGTCAAGCTTCAGCTGCTTACCAATGTAGGTGAAAGAGAAACCCTCGGTTTTCTTGACTCTGTCCATTAGTTCCTCGTCTGGCATCTCGTCCGTGACATCGATGGCTATAGCTGTCGGGTTGAAGTAGGCTAGTTCGTGGCGGTACATGACGAGTTTTCCGCCAATCTTGACCGCTTTGTCGCCTGCGCCTACCGTCACTTCTTTTATTGAGGGTTTGAGCATGTCCCAGAGCTTCTGATAAGCCTTCTCGTACTGCTTCTCCAAGAGCGGCGTGCACAATTCAAGGGCTATCTCTCTGTTCACCAGCTTGGCGGCGAAAGCCATGCAGTTCTCTTGCCCACACTCTTTGCAGTTGGTCTTCGGAAGCAGAACGTAGATGTCGATTGGACTGAGCTCCCTCACGCCTGTCTTGCCGACTTCTCGCTCTGTCATGTTCGCTCACTTTTTTTACATCTTCATCGTGACCCAGTCGCTGACGAGTTCGGGTCTGCCTCTGCCTCGAACAGCCACCAACTGCTTAATCACATCTTTTACAGTCTTGACTGCGGCTGGGTGCATCATCATGAAGACGTCGACGCCCGCCAACAGCAGAGTCAACGCAGTGACTGTCTCCCAGATTGGTCCCCTAAGCTCTCGCGGACCCCACTCAGGAGCCATCTTCATCCACGCCTCACGTGCAGCCCAGGCGTTCGTGGTGCCCGACGACAACGGGTGCTGGAGCTCTGGGTCGCCCATCAACCCTGCCAGGCGGGCTCGCTCCATCGTTGTGAAGGCGTAGTCCAAGCCGTATCCGAGAGCCGCCGTGGTCGTGTCCATTATGATTTGCTCTCTGGGGATGAACTCGTACAGCTTGCGGTTCAGCTCCCTCGCGTGGTTGAGGTCCATCGAAGTAAAGGCTAGAGCCACTTGCCCATGCTTTTTAATCATCTTTGCCGACCTCTCAATGTCCATGTCTAGGGTTATCGAGCTCATTAGAAGTCTCTCGCCCTCGGCAACCGTCGCAACTTTCTCGAAGACCTTCAGGTCCTTCTCAGGGTCTCCGCAGCCGCCCACGACTATGGGCACGTCAACCGTTTGAAGCACGTTCTCAACCGTTTTTGCTGCCTCCTTGGGCGGCGTGTCCTTTAGCAAGGGGTCAATGCTGACCAAGTGAAGCGTTATCATCTCCGCCCCAAACCTCTCCACAGCCAACTTCGCCCAAGCTGCAGGGTCTTCCAAGACCTCTTCAACGTGCATCTTTACGGCTCTAGCCAGCGGAACCTTCATGTCAAAAACGTCAAGGGTTATCACGGGCGGGTGAGGAGTGGGATTCTCGAATAGGTAGTAGGCTGGGGACCTTTCGCCGCCAACTATGATGGATTTTCCTCTGGTTCCGCCCTCGCTTTTTGTTGCCCCGAGTTTCACTTCCGCTATTTGTCCAGGATAGGTCTCGACGGGGGGAATGAAGTCCACTTCGATAATCGTTGATGGCTTAGCCTTGGGGGGAACAACCGTGGGAACCGTGACTCTCGGGGCTGCGGCTACGATGCCTGGTTGCAGCCAGATCTCTAGGTCGCCGACCTCTATGTCCACGTCCTCGAGTTCCAACTCTTGAAACTTGCTCAGGAGTTCAATCAGTTTGGGACTGAACTTGACAGCGGCTTTCTTAGCCTCTTCCTCCTCCTCTTCCCCCATGGTGCTCACTCTTCTCTTTCGCCCTTGGACTTCTCGCTCCTCGCGGGTCGGATGATCACTCTCTTGGCGTAGATTTTCGCGTCCTTCAGAATTATCTTGAAGCCGCCTGCTGCCAGGGGCACGGTTGGCAATTCGGCAACAGGCTTTGGCGCAAGCTCTTCCTCTTCGACAGCTTCTGGCGCTGTGGCGACCTCGACGGGCTTAGCCTTCCAGCGCTCTACAACGGGGTGAGAGCGAGATTCTAAGAAGGTTTTTAAATCGCCTACTGTCTTCGCCTCGTTCTCAGTCGCGATTTTGTCCAGCAGTTCCTTGGGGACGAAGTCTTTGACCCGCTCCTTTATGCTTTCAGGCAGCCAAACGATGCGGTTCCATCCGCCGTCGGCTTGAAGGAGCTTCGGCGACCTCAAGTACTCCACCGACAACCCGTGGAATCCATCGACTTGTCTGCCTCCTGCTGTGGAATCCGCGATTGTGGAGAAGGGCAAGCCGTTGACGGTCAGCTCCTTGTAGCCACGGTGGACTATTCCAAACCCGTCGACTTCGGGAATGTAGAACGCGCAAGCCTCAAAGCAGCCACACGAGGTGTGAGGATAGCCAAAACCAGTGTAGAGCCAGACGCGAGTGACCTCGCCCAGCGACTTCTTTTTCACGGTTTCGTTCACACCCGAGTACTCGCCTTTCACTGGGTCGATGAGTTCTCCCTTGTCTATCTCGTAGACTGGCCCCTTCGGGTCTACTCTTGCCGTGGCTCTCGCGTCAAACCAGCTGATGGATCCACAGTTGGAGTATCTCTGAGGCGTTATCACACAGACGTGCGTGGGAGCAAAAGACTGGCAGAGGCTACAGCCATAAAATTTGTCGACCTCCTCGTCCTTCAATCCCCTCGCCTTGGCGTCCCGAGCCTCGTAGATCTTCAAAGCTTCTGCATACATATCTTTGACCTGTGCGGGGTCGGTTATGAAGGTCACCTGTATCTTCTCGATGATTGGCAGCTCGTTCTTGTAGAGTCGCTGAAGAACCTTCCCGATGTGTGTGAAGGAGTTCAAGCCCTTCTCGAAGGACTTCTTGCTCAGTCGCAGCCAGATGTCGTAGCGCTGGTTGAGGTGCATGAACCCTTCGATGTAGTTGCAGAAGGCGTGGATTCGGCGCTCCACAACGCTCTCCAACCCCTCCTCGAGTTGTTTCCCAGCCACTTCGACGAGGATGCCGAACGGGTGGGAGCTGCCGACTTCCATGCCTTTGATGTCGGGTCCGATGATTATGACTTTTCCGTCTTCGACTTCGTCTGAATCTCTAACCCTGGCGAGTTCGAACTTGGTGTCGATGCGCTCGCCGCCCAGCTCAACCTGTGTGTCCTTGTATCTTATTCGTTCTCCCTCGTAGATGACTCCAACGTCGACTGGTATATCCTTAAACATGGACATCTTTCCTTTTCACTCTCCTCCCAGTTTGCTTATGATGACTTCTAGACTCTGAGCCCAGTCTCCGACTGAGAGATTTGGAAAAGACCAAGACGCGTGGGGGTGATAATACCTGTCCAAACTGATGGTCTTCAGGTTGCGCCCGAAGTGCTTGAGCGAGGACAGGATTACCCACTCCATGTAGTATGTTATTCCCATGAACAAGGCGAGGTCGTACTGTCCCAAGCCGTCCAGACCCTTCCATTCCGAGTCCTCGAGTCTGTTGGCTACGTCCACGGCGCTCATCCAAGAGGCTGCTTGAAAGCCCCTCTTGTTGAACTCGCCTATAATGTGCGCCGTGGCTACCACTGGAATCTTGCCAGCCTCGGCTATGCGAATGGCGTAGTCTATGGCTTTCTTGTCGCCTGCGTCGACCTCTGCTGCTTCGTGTCCAACGATGAGGATGGGGCGCTTCGCCTTCTTCACCATGGCAACCACGACTTCTGGCTTGGTGATGACCAAGGCTTTTGTGGGTCCTGGGATTTCTGCCTTCTGCCAGGGTTCAGCCGCTGCCATTTTAGGCTTCCCCCTTTCTCTTTCTTATCATTCTCGGCAGAAGAGTCGGGTCTGGGATTCTGCCCTCCCTCCATTGTTTCTCTTCTAGTATTCTGTGAATCTCTTCTTTCATGGTTATGGGGATGTCTAATTCGGTGCGGACGTAGAGGTTGATGTCGTCTGGTAGGGTGCCGTAGAGTCGCTTGTGCAGGTCGATGTAATGCGTTAGTTTGATGGCTCTTCCCTTGGTGGTGTCGTTCGGTCGCATGCACAGCTTGGCTATCATCACCATAGCCTCCTCCTTAGACTCAGCCGCATAGAAGAGATGCTCCGGAGCGGGACCAACATACACGCTGTCGCCAGTCCTCGCGTCGTGAACATGCCAGTCTTCCTCGCGGTCCCTTCTTCCCAACAGCATTCGGCGATACTTAGACCCGTGAGGACCAACTACGACTGGCACGCCAAGCCGCCAGAAGCCGCTTCCGATGGCTGCAGCCTTCTGGGAGTAGGCGCCCCAAGCCAGCCCGACTGCGCCCACACGGTTGAGGATGTAATCGGCGATTTCTTCGTAGTTGGCTCGCAGGTTTCGCTTGGCGAATATGCTCGCGATTTTGATGGCTGCACCGGCTATGTGAGAGTTGGCAACGCAGGAGCCAACGTTCACTATTCCTCCAGCCTCGAAGGCTCCAGAATACTGTTCATAGAGGGTCTTCCCCTCCTCGTCCTTGTACATCGCCGCTGTCATGGCGGCGCAGCCAGAAGTGACCACGATGTAGCGGCGGTTGGCGAACTCCTGGCAGATTTCAACGACTTCTTTCCCACCGTGCGGGTAGTTGGAGCATCCTACAACGGCTACCACGCCTGGAATCTCGCCCAAAACTATGGGGCTTCCGACGTTGCGTATCTCCACGTCCTGTATGGCGCCTCTGCCAGACCGAACCTTGAACTTCTCCTCCTTGAGCTTCTTCTCCCCAGCCCTAACAATGTAGCTATGAAGGGGCAAGTCTACTTGACAGGCGTTTTCGCAGCGCCCACACCCGACGCACAGGTCGTAGAGGTTTGCCAACGGTTCTAGGTTGCCATCTGCGGCTTCGGTGACGGCTTCCATTATTTGGAGGTCTTGTGGACAAGCTCTCCTACAGTCGTTGCACTTCTTACACGCCTTAGAGCCTTCAACAATGCCCTCTACTTCTGGGATAGCCTTGAACTTCTTACGCGTCGGCGCAACCTTGACCGCGGTTCTCACGGCGACCTCGCCGACTTTCTCTGGGTCGAGGATGAGCACGCCTGGGACTTTTCCCTCGACCAGTTCTGTCACGGTTGCGTCCACTGGGGCTTTTGTTCGGTTCGGCAAGCCCATGCAGTTCTTCTCGCTGGTGACTATGACTGGCGCCTTGATTTTCTGGGCTTCGAGCAGGGAGTCTGTTCTCACGCATTGCTCGTCTAGGATCACGATGTCGGGGAGTCCGCTTCTTATGAATCTGAGCTGCCAAGAGATAGGACCAACTATCTTGGCTTTGGGGCTGTAGCGGGTCACGTCGTGGGCGGTGCAGCAGAGACCGCAGACTTCAACCTCGTCGTAGAGCCCGTTCTCCTTGAGGTAGTCGACTATGCCCGTGGCTGGAACCACGTTGTGCCCTATGCAGAGAATCGTGGGTTTCTGCGCGTCAATGGCTCCGTAGCCGAGGTCTACGAGCGGTGCCTCCGGGTCTGCTTTGGGGTATCCCAATGCCGTAATCTGGACTATGTCGGCTATCTCCAATCCCAGATGGTCTATCATGCCAGCGTGAAAGACCTTGGATTCGAAGTCTATGTTGTTGCCCTCTTGCCCCGTGTGCGTCGACGACAGAAGGTGCGTTATCTGGTTTTCACAGTAGTCGAGGATCTCTTCAAGGTCGCCGAGGGTCTTGGGTCGAACACCGCAGACCAGCCGAGTTATCGGCGCCTCAACCTCTATGTTGATTCCTCCGATGTCGATTGGGTATCCCGCCCCGTACTTGTCGATAAGGTGTTCGAACATGTGACGAGCGTGAGCCGTGTGAGTGGACGCTCCGATGAGGCAAGCCAGCAAGACTATGCGTGACTGCTGGGCTTCCATGTTAATTCCGCAGGCGCCCCTCTTTCCCGCAGTGAGGTCGCACTTGCCGAAGGTGCAGAGGCAGCAGACGTCGCAGTAGGGCATATAGAACGGCTTGTATCTCTGCAGTAGCCTGTGGTCCCACTCTCTGAGGGCGGTTATGGACGGAAACGGCGTGGGTCCAACAGACTCTGTCCACGTCTCTTCCATGACTCTGCCGAAGCGGAGTTCCAGGTCCTTTATCAAGGCTGTGTCCGTCTTCAGCTCCTTAATCTTCATAACCACGTTTTTCTTCGACAACTATCTGCACGTCTCATTAACTTGTTGAAATAGGTGAATAATCCAAGAGGCTTATTTAATCTTTCTCACAGCTAATTCCCATGATTCTCCACAAGTCCCGAAAATTATTTTTTACTTAAGCCTTCGATTTTCTCGATGACGCTCCACGCTTCGTCTCTTGGTATTACTCCTAACTCGATGAGTGCAGGGACCACTCGGACTTCGTATCCGTCCGGCCAGCAGCCGTCCTCTCTTTGTTGCTTCAGGATTTTTTCGAGCGCGTGTTGAACAGTCTTGTTGTCGGCTTTAAACCCAGCGGTTGTGAGACCGTCGAGGGGAGCCACCCAACTCCACACTGGCCACTTTTTCGTCCATTTTTCCGCCTCTGTCAGTATGAATTTCTCCAAGGCGCTGCATGCTTTCTTTATGGTTCGTGAGTCTTCTTTTTCGCCAGCCTTGATCAAGGCTCTGATAGCACTCTGCGTGGAGTCCGGGTCCGTTTCCGTGAGCGCGGCTTTTTCCATGTGAATCCACATTCCGTCTGGAGCCTGCATCAGTTTCAGCCAATCCACGGCTTTCCTCAAACGTCTGTCGTCTCTGTAACCCGCCTCGATAAGCGCCTCCACGGCGTCTGCAGTCAGCGTAGGGACCCCCATCTCGGTGTTAGACCAGAATGGAACCTTATCCATGGGCAGGGCTGGGTTCTCACGCCAGCCTCCGTTCGATTTCTGCAAGCTCCATAGGAACAGAGTCGCTCTTTGCACGGTCGACGAGTTCGGTTTTTCACCATACTCGATTAGGTCTAAGACAGCCTCCGCCGTGGCTGTAACGGACGAGGGTTCACCGCGGTCCTTTCCGAACCCGCCGTCGTCGTTTTGGAGGAGCCGCATTTCTCTCAGATATTTCTGGGCTATAGAGGTGTTCAGTTTACCTAAGTCTCTGAGCAGAGAGAGTTTTCTCCAAAGAGACGCCTTTTTCCAGAAGCCCTCGACTGGCGCGCCCTTCAACTCCATCAGTAGACACCTTAAATATCTAGTTAGCGAGATTCTTCCTCATAAATTTCGCCCAATTCTGAGGAGAGCGCATGCCATGTCCATAACCGTATCAGACGCGCAGAAACTCTCGGCAAAGACTTTCAAAGAGATAAACGAGAAACTCGACACGATCCGTGGGAAGGGCTGGAACCCCTTTGTAATCGTGACAGACATTCTCGAGGAGGCTGGCGAGAAGGCGTCCATCGTGAAAGGCTTGGAAGGGTACAAGCCTCCGGAGAAACCCAAGACCAAGGAGATGTTAGCCACAGAGCTCTCCGACCTACTATACGGAGTGTTCGTTCTAGCAGAACACTACAATCTCAGCCTCGAAGAGTCTTTCGTCAAGACCGTTGAGGGATACAAACACCGATTCACACGGTAAGTCTCTAAGGTCGTCGCCACCATGCACAGTGGAAGAGACCAAAAACCGAGTTACAGGTGAACAACACCACAGCATCAAATTCTAAGCGCACGCCCTCAGAATGTTTTAAAATCTACAAAAAATCTCGCGGCGGTATGCGTTTTCTGAACTTAAGCTTTTCCGTCAACCTTTATATGAGACCCCTCTAAAGTTCTGCTTAATCGAGGTAAAGCACGATGACCCGTGAGGAGATGCTGAAAGCCGCCGACTTGACTTTCAGAAACGCGGGCTTTCAAACCTCTGAAACGTGCACCGCGCGACCGAGTTGCTTCGATTTTGCCGCGAGGAGGCGTGGTCAACTCGCCTTGGTCAAGGTGCTAGTCAACATCGGTTGCATCTCGAGCATAGACGCCTCTGAACTTCGGTCCATATCGGCCTGCCTATCGGCCGCGCCCCTGTTTGTGTGCGACAGAGCCCGTGACAAACCGCTCGAAGACGACACAGTCTACACACGATACGAGGTCTATGTTGCGACGCCGAAGACCGTTGGAGATGTTGTCTTCCGCGACATGCAACCGTTGATAGGGGCTGGACCCGGCGGCTACTACGTCAGACTCGATGGTGAAGTCATCAAGAAACGGAGACAAAAGCTGGGACTGTCAGCTGGTAAACTGGCGGAGCTCATGGGGACATCGAGGAGAACCGTCTACGGCTATGAGAGGGGCATGACCAAAGCCTCCGTAGCCACAGCCTACAACCTCGAGTGGACATTAGGCGTGCCCGTGATCAAGCCGATCAACCTGTTTGAACCGCCATCAGGGGACATGGGCTTCTTCGCGGCAGCCAAGCGCGTCATCTGCAAGAATCGATTCCTGAAATCGGTCTTGAGGAAATTGTCTCGCTGCAACTTCAGAGTTGCGCTCACGAGGAGGGCGCCCTTCGACTTTATCGCCCAGTTTCCCGATGCGGGACTGAACATCATCGGTGGGGTCGCTGACACAAGAGAGAGGGATGTTGACAAGAGAACTAAGGAGATAATGAGCGTCAGCGAGATAGTCAAGGCTCAACCTGTATTCATAACAGACCGCAGGCATGTTCCTGAAAACGACATACCGCTCATTCATCAGGAGGAGCTCCTAAAGGTAAGGCTCCCAGAAGACATACTATCTCGGTTTTAAGCGGTCAACCTCGTCTGCTTAGCCTCATTTTCCCTTTTCAGCTTCTTCGCTGGCTTCCAAGACTTCCGCACAAAATCAGGATAGGCACCAAACTCTTCAAGCCATTTTTGCAGGAAACGGACGGTTCTAGGGTCAGCCACGTAGCCGGAACCCATCTCTTCTCCGTATTTTTGCCTCAGTTGCTCAATCGACTTGTCCCTCTCCACCTTGGCGATTATGGAAGCGGCGGAGACTATGGGATACTTGGCGTCTGCCTTGTGCTCCGAGACTATCTTCACCTTGAGCGAGAGGTCTTCGGCTATGTGGCGTCCGAACCTGTCGGCTATGACGTCGGAGGCGTCCACGTAGGCTACATCGGGTTTTAGGACTGTTATCACCTTCGCCATGGTCTGAGCCTCCAGACGATTCAGCCGATGCAGTTTTCGTCCCTTCTCAACAACGCGGTCGATCTCGGCGGGAGACAGCATAATGACGTGACATTGAAGAGCCAACTTCCTAATCTCCTCAGCCAACAGTTCACGCCTGTGCGGAGAGAGAACCTTAGAGTCTTTCACGCCCAGGTTCTTCAGTTTAGCCAAGTCTTTCTCGTCGATCAAGACGCCCGCTATGGCGAGTGGACCGATAATCGACCCGCGTCCCGCGTCGTCAACTCCCGCGATCCTCATGTTTCACTCGGGCTCCTTTAAGCGGTTTCACGCAGGAATTGGATAGCCTTGTCGATAATAAGGTTGTGAAGGCTCTGCCTGTTCTCGTAGTTGACCTCGAGGATTTCTGTGTCTTCTCTAGCAATGATTGTTTGGATGAGGGGGTCTCGCGCCCTGAAGTGTATGGTTCCCAAGACTGCCTTTTGGCTATTCAGGGCTTCGGACACAGCCTCTTTGAAGTGCTGGGAGAAGAGTTCCATGGGTCCTACCTCGTCGATGATTATGACTTGGGCGTTCGTCGCCGCTTCACGTATGGACTCGGCGCCTATGTTGTCCAAGTCTTCGAGGTTGACTCGATACCTGCTCACCTGTGGACCGACTGGTTGATTCACGTGCGCCAGCCAACCCCTCCGCCCAGTGGAGTAGTCGACTAACTCGAAGCCCACGCGGCTTCCTCCTTCACGGACTTCACGACTAATCATGCCCATGACTCGGTATCCCTTCTCCTTCAAGGCGTCGGCTGCTCTGAGCAGAACGGTTGTTTTTCCTATGCTCGGTCGCCCGGTTATGAAGAACAGGCGTTTCAAGAGAGCCACCGTGAAACTCAACAATTACTTTTAAGAGTCTTGGACTATTAACGAGTTTTTGTCTGTCATGGTCTCCTGAGGCGTAACAGTGGAATCGAGTTTCGATTTTCCAACGGAGTTTGTCAAGGAAGGAAAAGTGAGTGTCTTAGTGCCCAGACTTGGGGCTTTTGTCAGGGAGGCTTGGGAGTACGCTCCTTCCAAGGCGCCCGTGTTCTACAATCTAGCCATGGAACTGAACAGGGATCTGGCGGTTGTGGCGCTGCAGACCTATCAGAGAACCGTGAAGCGAGAGGTTTCCGCATGTGAGCCCCTCACTGGCTGTGGAGTTCGAGGCGTGCGAATAGCCGCCGAGGTTGAGAGTGTTCGAAAGGTTGTTGTCAACGACATAAGTCCCACAGCCGCAAAGTTGGCACGGTTCAACGCGGAACACAATGGTTTGGGTGGGCGTGTCTCGGTGGCCAACGAAGACGCGAACCTCTTTCTAAACAGATACGCCGCCCCCCGCAGGAGATTCGACTACATCGACGTTGACCCCTTCGGCTCTCCGATTCCATACGTTGACTCGGCTGTGCGGGCTCTGCGCGACGGCGGCTTGCTGGCTCTGACAGCCACAGACATGGCTCCGTTGTGCGGCGTGCACCCGAAAGCCTGTGTTCGAAGGTATTGTGGAAGACCGCTGCGCACCGAGTACTGCCACGAATTGGCGGTGAGGCTTCTGTTGGGCGGTCTAGCCATGACCGCCGCGAAGCATGATATGGGCATCAGCGGCGTGTTTAGCTATAGCGTCTATAACTATGTCAGAACGTATACTGTTGTTAATTATAGTGCGAAGCAAGCCGATGAGAGCCTTCAAAACATGGGCTACGTGCTTCATTGTTTCGCGTGTTTCCACAGAGAAGCATCCAGAAGGAGCATTCCTTCACTGAAGCGAGAGTGCCCCGAGTGCGGTTCAAAACTAAGCGTTGCTGGACCCCTGTGGCTCGGCAGACTCTGGAACAAAGAGTTTTCCCTAAACATGAAGAGAGAGCTCAAAGGAAAACACCTCAAGCACGAAAGGGAAATCTTTAGGCTGCTTTCTCTCGCGTTAGGCGAGGTTGATGCGCCAGCCACCTACTACGTCATCGACAAAGTCTGCGACAAGTTCAACTTACCCATTCCTTCCATGTCGAGAATAGTTGCGGAGTTGAGGAACGCTGGCTTTCAAGCCGTCCCAACCAGCTTCAGCACCAAGGCTGTGAGAACCGACGCACCCGCAAGGTTCATTAGGGAAACAGTGAAGGGATTATCTATTCCCGCTGGATAAACCTGTAGAGAGACTGTGGTTATGAGAGCTAGGCGCGTCTGTTCCGAGGTTTCACGGTTCTTGTTGCTAATCCTCATTGTGATTTCTCTCGCCACGTTCTTCCCGAGTGGCACGGCGGCGCCTTCTAGTTCCTACTCCTACAGGTTTGTGGTTGACAGAGACGGTGTCACGAGCATCAGTGTTGGTTTCGAGAGCTCTGACACCACTGGTTCTTCCTGGGTTTTTGTGCCCAAGTTCTCCTCTTGGAGCAAAAGCGTCACCTCTGGCAGCGTTACGCAGAGCCAGACAGTGGAAACCAACCAAGTAGTCGACGAAGACTTCTACTTCTATCAAGCCTTCCAGTTCTCCTTCAAGTCCTCGGCTGGCTCCTTCGGAATGAGCATACAGTTCAGCATGAGCACGGGAGCCTTGATCATAGAACCCCGTGGAATGTTCTTCTCCCACCAGATAGGCTTTGAGCCACACAGCACGGGCAGCGCTGAGGTTGCGTTTCCATCAGGGTACACGGTGACGCAAGCTATTGCCTCTGGAGAGAACAACTACAGCCCGACACAGACGAGCGCCCACAGCGTGTCGTTCAACCCTCTTCAGGAGAACATTATGAGGCTGCAGGTCGAGTTCTCCACAGACGTCTCCAAGCCTGTTCTCACAACGATAAACCAGGGTGTTTTCAGCTTCAAAGCCGTGAAGAGGTATGAGGACTACGCCCGTGGCATCCTGAGTGTTTTCAACTCGGTTTATAGCAATCTTACACGACTGTTCAACGTCACCCTCACCAACGTTGAAGTCCAGTTCTTCATCCCAGATTTCGACACCTTCCTCTCCGTGGGCGGCTACGTCCCTTTCACTCGGGGCAAAATCGGTGAGATAAACATCAACATCTTCTTCGTGCGAGCCGTGAACGGAACAATAGAGGTCATCGCAGTGCACGAACTCGTCCACCACTTCGTGTGGGAGGCTAGGCTGTCTCCCGATGATTTTCTCTGGTTTCACGAGGGCATGGCAGAGTATGTGAGCGTCGAGACAGTTGACACGCTGGGCTTTGAGGGCGCCGAATACGAGAAAGAGAGACTCGAGCAAGGGGCAACACAGCTTGGTGGAGATTTTGGTTTCGTTCAGCAGTGGAGCCCGAACTCTCAGCCGCAGGACGTGGGGGCGTACTACGCGGCGTCTTACTACGTGGTCAGCGAGTTGGCTAACAGGTACGGCGGATTCGACTTCTACAGACGCTTCTTTGAACTCATTCGGAACCTCACCGTCAACGACGACAACCTCCTCGCCTACTACCTGAGCAAGGCTGCGAACGCCTCAGTAGCCCTAGTTCTGCGAGATTGGGGCTTCAGCGTCTCCGACCTCTACACTTCTCCCCTGCTAATAGACGAGGCGGAGAGAGCCCTCTCACAGTTGAACCCGATTTGGCAGCCGTACAAGTTCCTGGCTGAATACCTGTTTACGCAGGCGCTGCTCAACTTTGAGATGGGGAACGTAGAGAGGGGAAACGCGTTTCTTCAGGCAGCTATTGCTATAGCCTATCTGGCTCCTCTGTTGACGTTGCTGACCATAGCCGTCATCCTCTTTGTTGTCGCCTATGCGCTCTACAGATACAGCAGAAGGACGAGACCGAGCGTTCAGCCGACGCCGACAACCGTGGAAACAGTCGGATAAACACGAACACAGCCATTCTAAGGATACTGAGAAACTACCATAACGTGGGCCTTATCGTAGGGTTCCAAGCGCACGACCTCTCTAACCCTGAAACCCCTAGCGCGTAGGGTGAGAGTCTCGCGCTTGTAGACTTCCGTTGGCTCCTTCGTGACGTCGATGCTCTGAGCCTTGACAGCCAACAAAACCCATCCGCCTTTCACGAGGAACAAGTCGGCGTTGTCCGCCAGCACCTTCGCCTGTTCAGGCTGAGCTATGTCGCAGTATACGTCGTCAACCTTCTCAACCAGCGACGCATACCGTTCTGGAAGTCGGGCGTCGGCGAGTATAGGCGACATGTTGGGACGGAAGACGCAGACGTTGTTCACGAGTTCGCGAATGCTGCGAGCCGCAAACTCCACGCAATAAACATGTCCCTTCTCGCCTATAATGTCAGAAACGTGACTCGCAGTTGTTCCAGACGCTGCACCCAGATACAAAACCCTGTGACCAGGCTGGATGGGAACAGTTTCTAACCCCTTTAGAATGGCGGCTGCGAGTTTGCTTCTGAAAGCATCCCAAACCCTGTACTCCACACTCTTGAACTTGATTAATCGTTCGCCGTAGACGCTTTTTCCAGGCGCTAGGTTTTTAGTGGAAAGTCTCTTGGCTCCGTCTTCCAGAGTCGCCCAATAGATTTCTGGAAAAGCTGGATGTGGCTTAACCTCTATAGCCACGTCTGCCTCTCCTAAACGGTCTTCTAGGTCGAGGTTTCTCGGCAAAAGCCTTAGGAGACACTGGCGGGGGCTCGGCGTACTTATCCTCAATCTCTTTGATTCGCTTCTCCACGTCCGCCTTCAAATGATCCCCAATATACTTGCCGCTAAAGGCGTCGGATCGAGCCGCTATAGCCAATTTACCCGCCAACGTCCTCGCGATCTTCCCCCTCTGCCAACGCTTAGCCTCGTGTATGAGCGTGTGCTGAAAGATTATTCCATGCTTGGGCGGACGCGTTCCAGTCTTCAATGACCTAAACAAGGCTTTTTCAGCGCCCAACACCTGTATGGTGCTGGCAGGCATCTTCGCCAGGTTGGTCAACCCCCCGGCGATCGCTATGAGCCGCGCCCCCAGCAATGAGCCTATCAGCGCCTTGATGTTTGGCGCCACACTCTCCATTGTGGAGTCCATGTAGCCCTCCATCTTCTGCCGTTCGTCATAAAGCATCAGAGTATTATCGCACAGAGTCTGAATCTGGCTCAAGTCTTCTTCTGGCAAGTCTGCGCCCATAGACTTCTGAGCTGCCTCTGCTGTTTGCTCCGCCCTAGCCTTTGGTAAACCTTCCTTCTCCAAATTCTCAACGGTGAAGTTCTCTCTTGTCCCCAGTTTGGAAACTAAGCGGGCGTAGGTTTCGTGCTTTTCTATCAGTTTGTCGATTTCTGGAAAGTGGAGTCCATACCACTCGCGTATCCTACCCATGAAGAGGTTAACGGTCTTGTCGAGGTCGTCAACGGTCTGAATAGCTTGCGCCACAACTAAATCTCGCTTCTCCACAGCCTTGCGCACCCGCAGCTTGGTCAGTTCCATAGAAACCTCGTGCGTCCACTCTCGGAATTCTTCAGCCTTTGTCACAAAGCCAGTTTCAACAGCAAACTTCTGCATGTTACCGCGAAGAAGTTCGCCCGCTTCCGATTTTCGAGTCACTTCCACCGCGATTTTCAGTCTCTCGTGAGCGTTTCTAGCAACGTCTGCGTTCTCAAACACGAAAAAGGTGTATCCCTTAGCCTTCAGCTTTTCAATCAAGGTGGTTAATTCTTCTACAATGTATCCGGCTTCGATTTTAGTGAGCCTTTCAGCCGCTTCTGACGGGTTTTTGGGAAACAAAACGTTGTCGACTAATTCGGTTTTTTCGTTGAAGCTGAGAATGCCCATCACGCATTCTAGAATTGTGGCTTTCACATGTTTTTCCTCCAATTGAACGTCTTTGAGTTCATTCCGTCTCTACTCTTAAGCTCAACTTAGGAATAAATGTATTCTAAGCTCGCACTGCGTCAATTAGAAACCCATACAAAACGTCTAAATGCTTCATGCCTTCACAATTCGGTTATCAAGCTTCAAACAAGACAGAGAAGGGTGCTACGTCTGCGGTTCGGGACAAGAGACTTAGGTGTTGTTAGTTCTTTTGCATCTCTCTACGCGGCTCTCTGGTTTTTGCCCCTGTTTCCAGTGGTGGGTGTGCCGGGAAAATTTTTCCCTTTGAACAGCGTTATCGCTCCTCTAATCGGGTTGATACTTGGCCCGTATCTTGGGTTGATGGCGACCTCTATTGGAGGGTTTATCGGATGGTCTATCACTCAATCTGGACCACTGTTTTTCCTTAGTTTTGTTCCCAGCGCAACTGCATCCTTTTGCGCGGGTTTGTTGTATCTCGGCGAGTGGAAGACGATTTTTCTCCTGTACACTGCTTTGTTCTCCATACTTGCGTTTTACCCCTCAATTGGACCCGGGTGGCTGTTTCCGTTTTTCCTGTGGTTTCAAGTGTTGGGATTGATTGTTCTGGTGTCTCCCCTTAGGTTGAAAGCCTTCAATTCCCTGCATAAACGCACTACCTTTTTCGAGCTCAGCTGGGCAGTGGCGGTTGTTTCCTTCATAGCAACATTGTTTGGTCACGTGGTTGGCGGAATAATATTTCAAACGATGTATTTTCCAGCATTTTACCCTGAAATAGATTATTGGAGGAGCCTCTGGCAAGGGCTTACATTCCTGTACCCCATTGAAAGGTCAATAATAACCCTCTTGGCTACAGTTATTGGAGCGCCACTCATCAATGCACTTCGAACACATGGGTTCAAAGTCGGAGAAGAGTAAGAGGTCAAGGGATATGCAACTTTTTGGAATACGCACTCGGCTAATCAAGCCCAGAGACAATTTAGTCGACGCAACTCTGGATGCCCTTAACGAGCAGAGACTGTCGATTGAAGACAGTGACCTACTGGTTTTCGCAAGCAAAGCAGTGGCAACATCGCAAGGGCGTCTCAGAAAGTTAAGCTCGATAAAGCCTTCAGAAACAGCGAGGAGACTAGCGCGAGAGTACGAGTTGGAACCAAGCTTCGTAGAAATCGTACTCCAAGAGTCCAAAAAAATTTACGGAGGAGTTCCCAAGGCGCTGATCACGCTGAAGAACAACATTCTCACAGCCAACGCGGGTGTGGACCGAAAGAACGCTCCCAAGGGATATGTTGTGTTGTGGCCCAAAAGTCCTCACGTAATCGCAGGGAAAATACGAAGAGAAATATTGGAGAAGACTGGCAAGCGCGTTGGCGTCTTGATAGTCGACAGTCGTGTGACTCCGCTTCGCATGGGGACGACTGGCTTGGCTCTTGGGATAGCTGGGTTTGAACCAGTGAGAGACTGCAGAGCCGACAAGGACCTTTACGGTAATTCTATCTCGATTACTAGGCACGCCTTAGCCGACGACTTAGCCAGCTCCGCCCACTTAGTCATGGGAGAATCAGATGAGCGGACTCCGGTGGTTCTGATAAGAAACGCTCCAGTGAAGCACGCAGATAAGGTCAACCCGTCTTCGGTTGTCATCCCGACGGAGCAGTGCCTCTTCGCTAAACACATGGCACAGAAACCCATTAGAGAGACTCCATGTAATCGTTTTATCGAAGATAGCCAGTGAAAGTTTGTTTATGCTAGGTATTCGTATTCAATGAAGGTATAAAGAAAAAAAGAGAGTTATTGTATTGTCAAGCTGTTTTAGAGGTTAGTTGGTGTTCTCTTTTATTCATTTCATTATAGAGATATTCAAACCACGCCCCAGCTGGAGGAGTTGAAGGAAATCCCAACATCCCCCTCGTTCCCTTTACAACAGGTGCCATTTTTCTCCAAGTTTGTGATATAGGAGAGGTGAATAGGTCGTCGACTAAATCCACGTTTATCAGCTTTCTCTTGACAAGTAATCCTATACCTTCAAAGAATATTATTACAGAATACAAGTCAGCCCGAACATCAATATTTGCTGCATACTTTTTCATAGCATCAGTGAAGTCCACGAATTCTAAGCTCACTACATTCTGATACGCTTTTTGAAATTCTCTGATTCCAAATGTGGTGTATAATCTCATGACCATGTCCGTTTGTCTTAGCTTAGCCTGATTACGAATGTCCAGAATGTGATAGACAACACCACCCAATACGCCTGCTGCTGCAACAATGGCTGAAATCTCTGTTATGCCAACCATTCCTGTCACCTAAAAGAGAAGATTAAGTGAAGTGAATATTAAAAGCTAACATAATTCATTTCAACTTGCATTAAAATTTAAGGAGAAAGGTTGTCACAGTGTTCCGTTGAACAGGTCTTCATCCTTTGAAATGAGTAAGTCAACGGATGAGAGATTCTCGTTCCATTCAACGCCGAGATTCTTTATGATTGCCACTGGCACGCCCTCTCTTCCCTGACCCATAACCAACTCCGCGGCAGAGGCGATCTCATCGGCGACAGCGGTGTTTTTCACCTTCAAGACATAGTCAAACAGGTCCTTTTGGCCCTGATAGGGTCTGAAAGGGTTTAAGCCAGCAAGTCCTATGGCAAACTCAACTTGACCGCGTCTGAAAGGACGGCTGTAGGTGTCGCTTATCACAACTGAAACTTTTTTCCCAGCGAGTGTCATGATTTCCGAGCGAATTCTTTTAGCCGATTCATCTGGGTCTGTGGGCAGCAGAGCGTAGGCGTCTTCGCCTTCTACGTTCGACTTGTCCACTCCAGCGTTGATGCACACTAAGCCTTGCCTGTTTTCGACGATGAAGATTTCTGAAGAGGCTTTCACCACTTTTTTGGTTTCTCGCAGTATGAGTTCAATTAGTCT
>Ga0315306_10000180_pt1 | contig 30595 bp, 28 predicted proteins | sample TDP1_MG_FD_203803 | JGI IMG/M metagenome (GOLD analysis project Ga0315306, IMG submission 203803) | Freshwater sediment microbial communities from Lake Towuti, South Sulawesi, Indonesia - TDP1 | ecosystem: Environmental > Aquatic > Freshwater > Lake > Sediment | place: Indonesia: South Sulawesi... | reverse complement strand
GTTTGGCAACTTTGTCAATGATTTTTCTGAACGTTGACAAGCTTTAGGTTGCCCTCTTCTTGTCTCTAAATAAGCAGTTAAAACGACTTTAAACATTTCCATTATTGGCTTTGTCTAACCAAGGTTCTTAATCAAATTCCATACGGAATCTCCAGCAAAATGCATGTTCCTGATTACTTTCCCCTCTTTTCGCCCCTTCATCTCGGTTGAACTGAGATTAGCGGTACCAATCGCTATGGGCTTTCTATGGCGTTCATCAACTATCACTACAAATGAGCCTTCATCGAACTTCCCCTCTATACCAACTATGCCAGGGGCCATTATATCTGCACCATTACAAATATGCGGGACCGCTCCCATATCCACAATCACTTTAGGGAGAATTTCTACTGCTCTATCGAAATGTAAAGTTGGAGTAACTGTACCACCAGTCTTCATCAATAGCGGTTTGCCGTCAACTAGAAAAATTTCAGCTTCAGGAGTTGTCACACTTTCAACCCGTAGCTTAGGGCCAAGGAGATCTGAAAGCTTTTTGTGGAGTGCTCCATAGACTTGGAGTTCCAGATTTTTAATCTCCTTATCCTTTAGGAAATGCCTCTTCACGTTCTGTTCACCATGCTTTCGATACCTTTAATTACTTATGGAATTTAAAAAAGCGAGATATCAATTCAGTTCTCTGAAGGATGCTATGGATATGGCTAATGATATGACCACGAAAATCCTCGAAGAGAGCCTTGGGAAAATCGTACTCGTGAGATTAAAGGGCGCAAAAAGCCTAAGAGGAAAACTCGGCGGATTCGACCAGCATATGAACCTTGTGCTAGAAGAGGCTGAGGACATCAGTGAAGCTGACAAGCCCAAAAAGCTTGGCACAATTATCGTACGCGGCGACAATGTGACAATCATTTCCCCGACTCCCAGGTGACTAAGATGGGTAAAGGCACACCCGCCTTCGGCAAACGCCAGAAAAAAGTCCATGTCACCTGCAGACGGTGCGGTCGCAGAGCTTACCATATCCGAAAAAGAGTTTGCGCTGCCTGCGGTTATGGTGCAAGTAAAAAACTCCGAAGATATAGTTGGCAAACTCACTCGCTAAATAGGAAGCGCCGTCTAATTTAACGCGGTTTTTAGTGGGCCGGGCCGGATTCGAACCAGCGACCTACGCCATGTCAAGGCGTTCTAGAGTCCAGTTGGATGTCCTAACCAGGCTAGACGACCGGCCCTTCTAGTAGCGGTAATCACCATCCTCGCTTAAACTTTTTGTGTAATCAGCGAATTATAGAAATCAATCGCATTTGGGAGGTGAATCAGGATGGTAGTTAAGGCAGTTGGAGAACGATATCGATGCAACATATGCGGTAACGAGGTAACTGTCACTAAAGTTGGTGGCGGGACTCTTGTTTGCTGTGGAGAGGATATGGAGCTAATAAGTGGGTAGATGCTAAACAAATGGGGTGATAAAAAATTAGATGCGCAGTGAGTCCAAATGAAACAAGATGTCCTGGTAAAAAGAATGGAAGCCAAGAAAAAGGCTAAGAAAAGGAAGCGGGGACCGTACCGAAAATCAGCCCCTGTCGGTCGCTGATCAATTCTGAGAAAAACATTCAAGGTAACTAGCCATGCCAGCGCGGAATCGCCCGACTAGCGGAACAGGATCATACAAGTGGATAGTTCTATCGATGACAACTGTGGGCGCTTTCATGACGCCGCTCGATGGTAGTATAGTAGGCATAGCACTTCCATCGATCGCATCGAGCCTTCACATCGATTTTGCTTCACTCATCTGGGTTCCCACAGCGTATCTCCTATTCTTGACAGTTCTGCTGTTGAGCTTTGGACGATTGTCTGATATTATTGGGCGTAAGCCCCTATTCGTTTCAGGTTTTACTATTTTTACTATTGCGTCTGCTTTATGTGGGCTCTCGCAAAATGGAACCCAGCTTATCATTTTTAGAGCGCTTCAAGGTGCGAGCGCAGCCCTGATCGGCGCAACTTCGCCGGCAATAGTCACGGACGCTTTCCCTAGCAATGAAAGAGGGAAGGCTCTCGGGATAAATGCCATGGGAGTATATGTCGGTCTGTCCGCTGGCCCACCTTTAGGAGGCCTTCTTGTTCAAACTTTAGGTTGGCGTTCAATCTTCTACATTAACGTGCCTATAGGCATCGTGGTGGTAACTCTTTCTCTCGCAAAGTTGAGGGAATCGGCAATCTCTCAGCATGAGTCCTTCGATCTGCGCGGAGCCACAACTTTCTCTATTGGATTAGCAACTTTACTTTTAGCATTGACGCCGAGCGGAGAATATGGATGGGCGTCACCAACCATACTGAGTCTATTCGTAATAAGCGGGGTTTCATTAGCTCTCTTCGTTCTGATAGAAAAGATGGCTGGCGAGGCTGCGATGTTTAACCTATCTCTCTTTACACGCAACCGTCTTTTTGCAGCTGCAAATATTTCAGCGCTGTTAAATTACATGTCATACTTTGGTTTAGGCTTCTTCATGGCATTCTATCTGCAAAGGGTTCTCGGATACTCCCCCGCACAGGCAGGTTTGATGATGCTTCCGATGCCCATAACAATGGCGGCTCTATCGCCCATAAGCGGATGGCTTTCAGATAGGCTGGGCTCACGTTTGCTCAGCTCAGCTGGCATGGGAGTAGTCTTCATCGGGCTATTCTTGTTGAGCACTCTGAGTCTCTCCTCATCCCCATTAGATGTGCTCGCGAGACTGTTTATAGTGGGGCTGGGCATGGGGCTCTTCTCCTCACCTAACACAAGCGCGGTTATGGGCTCTGTCGATAAGACACGGCTAGGCGTGGCTTCAGGCACGTTGGCGACCATGAGGTTTATGGGACAATCCCTAAGTCTCGCTGTAATGAGCGCTGTTGCAGCCACAGTTGTCTCTCCAAGGCTTTTATCCGAACTATTCATCGGAATCGCAATTCAAAGCAATAGCGTAAGCGCAGGCGCCTTCGTTGAAGGGATGAGGCGCGCCTTCACTGTTTCAGGGTTTATAGCCGCAGCCGGAGTACTTACATCCTTAGTGCGCGGTAAGGGAAGATGAATTAGAAGTGGACCGGCGGGGATTCGGACCCCGGACCTCTCCCATGCCAAGGGAGCGCCCTACCAGGCTGAGCCACCGGCCCAGTCAGTTGGTTTTATAGTGAAAATGGCTTCTTATAACTAATTTCTCTAGGCGAATACCGAAGAGAAAGCTTAACCAATCAGATTAAAGTCTTTCTGGTTACTATACAACTACAATAGAATGCGAGCTCGATTCTATATGGCAATTTCAGAGCTACGTGGAAAACTCGCGACAAGCGTGATCGGAAGCTTTCCGTTAAGCTACAATGAAAAGAATATGCGTCTTGCGCTTGAGGATCAGCTGAAGGCTGGAATTGATTACCCTTCTCCTCCACAGCTTCAAGACATGACCATGATGCTTCTGAAGCCATTGGCTGAGCAGAAGTGCGGTATCGAGATCCGCGGCGATGAGGCTTGGCTTGTTTCAAATTTAACTACTCCAAAGTCTCCTTTCTCAGTAGAAGATCTTGACTGGACTTTGCGCTACTTAAAAGTCCATAACTACGAGAAAACCGTAAGGGGTGTGAAAGTACCGGTCACTGGCCCCGTTACACTTGCATCCGTAACCAAGATCTTGAAGGACACGTACGCCATAAAATATCCGGATATAATCCTCTCGTTCGCCGACGTAGTCGGTGAAATTGTTAGGTGGCAACATGAGCATGGTGCTACGATGATCTCTATAGACGAACCAACTATTCCCTATGCTTTCTGGCTTGGCATTTCTGAAGATGTAGTTGTGGAGGCAGTTGACCGGGCATTAAGTAGAGCCGGCGGATGCATCACCGCCCTCCACATATGCGGGGAACTGCGAGGAATAGGACGCACATTACTGAAGACAAAGGCGCAGATACTCGATCACGAATTCAAGGCAATCCCCAAAAACCTCGAGGAATACAGGAAGGTAGACATAGAACACCATGACAAGCTAGTCGGACTGGGCTCAGTTCGAACAAAACCACAAACAGAAACTGGCATCGCCATAGAATCCGTTGATGAAATCAAACAATTCATTCTCAAAGCTGGAGACAAATTTGGTCTCGAAAACCTAGTCATATTTCCAGACTGCGGATTCGGCTCCCTAAAAGACCATTACCCTGATGAAAAAGAAGCCCAAGCCACAGCCTCAAAGAAACTTGCAAACATGGTTCAGGCAGTAAAAAAGATTCGAAAAGAACATTTAAAACAACAGTAAACTTCTCAAACCCAAAGCATATCAATAAAATTAAGAACTCTAAAAATTTATATGAAAACATTCGTCCTTAACCTTTCGGCGCCGAGGTAGCTCAGTCTGGGAGAGCGTCCGACACGGTGGAGGCACTTCATCGTGGACGAAGCTGAAGTCCTCCCCAGAAACCGGATTGTCGCTGGTTCAAGTCCGGCCCTCGGCACCAACGCGGTGGTGGTCCAGCCTGGTCTAAGACCTTGCCCTGCCACGGCAGAAACGCGGGTTCAAATCCCGCCCACCGCATCAATTCTGAGATTTGAATCGTGGTCGAAAAAGGTTCGAAGACCAAAAACAGCTCAGTCAATTCTTCATTGACCGAGCAACAGGCGTGTGGACATTACAGCTAGAAGATCGCGCAAATACTACGGGAATTTAGTGGGCTTCAACTGAGGATTCTCATGCTTCAGCGAGGTCAAGCCTGCGCCAGCTTTTCCCTTTGAGTTGCGATGACTTTGGCTAGCGATTCTTCGAATGTCCTCTTAGCCTTTTCACTTGATTTGTATCCGAGTAATTGCTTAATTTTTTGAATGTTCAAGTCCCATACTCCAGTTAAAAATCCAGGACCAGCCCATTTGTCTGGAGTTACGTATTCCGTCTTTGACGTTGACCCCGATAGCTTGATTATCAGGTTGAGTAACTCCTCCCAGGTTATGTAAAAACTTGCAAGATTGAATATTTGTCCATAGGCTTTTTCATTGAGCGTCGCAAGTCGAAACGCCTCAACTATATCATCCGTATACACGATACTTCCACCAGCTTTTTCCGGTATTTGGAGCGGTTCTCCCTTTAAGGCTGTGTCCACAATTCCTCTCAGCGTCCTGCCAGGAATACGCTCATCGCTATATGTCCACCAAAATATGAAAATCGTGAAAGGCAATTTATGCAGCTTGTAATACAGCTCCGAAAGCTTTTCCGCTGCTAACTTAGTCGTGGCATGCAGAGGATCTCTCGACTTCTCCACGAGTCGGGGATGATTTTCATCAATCGGCACATAAGTCGGCTCCCCGTAGACCACGCTACTGCTGGCGAATAAAAATTGTTTGACCTTGTTCTCTACAGCCGCATCAAGTACGTTGATATAGCCTCCTACATCTATCTTGAATGCCTCGGAAGGCTTTGGAGCGAACGACCACGCACAATGATAAATCACATCTACATTTTTCATGGCTTCTCGAACTGCTTCAGTGTCTTCGATGCCTCCAGTGATTATCTTTAATGCTGGGCGATCCCTTAGTGTTTGCAAATCTTCGGAAACCTTATCGAGGACCACAACTTGATGTCCCGCATCGAGTAAATGTCTAACTAGGGGAAAACCAACAAATCCAGCTCCACCAGTTACTAGGAACTTCATTAGACCATCACTCTTTAAAAAATCTAAATGATTTCACAAATCTAAATTAAAATAGAATAATATAAATGCATTTAGATTTCTTGGAGTGAAATCAGGAGAACACAACATTTTCATTTGCGAATTTTTGTTTTTCATTTTCAATTTGTCAATCAGCATGTGAGATGTCGAAAATTTTTGTGTAAAACACGCAAAAACTGGAAAAAACTTAAATAGAATTAAGCGAAGTTAGTAGCTCATGGAACCGATTTGGATTGTATCTCACGGTCGTGGCGTGGTCCAATCGGGCTCCGCCACGAATGTTGCAAGGTTTTTGGCCACAGCAGCTAGCTTAGAAGGCAAGACCGCATTCTTTTACTTTAGATATGACGACGCTCCGGAAAGAGTTTATGTGCCGTTCGCTGCATACGCTATCGTTGGAACGCCCAAGCTTGAAGAGATGCCGCCAGAAGAATTGGAGCCTGTCGGTGAAATCTTCGATGCAACCGTGATTCTGGACCCAGCTATGATCATTACCGGGACTTCACAGAGAGCTTCAATATTCGACGGCTTAAAACAGGGAGGCACAATAGTAGTTAACTCTTCCCTACCACTTGACACAATAAAGAAGCTTCTCAAAGAGGCAATTCCACCAGGAACATCTTGGAAAGGAAAGACCGTGATACTGCGCGCCGCTGATTACGATAGGGATGTGGCAATTGCCTGCTCAGCCGCAGTAGCCAAGGCCACAAATGTTGTTGATGTAAAATCTGTGGCTAAAGCCTTCGAGCAACTAGGAGTTCCTAAAGAAAAATCAGATGTTCTGAAAAAGGCTTACGATGAAGCCGAAATAAAGGAGGTTAGCATGTAGAATGTCAACGACTATGAAGATAGACGAGTATAGGAAAATGCAAAGAAAGTGGGCAGAGGGTAAAAGCTTCAAAGAGAGAATCGCAGCTCTCCCAGCATGGGATAAGATGCCTGTGCAACTAATAGACTTCGGTCCAAAGCCAGGGGAGAAAAACATAGCGTTCAAAACATCTTTCGTCCGATTCAAAAGGCCTGTACACGACGAGAAGAAGTGTAACGGCGACTTGATCTGTTGGCTTCTATGTCCAGCTGGTGCTAGAATCAAGAATGAGCTATTGAAACGAAAAGAGGGTGTAGACTGGGAGTATTGCCAAGGGTGTGGCCTATGCGCCGAAGTCTGCCCAACAAAGGCCATAACGATGGTATCAGAGATCGAATTCAAAACAAAGCAGAAGGAAGAGATGGTGCCCTGCTGGGAAGTAGTGGAGTTTGGGTATTAGGAGGAGAATGATATGCCAATTAGAGTTGTAACAGGTACTAGAGCCATCGCCGAGGCAGTTAAACTAGCTGACGCAGATGTCATATCAGCCTATCCCATCAGACCATATACCGGCGTAATGAACGCACTGGCTAAAATGATAGCTGACGGCGACCTTGATGCGGAGCTTCATGTTGCAGTGTCCGAGCATGACCAGTTTGAGATAGCTAAACACGCGTGTGCAGTTGGTGCAAGAGTGTTTACAGGTAGCAGTGGAACGGGTTGGGGCTACGCCTACGAGGCTATCTACGTTACTTCGCTAGGCATGATGCCGGTGGTCGCAATGATAGGTTGCAGAGCGCTTGACGATCCTGGAAACTTTGGCATGGAACATAATGATGCCTTCAGCGTACGAGATCTTGGTTGGCTAATTCAATTCGCAGAAAATTCTCAAGAAGCTATGGACATGACGTTGATAGGCTATCGCGTGGCTGAGGATCATAGAGTCCTTCTCCCGTGGGTAGTCGGGACTGACGGCTTCACAACCACTCATGTGGCATCCCCAGTTGATTTTCCAGCCAAGGAGCAGGTTGAAAAGTTTCTGCCACCCTATAAGCCGCCGTACCCACTAGATCCCGCTGTAGGACCCATAACCAGGGCGCAACACGTGGCTCCATCCCTTATAGGTCCCGAGCAGAGGAAACAAATAGATGTTGCTATGAAAAATGCCAAGAAAGTGATGGCGGAAGCGTACAAAGATTTTGCAAAGATATTCGGAAGGACCTATAATCCACTCATAGAGAAAGATATGATGGACGATGCGGAGATAGCTTTCGTGCTGATGGGTGCCTACTCACAGAATCTTAGAGTGTTCATCCAGCGACTAAGGAAAAAAGGAGAAAAAGTCGGCATGGTCAAGATAAGGTCAGTCAGGCCATGGCCAACCGAAGAACTACAGAAAGCATTGTCAGGAGTAAAGGCAGTGGGAGTATTCGACTTCGACTTTTCATACGGCTCACCAGACTACGCAGGCGTAATATTCAACGAAGTAAAAGCTAGTCTCTATGATTTGGATGAAAGGCCCAATGCGGTAAACTTCTTATGCGCAGGAGGCAGAGACGTGATGACTGAACACTGGGAAAGAGCACTCGAGCTGACCAAAGAAGCAGCAAAAGCAAAGCCCAAAAAACTGGTTCACTGGCTCACACTCAGAGGACCAGACATTTAAGTGGAGGTGGATGGTATGTCCCTAATAAGTAAGATAGAACAACTACCTGCAGAAGACTACTATACAGCAGGTCGCAGGACATGCGCGGGCTGTGGCCCAGCGTTGTCATATAGAATGATAGGGCTAGCTGCAGGCCCTAACACTGTGCTATTAGGACCTACGGGTTGCATGTACGTTGCAAATGGCCACCAAGCTCTGACAACCCCATATGCAGTGCCATGGTATCATACGCAACTTGGCGGTGGGGGCGGAGCAGCGATGGGAACAGCCGCAGCATTCGCAGCGCTTATGAGAAAGGGCAAAAGAAAGAAGGAAGAAGTAAACGTCATCGTCATGGGCGGAGACGGAGGCACGGCCGACATAGGCTTCGCAGGGTTATCCGGAGCGATGAAGTCTGGTCTTGACTTCCTCTACATCCTATACAGCAACGAGAGCTACGCCAACACAGGAATCCAAGCTTCAACTGTAACTCCCTGGGGCGCGTGGACCACATTCACGCCTTCCGGGAAGATTCGACGGTTTGGAAACATCAGAGAGCCGAAGGATGTGCCTAGGATAGTGGCTACCCATGAAGTTCCCTACGTAGCAACGGCGACAGTGGGATATCCCACGCTCGACTTGGTTAACAAAGTCAGAAAAGGACTGCTTGTAAAAGGCCCAGCGTTTCTCATGGTGCTGTGCCCATGTCCTAAGGGATGGATCTTCGATCCAAAGGATACAGTGAAGATGGCCAGACTAGCAGTAGAGACTGGCATCTGGATGTCCTACGAGGTTGAACATGGAGAATTTAAGTTAACCTACAAGCCTGCTGTTAGGAGACCTGTAGCCGACTACATAAAGGCACAAGGCCGCTTCAAACACTTGACAGACGCTGACATAAAAACGATCCAAGAAAAAGTCGACGCTGCATGGAGCAAAATGCCGGGGTAGGGCGTTCACTCGCCTGAAGGCGCCACTACCTCGCTATGAATTTCCCTAATTTTTTTCTTTTTTATTTTGAAGCTACCTACTTCAGCCAATTTTCTTACTCCTACGTCTTGGTCATCTGAAGGAGTTTATCTACGCTAAGAGCCTCCTCTAATCCTTTGAGATCGTTTGCAGTATACATGGTGGGCTCCTTCATCTCGACGAATCGCTTGCGATCAAAATATACCCTCGACCAACTGATCATTTTCACGTCTTGCGGAATTTTGTGCAGGACGAGGGTTCTTAGATACTCCCTTGTATCGGAAGGTCCGTATCTTAAGGCGCGCTTGACCCTGCCTCTAAATTTCTCTATTTCGAAGTCGGCTAAGGGGATTAGGTTTCTTAGGAAAGAAAGAGTCGAAGGATCAAACAAGCTTTCGGTCGCATCTAAATCCACGGCTCCGTCAACATAATATCTCGTGCCTTCATCTATGAGGGTGTACTGGTTGCAGAGGGCCATGAGCATATTTACGTCTTTTACTCCATACTCTTTAGCGATTTCTAACTTGGTTATCCAATCAATGCCATTGATCAGCGATTCTAATCGTCGCTCTTTAAGCCTTTGAATTAGCCATTTAAGCGCTGAAAATGATGCGGTATCAATGCTATCAGCGCCCTCCTTATCTAGCATGTCCTCGATCTTCGCAAGATAGAATCCTTCTAGTACATCTTCTATTGCAGAGACGTTACTTCCGTTGCTTAACGTGAGCTTCCAATCGCATTGTTCAAAATCTAACGAAAGAATCCTGATAGCATCTAGTGGATCCTTGATTTGTGGCGCGTCAACAAGATAACCTCTATTGAATGCCGCGAGCACAAAGGCTTGCATAACATCTCTTATGAAGATTTGGAAGTCGCTCCTTAAGCCTTCAAAGTTAATGTCATGTAACCTCCAATATTTCGCTTGATCCGCATGGGGCTCATCCCTCTCGTTTAGAATTCCTCTGTCTTCCCCTGTATCAAGAGAAGAAATGTGCTTCATGAAGAGAGCGCGCGGCGAAATCGCGAACTTTAGTGTATCTCCTATCAAAGCACCGCTAAAAGGCATTTCATACAATTTGTTGCTTGGTCCGGCAACCACTCCCCCTGCTCCTGTAATGAGTATTCTTGTAACTATGTAAGGAACTAGGGCTCTTTCAACTTCATTCCATTTATCTAAATTACACCTTTCGCGATTCACAGTAGAGCTTCCATGCGTCCCCCAAGCTAAGGATATATACCTTGTCCCATCATGCTTCGTAGAAGTGTTAACCTTATATGCGCACGCCCCGGGGATTTTCTCAAGTGAAGCGGTTCCTAAATATGCGAAGTACTCGCTCACTCGTTCATAGATAACCGAATCCACCGGATTTACGTATACTGGCGTCGAGACTTCGAAATGAGCTGCATCGTTATAAACTCTCGCCCCATTGTAAGCCTGCTCGGTTGAGCTACCTGGCAGTGTCCATTGCATCGCCCTTGCCCGTTCATAGGCTAAGTTTCCAGTCTCATCGTTTAAGCTCCACTCCACATCGCTGATGAAACCCTTCTCCTTCAGCCCGACTATGGCTTCATCTATCATGCGATTTAACAGAATCCCGCTTGATGGGGGGTGGGTGACCAGTGCGTATTCTTGTTCAACACCTCTCGGTATGCTGTATATTATTGATGATGGCTGGTTTCTACTAGTATACGTCACGTGTTATCCACCTTAGCGGTTTTCTTTAGCTAGGTAGCTTTCTATTTTAGCAACTTGGCTAATTATCTTATTCTCATTCCATCCATGTGGCTCATCGAAGTGAAAAGTAGTTTCATCAATTGAGATGCTATTCCACGAAATGTTTTTTACTCTATTCTTGAAATGGTCTGCTATTCTGACTCTTAGCTCAGCACGAGAGTTCTTAGGAGGTTGAAGCAACGCTCTATGAATCTCTTCGTCACTTACCATTCTTTTAAATCCGAAATCTTTTGTCAAGTCTTCAAAGAGCGGATCGGTTACGGCGGTGTACTGAAAATTTGCCGCCTCTTTCTTCTGGCTTTCAGTTAGCCCTTCTTCGAATTCGAAGAAATCATCGATACCTTTTTCGATTAAACTCAGCTTTATCGCCCACTCAACGCTTTTATCAAGAGCTTCGAAAGATCCTTCACTAAGTTTTTCTAGAATGAACTTTAGCTCTTTGAAGGCAAATTTATCGTGGTCCGCCGGATTGCTTTCCTCGAATAGTTTCTCAATCGAAGAAATGTAATACGAGTTGAGATACTCTATAGCGTCTATTCGCCTTCCGTCTTCCAACTCAATTTTCCATTCGCCATCTATGTTTGCCGAAATAGTTTTTGCTGTATTCAACGGGTTCTTCATCTTTGGAACCGTTTGTAGCTTATTACGTTGTATGCAGAGAATTACGTATGAGGTTATGCTTTGTCTGAGGAAGGTTGTTAACTCGGATCTAACACCCTCTCCGTTGGTAACGTGAATTCTATAATATTTTCTATCGGCCAACGGTTCATCTATTAGGGTAATCACTGGCCAATACCCGAAGGCTCTTTCTCCATAAATACATTCCGAGAACATTTGTCTGGGTGAGATAAGGAATCTCTTTTTGTAGTATCCTCCTGCGCCGCAGAATAGTTGTCTGCATATTAAAAACGGGACCAGAAGATCCAACTTATCCACAATTCTAATGTTTTCAGCCAAGTAGGATTCGTGCGCCCCTCGCGTTGTATATTCTTCTGAGTGCGGAGAAGCTAACGCGATACTCGCCTTATAGCAATGCACTTCCCTTCCAATTTTGCGACTTAATTGTTGTGAAGCAAGGCGTGCGTATTGTTCTATTGCTTTATCATAGGCAACGAGTTCTAGTGAATTCTCGCACTCCGGAGTTGTTATTTCGAATATGTCGTATACGCCCGAGGAACCCGCCATGTCTCCATAAGCCCTTCCACCATTCCTCAAAAACTGGGAGAAGCCATCACTTATCGGCAGAAGAGCAGGAATTCCTCCCTTGAGCCTATATTCAGCTAACGCTTCCAACAGATCGTTCACGTAGGTTACTCCAGGCGTTTTAAATGGAACGCCGAACTCGATTTCTTCTCCTTGATAAATGGCTAAGGACATTGTTGTAGCCTGTATTATGGGATGCAACTACTATATATTTATAGGTGCAACAGAGGCAAAATGTCACCTAAAAATGTCGCGGCTTGAGTCTTCAAGATGGAACAAAGGGATACTCGCGGAATGATTAGCTTTTTAGCGGTATTGAAGATAGACGAAAAAAGGTCGAGGTTCGTAGCTAGGTTCTTGAAATCATTTCGAGAAAGCTTGAAGAACAGCCTCGTCAGAATGATGAATCCTCGAATCCTTGCGTTTTACGGTTTCGCCATTATCATATTAAGTGTTGTTTCCTTTCTTCTTCCATATCAGCCCCAAGTCTACTTGTCAATAGCAGCGGGATTCGCCGTGGCCGCTCTTCTCCCTTTATCGATGATTATGTCTCGCGGCCTTAAAACCATAGACATAGTTTTCCTAATAGGGATTTTGTTTCTCGTTGTGGCTCTTTTCCAAAGCGGTCTTCCAAGAAGAGCAGTGCTGGAGAATCTGAGACATTTCTCTCTGATTCTATCGGTGGTTCTCACCAGCCTCTATGTTGCACTAGTCTTTCGGCTCCCACCTCTCAAACCGCACGCTAAATCTGTGAAGATCTTCGGTGACTTTCTCTCTGTATGCAGCACAACTTTATCATCCGAGTTCTGCTCTTGTCTGCACCCCACACTATTATTAGAAGCACTAGGGGTCTCCGCCTTTATAGAAAATCAAGTGAAATTAGGCTTCGTAATAATGATGACCACGCTTGTATACCAAGCCAAGCAGACCTATGAATCCTATAAACATAGAAGATAGTTGATAAAGAGAGGAAACTTGCTTTACTTCTTGAGCCTTGCTCCTACTTGAGCCATTATAGCTGCGGTAAGCGATAGTACGGCCGCGGTGTACATAGCGAAGGCATAGGAGCCAGTTATGTCCCTAATGAAACCGCCAACTAAGGCCCCTGTCAGTCCAGCAACCCCATAAGCCGTAAATAGGACACCGTATATTCTGCCTAAGAACCTCCTTCCAAAGAAGGATGCCGTAGCTGACGGGTACAGCGCCAGTACTCCTCCATAGTTAAAGTATACAATCGCGGCTAGAGCGAATAGTGCTACTGGCCCTAAAGTGAAGAGGCTGGCGGTGGGCACTAGGATGATGAACGTTATGAGGTGGTTGTAGGTGGTGGACTTCCAAGGCCCAACCTTATCCAGTACTGTTCCCCAGCTCGGTCTACCTATGCCATTGAAAACTGCCATAATTATCAGAAAGATTACTATAATCCCTCCGATCGCCTCTTTCGACACTCCAGCTTTACCAAGCCCTTCTGTGACTATTGGTGCCGCGTTGCCTATGACCATGAGCCCAGCGAACGCTGCGAACACATAGGCAAGCCATAAAAAGTAGAATTTGAAGTCGCGCAACGCCTCCTTAAGAGTTGCTCCTACAGCTGATGCGGATGCCGGATTCTTCCAGCCCTGAGGCTTCCAGCCAGCAGGCGGATTCTTCAAAATGAGTGCGCAGACGAATAGTATTATGAACCAAAGTATGCCCAGTGTTCGCAAAGTCATGAAAACGCCCTTAACTGGGTCGCCGGCACCAAAGCTCATCATTAAAGTATTGGCTATAGGAGTCACCACAGCGGAGCCCAAGCCAAAACCTAGTACAGCAACTCCTATGGCGGTGCCGGTCTTATCTGGGAACCATTTCGAGGCTACCGGACCAGGAACTGCGTAAGCAAAGCCTATGCCAAGACCGCCTAACACGCCGAGGCCAACGAGGTAAAGAATTGAAGCTGCGCCAAAGTCCTTGAACACCTCCATGAACGAAGCTGTGATGTAGCCCAGACCAACAAGTATCGCACCTAACAGCACGCCGATCTTAGGGCCGCGCTTGTCGTAAAGTGGTCCTCCTATCGCCATGCCTACGCCGAAGAAGAATGTTGCCAACGAGAATGCCAGCGCCAGCGGTGCCACAACGGGTAAATTGTAAAAACCAGCGATGGGCTTGTAGAAGATGCTCAACGCGTAGAGGGCTCCTAAAACAAGGTTGATAATCATGCCTGTTATCGGATGTAACCAGCGGCTCATGGTTACTTGTACGGTCATTTCTTCGCTACCTCTATGACAACAAGAGTTGGGTTTCTGGCTATGACTCTACTCGCTGGCTTTCTCGAGGGATGCCTTCACGGTTTCGTAGGCTTTTTTCATTTCATCAACGGCCACCCCATCTTCCAGCGTTGTAACATCTCCGAGCGGGGCACCGTGGATAACCGCTTTAAGCAGTCTTCTCATAATTTTGCCGCTCCTAGTTTTCGGGAGCAGGTCAACAGTGGCTATTACAGCGTCGGAGGCTATGACCGGCCCAATGGTGCTCCTTAGATGGGTCTTTAACTCTTTTCTCAGATCCGGGCTTGGCGAGAAACCCTTCTTAAGAACCGTGAAGATGAAGGGCGTTTCTCCTTTTACTGGGTCGACTTTGCCGACGCACGCTGACTCTGCAACAGCCTGATGCTTGATCATAGCCGACTCTACCTCGGCTGTTCCAATTCTGTGGCCCGCAATTTTTAGGACATCGTCCGCTCTTCCCAGCACCCATATGTAGCCATCTTGGTCTTTAACGGCGAAGTCTCCAGTGTAGAAGTACATTTTGCCTTTAAACTTGGACCAGTATGCCTCGATGAATCTCTGAGGGGCTTTGTACAAAGTCATCAGCCCCCCTGGCCAAGGCGAGGTTACTGCAAAGTAGCCCCTCACTCCGGGCGGGCAAGGTTTACCCTCTTCGTCGAAAACATCCATGGTGACCCCGCACAGGGGATAGCCATTTGTTCCTGGTTTGAGTGGGAATATTTTGCCCAGCCCTGGGAAGTGCCCTGTAAGAATCGACCCGGTCTCTGTCATCCACCAGGTGCTTGAGGCTACGACATCCTCTCTTCCAATGTTTTTAAAATACCATCTGAACGCTTCCGGGTTAATTGGCTCGCCGACCGAGTGGACTATTCTAAGAGTTGACAAATCATGTTTCTTGACGTAATCCGTGGGGAACCTCATCAACATTCTAATCGCGGTTGGTGTGGTGTAGAACACGGTAACTCCGTACCTTTGGATTATGTCCCACCACCTGTCCGGCGCAGGGTAGTCTGGAGCCCCTTCGTACATGATTGTGGTTGTTCCTCTCATTAGCGGCCCGTAAACAATGTAGGAGTGGCCGGTAACCCATCCGATGTCGGCGGTACACCAGTAAACATCCTCATCTTTAATGTCGAAGATCATTTTCATCGTGGCGAAGAGGCTAACTGCATAACCGCCCACCGAGTGTTGAACCCCTTTAGGAGCTCCGGTTGTGCCTGAAGTATATAGGATGTAGGACAGGTCTTCAGATCCACATCTAGCCGTTTCAACTTTAACATTCCTCAAGTTGCCGCTTACCAGTTCGTTATGTAAGATGTCTCTTTCTTCGTGCCAAGGTATTTCATGCCCCACTCTTTTCACCACTATCACTTTCTCTATGTTGTGCTGATTTTGCTCGCATATCTTGACCGCCTCGTCGACAGTAGGTTTAAGGCTCAAGACTCTTCCTCTTCGATAGAGCCCATCAGCGGTTACAATTATCCTAGAGCCCGCATCTATAGCCCTTGTAGCTATGGCGTCGGCGCCGAATCCACTGTAAACGATACTGTGAGCTGCTCCCAGTCTCTGAACTGCCAACATGTAGAGTGGGAGCTCCGGAATCATGGGCAAGTAGAAGGTTAGAATCTCCCCCTTCCGAACGTTCAGCCTATCTTTTAAGGCATGCGCGATCACATTCGATTCGCAGTATAAGTCTTCAAACGTGAACTTTCTGACTTCTTTTGGCTGTTGCGTTCCTTCATCCCAGGGTTCGCCCTCCCAGATTAATGCCAGCTTATTTTTCCTGCCCTGCTCAATTTGCCAGTCTGTACATAGATAGGCCAGGTTTGTTTCTCCACCAACAAACCACTTGTAGAACGGAGGGTTACTGTCGTCCAAAACCTTATTCCACTTCTTAAACCAGAACATCTGCTCCGCCCACTTCGCCCACCAGTCTTCCGCAGTCTTCTTGTTTTTAACAATGCCCGCATAGAATTTCTTGAAGTCCTCTTTATCCCAGACCCTGTGCTTCCAGCTTGGCGGGATTATGTTGACTTCAAATTCCTCATAAATCCTTTTTTCGCTCATAGGCTGGTACCTTGAACATTAAATATCATGATAAAAAATGACAATTCTTTTTAAGACTTTTGGTAGTAACGATGAGAATAACAACAATTAACGAAAATAATTCGTTAAAGATTTTGGAATTTCAAGTTTGCTCAGTTAGCTGAATTTCTACCCTATTAATCATAGGAGTAAACGCCGCCGCCGCCGCATTTCTCAACTCTCTTTGCACGCCTTACCTTCTGCGAGGGCGAGGTCACGGGCATTCATTGAGCTAGCGCGGATTCTTTCCAGTCACGACCGGGTTTTCAGGAAAAGAACTCCACTCAGTAAAAGATCCCTCGTAGACCCTAACCTTGGGGTACCCCAGATACCACTTGAACAGGAGGAACTCGTTGGTTGCCTCGCGTCCAGTGCCACAGGAGCAGACAATAGTCTTGTCAGGTTTCACACCATGCGCATCTAATATAGTCATTATCTCCTCATCTGACTTAAGCAACCGCCTATTTTTGGCATTCATCAGATCTACCCACGGCAGATTGATCGCGCCGGGGATGTGTCCAGGTTTAATCCAAGGCCCCTGCCCCTCATATAATGCAGCAGGCCGCGCGTCCAGCAACATGACATCCTCACGATCCTTCATCGCCTTGAACTCCTCATATTCAACGAAATATTCGCGGCGGACTTGAATGGTGAAGTCGGAATCTTCTACTTTAGGAAACTGTTTCGTCAGCGGCCTACCTTCCTCTTTCCATTTATCGAGACCGCCATCAAGAACGTACACATTGTCGTGGCCGAATCGAGCTAGGCTGTACGCCACCATAGTCTGCTCCAGCCCGTCGCCCCAGCCTCTGAACGCTCCTACGCCGGTGTAGACGACGACGGAAATCTGAGGCTTCAAGCCTACACGCCGCAGAACTGCCTGAATCGCCTCTACAGGCGCATACTTTGCAGGCAACCCCTTCAATGAGACGCGCAGCAATCCCTCGCTCATGTAGACGGCGCCTGGGATGTGCTCCTGTATATAGTCGTGAACATCTGGTTGAACATCCAGAATCATCAGGTCCTTCTCTCCAAGATGCTCTTCCAACCACTCAGTAGACACCCACTTGACCGTTCCTTTTCCGTAAGGACATTCTCTCTTCATAAGCTATCTCACCATGTTTTTGTCTACGACACTATTTGTCTCTCTGAGGCTAAAAACGTACGACCTCGTAGACAAGAAAACCCAAGTTGAAAGATCGGTCTAATCCCACTTCACAAAAATCATGCTAAAATAGCTGAGTATGGCGAATATTCTAGTTTGGAGGAGTATTCGATGGATGTTTTCGAAGCTATTCGTATGAGAAGGAGCATCAGGAAGTACAAGCCAAGACCCGTTGAGAAGGAGAAGCTTGAGCGTGTGCTTGAGGCTGGAAGGTTGGCGCCTTCAGCGGTTAACAGGCAACCCTGGCACTTCATAGTTGTTACCGATCCGTCTGTCAGGGAGGCATTGAGAGCTTCCTATGGTCAAGATTGGTTTGTCAACGCTCCTGTAATAATCGCGGCTTGTGCAGACACAGATAGTGCTTGGGTCAGAAGAGACGGCGAACCATACTGGAAGGTCGATGTAGCCATAGCTTTCCAGAACATGATTCTCTGCGCCACAGAGGAGGGCCTCGGAACATGCTGGATAGCAGCCTTCAACGAGGACGCTGCACGCAAAGCCCTCAAAATCCCTGAAAAGGTCCGAATCGTCGCATTAACCCCCCTGGGATACCCTGACGAAACGAAAGGAGAAGTCACAGATAGAAAGCCACTGAAAGAAATCGTACACTATGAACACTGGTAGATCGACTAGCAGAACAGAGATCAATTTCCGAGCAGGTGAAAGTCCATTTGAAGGGATCGGTATTCGTCATTGTTCTTTTGATCCTTGCCTCTTCATGCACGCTTTCTGTGTCCGAAGTACTAGCCCACGCTCCTCTAGCCACAGGTGGCAACGAAAACCTTGCTACAGCCACACTGATACCAGATCCTGCAAAATCCTGGGCCATCTACGGAGAGCTCCACGAAGGCAGAGAAGCCCAATACTACAGCTTCAACATAAACGAGGGACAGAAAATACGCGTAATGTTATTTAAATCCACAAGACCTGAAGACAAAGAATTCCTGCCAGGATTTGTGCTAATGGGCCATGAAATAAACGAGCAAGGCGACATCCCAGATTACGTGCAAAAGCCTCTAGGCGCCAAAGCACTTGTAGTAAAGGGCGTGCAACCCGCACAAGCCACCTTCGAGCCTTTCTCTCCGAGCAGTTTCTATTCGCTTGCTGAAACCAACTTAAACGCACCTACCTCAGGCACCTACTACCTAGCCGTATACGAACCATCAAAAGGAGGACACTACGGCCTAGCAATAGGAGACCGCGAATCATACACGCTGACCGAATGGATCTTAATCCCACTCAACCTACTCTCAATTTACCAATGGGAAGGCCAGAACCTTGCGGTCATATTCACGCCTATGATCCTAACACTTACAATCGGCTTTGCGCTAATACTCAAGCAAAGTAAGACTGAGAAAAAACCAAAAACAGTTTCTGGCTGGCTTGGAGCTTCAGCAGGCCTCCTCTTCATAAGCACCAGCACAACAACCCTTTTCCAGCTGGCGTTCTCTCTGACTCAAGCCCCACTTGGATCGGAAGTAGCAGTCACTCTAATACTAGCTCTGATTCCCACTCTCCTAGGAATTGCTGCTCTCCGCTTGTCTCTGACAGGAGAAAAGAAAACAAATCTCAAAAAACGAGTTTACCTCGCTATTCTAGGGGTTGCGGCTTTGTTCGCTTGGGCTGGTCTGCTTATCGGTCCAGTCCTAGCCATTATTGCAAGTATTCTACCTAGTTGATTAAACAGAGTTTAGTGGGCCGCATTTCTTTTGGCGAAAGTAGAATGGTGCGGGAGGTGGGATTCGAACCCACGAACCCCTACGGGACAGCGGCCTCAGCGCTGCTCCTTTGGCCAAATTTCCGGGTGTTTACGGGGATACGACACCTCTCGGAAACCCCCGCGTTATCCGAAAATTTGATGGGGTGTTGGCTTTTAATAATGTTGTTGAGGTTCTTGGCGGGTTATCGTTTCTTCAAGTTTCTTTGCATATTCCATATCTGAGAAAGCTTTTAACCTGTCAAGCGTGGTATCGTAGGGATCCATTTTTTCTTCTTCCAACTCTGCTTCTTTAGTATAACGTGAATCAATTTTGCCCAATTTTTCTATCAGGATTTTTCTCTCTTCATTCGGCATAACTTTCGGGTCGGTCATGGCTGCGGCTCTTGCGAAGATTCCTCGGTCTAGAAGATGTTTTAGTGCTTTGAATGGAAGTTCGTAGTATTTGCCGATGGCTCCGGTACGCTGGGTAAATCCTTCAGGTGTAGCGGCTTTGAATGAGACACGAACGTAGATGAATTTCGAGAATTTCGCTAATTTTTCTACGTAGTCTCTATCAGCGCCAAATAGGATTCCGTTTGTCTCTAGGAAAAATCGATAGCCAAATTTTTCCACATGCTCAAGTACTGACAACAAATGTTCTTTCCCAAGTGTTGGCTCGCAACCTGAAAGGCGGAGTTTGTCTATTTTTGGGATAAGCTTTCTCCACTCAGGTTCAGGTATGCCCTCTTCAGCAGCCTTAAAAAGCCCTTCAGCAACTTCCCGGGGAGAGTAGAATTTTCCAAATTTATCTGGGAAATCCCTTGAGAAATCTGACCAGCAATAAATACAGCGTAGGTAGCATCCGGCTGCGTATCCTGTGGCTATCCCCCTGTAAACCGGCCTTGATTGAAAACCCGTGTATTTTCTTTCTAATCCTTCCGGCCCTGCTCTGGTTACTATTTTTTCTGTTTGTCTTGCCAGCTCTAAAGGGTCAAATGGTTGGAATCCAGGAGCTAGAAAACGTTGATAGTCTCTCATTTTTCTCTAACTTCTACAACTTCAATTTTCTTCGGATCAGCGATGCCTAATCCTTTTTCTTGGGCTAGTTGTAGGTGTTTAATTAAAAGTGGATTTTTGTTTAGATAGCCTGCTCCGATAGCGTCCGCAGCTACTAAATCTTCAGAGAACATCATTAAGCCAAGTGTTTTTGGGCTGGCTCTGAGCTCGCCTCCTAGTCCAGCTATTCTTCCGTCTACAACTGTTAGGTTTGGTTTTAGGTAGAGGTTTATGTCTACTATGCTTTCATTGAGTCTTGCATGAAACCTCCACTTCTTTCCCAGCGTTGCTCCCAGCATGTTTTTTAGGGAAATTGTCACAGTGGTTGAGAAATGCTCTTTAATAACAGGGACTGAAATGATGTAAGAATTTTTTAAGGTTAGAGGAAACTTGAATTCTTTTAGAGAGAGTGCATTGGGCTCTTTTCTCATTTCGTAATCATCGTTGTTAAGATCGACAAGTTTTACTCCATATTTTTCGGCAATTTTACGGTAGCCTAAGGTTTCATAGGCATGAAATGTGTCGCTCCAGCCAGAACCTTCTGCGATTACAACTTCGTAGTCTTTGTGATAGTGTTTTACTAAAGCCTCGATGGTTTCGCAGGGTGTTGTTGTGGGTGGCGGTTGGCTGTTGATCAAATTTGGTTTAAGAACAATTTTTTTCTGAGAAGGTTTCTCGAAATAAGCCAAACCTTTTTGTACCATTCGATAAGGATTTTTCCCTCGAACAATTACAACTCTAGGCATCTGGCATTTAACAGCAGAAGAAGGGAAGTTAAAGGCTTCACGGTATCCCATTTTGCATCTTCCTTATCTCCACGCAACTCCTTCCTAATCCAGAAATTGTAAGCCGGCGCGGGGATTTGAACCCCGGATCTCTTGCTTACGAGGCAAGTGCCTTAGACCGCTCGGCTACGCCGGCACTTTCGGCGGGCTGTCGTATTTGACTTATTCAGAGGATTGGGATAAATACCATGCATTTAAAAAATTCGGAGGGATAAATCTCCTTTTATACTGGGCGGGGTTCTTTGTGTCCTCTGCGCGTGAGCTTGGTGAGTGGAAGATACTTGAGCTTATTTTTAGGGCGCTTGATAAGATGCCCAGGATGGTTCTGCCGTTTGGAGATGATGTTTCTGCGGTTGATCTGGGCAGGGGCAGGGTCGCGGTTCTTAAGGCGGATATGCTTGTTGGAAAGACTGATGTGCCGCCTGGAATGAAGGCGTTGCAGGTTGGGCGCAAGGCTGTTGTTATGAGTATCAGTGATCTTGCTGCGAAGGGAGTTCAGCCTATTGCAGTTTTGGTGTCTGTGGGATTTCCTCCAGACTACGGGAAGGGGGATATTGAGCAGATTGCTGCGGGGTTGAATGCTGGGGCCCGAGAGTACGGGGCATATGTGCTCGGAGGGGACACAAACGAAACTTCTGATCTGATAATCGACTGCCTAGTTTTCGGAGTAGGAGTTAAGGGGAGATTAATGACTAGGAGTGGAGCTAAGCCCGGGGATATACTGGCGGTTACTGGCGGTTTTGGGAATACGTCTGCTGGGATTAAAGTGCTGCTTGAAGGTTTAGAAATATCGTCCAGTCTTAGAGAGAAGTTGTTGAAAGCAGTTTACATGCCTAGGGCGAGACTGCGTGAAGGGCTGGCGCTTTCGAAGACTGGCGTAGTTACAGCCTCAATTGACTCGAGTGATGGTTTGGCATGGAGCTTACATGAGCTTTCGAGGATGAGTGGGGTGGGCTTTAGGGTTGAAGCTGTGCCGACAGCCCTGGAAGCCGCTCAGTTCGCTAAAATTCATAGCCTAGATGCTAATTCGCTTGCGCTTTACGGTGGAGAGGAATATGAGCTTGTAATCACAGTTAAACCGAGAAGCTGGAGCAAAGCAGAGAGAGCGGTTAAGAAGGCTGGAGGACGCCTGATCCGACTAGGCTATGCGACAAAAGAAGTCAAGCTTCTTCTTAAAGCTAAAGAAACTTGGATGCCCATGGAGCCAAAGGGTTGGGAGCACTTCAAATCGGTTAGGCGACGATGAGGAGGATGTTTTTAAACCTGAAAGGCGTATACGTATATGGTTATGTATATGGCCAGAAAGACCACGGTAATTTTAAGGGAAGATGTATACGAGGTGCTGAAGGCTAGAGAGGGGGCGCGGGGCATCTCAAAAGCCATAAATGAGATCCTAAGCGAACACCTCCTCAGCAAGGAGAGCATGTTCGGAACAATGAAGAAGACCGTTTTGAGTGATCTACGTGATCATAGGGACCATGAATGAAATATATCATAGATTCTTTCGCTTGGATAGAATATTTCATGGGAACCAAAGCAGGCGAGAAAGCTAGAGATATCATAGATGGCAAGGAAGAGAAGGCAACTCCCTCAATTTGCCTAGCTGAGATCTACGCAAAAACACTCAAAATTGAGGGGACAAAGATGGCTGAGGCGCGCAGATCCTTCATAAAAGCCAAAGCCGCAATAATAGTTCTAGATGAGATTCTTGCTGTAGAAGCTGCCAGAGTAGACATTGATATGAAGCGAAAGGTTAGAGGTTGGAGTCTAGCCGACTCAATAGTTTATGCAACGGCAAACATTCGCAAGGCGCAGGTAGTGACTGGAGATGAGCATTTTAGAGATCTCCCAAACGTGATGTTCCTAGGATAATAAGCACGCATCCTTTGCGATTGTATTGTTTAGGGGGCCCGGCGGGAATCAAACAGTTTTTTATTGCTAGAATCGGTTCTGAAACTCCATTACCCATGGCTCAAAGCATATAAGGTCAAAATCGGAGCATATCCACCATGACTTTGGCCAACGAACGTGAGCACAGTCTTAAAGAATTTAGATCTGGTCTGAAGGCGCCGCTTCCGCTTGCTTTGGGGGTGATTTCTTTTGGTATGGCATACGGCATGATCGCAATTCAAGGAGATCTCTCTTTTCTTGAATCGACATTGATGTCAATAGCGGTGTTTGCGGGAGCGTCTCAGTTCATCGCTATAGGCATGTTAATGTCTGGTGCTGGAGCACTACCGATTCTGCTTACCACATTCATGATAAACTCCCGCCACTTCTTGATGAGCGCCTCATTGGCGCCTTTCGCTCAACGTTGGAAGCTAAGATGGAAGGTTCTTTTGTCATTCTTGCTGGCAGATGAAACCTATGCGCTAACGATATCCAGTTTCTCCAAGAATGCTCCAAGCAAGTACTATCAGCTTGGAGTTGGTTTAAACATATACATAATTTGGGTTCTCAGCTCGATGGTGGGGAGCGCTCTCGGGCCAATCGCGGGGAACCCCCAAGCTTGGGGGCTGGATTTTGCATTGCCTGCGACTTTCATCGTATTGGTCGTCCCTATGCTTCAGAACTGGCGGGATTTCGCGGTCTCGTTTGTAGCTGGGCTTCTGTCAATTGCTGGTCTCATCTTCCTGCCGGGAAAATGGTATGTGACTTTTGCTTCCCTTCTTGCTGCTGCATTTGGATGGGGTTTGGTCGAATTTTGCAAGGCGAAGTAATTGCCATAATCTTAGGGATGGCATGCATCACATTTCTGACAAGATTTCTTTTCGTAGCGGTTCTCGGTAGGATTAGAATTTCGGAGAAGGCGATTGCTGTGATGCGATTTGTGCCCATAGCCGTCCTAACGAGTCTCATTGCTCCAGCCATTCTCGCACCCAGAGGGTATGTGGACTTTTCATTTGTAAATGAATACCTGGTGGCAGGGCTCGTTGCTACAGCTGTCACATATAGAACTAAGAGCCTGATTTTGGCGATAGTAGTTGGTATCGCGACCATCCTGTCAATGCGGTTATTGCTCTTGTGAGAAGGGGCACTCCTTTCGAGTGATCGTCAACTGACACTTCAATTAATTAGATGGAAACAATTTCACGTTTTGAGGCGAGCTTCCGGTCAAGTGGAATTGGCAAAGATGATTCGAGTTCAAAGACAAAAAATGATCGAATGCTTTGCTAAGCCTGAATCATACTTGAACATACACTCGAAATATTAAAGGCCACTCAAAATTGTGAGGGAGTTCCACAGGAAAGGACAGAAGAGCCGCACTCTTTTTTGAGCTACTCTTCTTTAGAGATTACTATCCCGAGAATATTTTCATCCTGAAGGCTCTTCTCGATCTCCGCAAAATCAAGCTTCTCGACTATTCTCACTTTGACATCATCGGGATTGCCCAGAAAAACTAACCTAAACTTTCCCAACATGAATCCCACAGATTACATGAGATTTGCAATTAGTTTGATGCTTAGATACTTAAAACTTGTGTATGAATTTGTGTGAACACTCATGCGTATTACTGCTGAACGGCAAACTAATCATGGTCAGTCATCGTGGCGGGCCCGGCGGGAATCGAACCCGCGACCCCCGGCTTAGAGGGCCGATGCGCTATCCAGACTGCGCCACGGGCCCAAGGTTTAGTAACCATGATGCTGGCACATTAAATTTCTGTTAGTTTGAGCAGTTGGTTTGGGGCTATTATTTTGGCTATTTCTCCGGCGAGATCCACTACTCTTTTTGCTTTTTCTATTATAACCGCGTCGCTGCTGGCGACTATGTTGCTTGATTTTAGGGTTGCGAGGTCTGCCTGTTTTACTGCCTGCGCGTCTCCGTCAAGCCCTGATTTCTTGATTAGGCTGCGGGTTAGGGCGGCCAGCTCTCCGCTTTTGCTCACTTGGGCGTCGTAGAAGAAGAGGGTTTTTCTGGCTTTGTTTTTGTTGAGGAAGTTTAGGATGATGGTGAGGGCGTTCACGGTTTTCTTTGTTGGTTTGTGTTTTCCATGGACTGCGGATATGTCTCGGATGAATCCATCGTCGCATAGGACTAAGGGTTTGTCAGAGAGGAGACTTTCGACCGTAATTAGGATGTTGTATCCGTCGACGGCTAGAGTCTTACCGCTGATCGCTGTAGTTGGAATGAGCTTGCTCTGATGACGTTTGACGCTCTGTGCATCATAGACTCCACGGTAGAGGGTTAGGCGTTCCTCTCTGCTGAGTTGGTGTTTGTCTCCGACAAATTTCAGGGTGCTTTCGCGATTGTAATTGCGGTTGAGTAGATGACGAAGATCTTTAACTGCTTCGCGGAGCGCTTTTCTCAAAATCGATCCCTGCGGAATAGCGGGTTACTCGATGTAGATGGCTGGGCGGTAGGGTTCGGAGAGTTGGGCTCGGTTTTTTGGGTCATGTCGGCTGGTGTCGGTTTCGCTGAAGATTTCTACAGGGACATTGAATTCACGTTTGAAGAACGGCGCAGCTTCGCATAGAAGCTCTAACTCATTTATGGTTCCGACCGAGAGTCTTCTTTTGCGCTCTTCAGGGGAAAGCTTGTTGACTGTTTCAACTATTTTTTGGGCGTATTTTGGAATTTCTTTAGCCAGTTGTTTCAGATCAGGTTCGCCCACCAGTCCTTTGATTAGGTTGCCAGTGTTGAGGGTTCCCTTTTCAGCTAGATTGAGGGCTTTCATGTATGCGCGCCATTTCCATTCAGCTGCCGCATAGTAACAGAGTTTTTTGGGAGTCAATCCGATTGCCTTGATGATGCTTAATGTATCGTCTAGCACTGCCTTTACAAGTTCTTCGTATTCTAATGCGTTTACATCTATTTTTGTTTCCTCATATGCTGGCCATGGGGCATTGGATACGAATCCACGCTGCTTTAGGTTCTTCCAGATTTCCTCGCTGATGTAAGGGGCGAACGGTGCCATCAGGCGCGTCCAAATATTTAACGACTCTATTAAGACAGTGCAGTTCGGCTCTTCGGCTCTTCTCAGATACCAGCGCAAGTCGTTCCAAATCTCAAAGAACGCGGTCTCAGCCGCGGTTCGAGTCTTCCTCTGCTCAAGACTTTCAGTGATTTTTTGGATTCTTCTTTGTAGAACGCTTACAAGCCATTTTTCTAGGCTGGAAACCTTTTCCTCGCCTTTCATGTTGATTATTTGTTGTGAAAGTTCGTAGAACGATTCTAACTTGCTTTTGACGTCGCGTACGTTTCCAGCCCGCCAGTCGGGGTCGTTCATCTCTTCGGCGCCCAGCACCAGTGCACAGCGCGCTGGATCCGCGCCATATGTTTCGATGGCGTCTCGCAGCGTTACAAAGTTTCCTTTTGACTTCGACATCTTTTCACCCTCGATCGTAAGCAACCCGTTCACATCAATCCCCCGTGGCCAATGCTCTGGAGGGAATAATGCGGTGTGATGGAACAGGAAGAATGTAAGATGGTTTGGAAGAAGCTCTTTAGCCGAAGTCCGTATGTCAACTGGATACCAGTATTTAAATTCCGTGTTTAATGTTTTCAGGATAGATGGATCTATTCCTACCTTTCTGGCTAGATTTTCGGGCTCGCCTTTGCCGTGGAAGATGTAGTCGAAGATTTCTGGTGTGAGTTGTTCGGGTTTTATTTTTTGAGCGTTTACAAATTTGCTGATTGGATAGTATGCCATATATATGGTGGAATCGCTTAGGGTTTCCACGATCCATTCTGGGCTCCATGGTAGAGGTGTGCCTAATCCTGTTTTCCTGGCGCACGCCTTCTCTTTAAGCCAGTTAATAATGTCGATAAACCAAGTTCGTGCTGTGCTCGGGGTGACATATGCCTTTTCCACGGCTTCCCGTGTTTTCTCTTTCCATCCTTCATCAGAATATTTCAGGAACCATTGGTCTTTTAGGATCTTGACGATGCAAGGCGTTGTGCAACGGCAGATGACTCTCTGGGGCAGATCGTACATTATATCGACAATCTTAGCTTCACGGAAATCATTGATAAGTTGCTGTTTTACTTCGTAGACTTTTTTGCCAGCATATTTGCCGCAGTTTTCTTTTAGGACTCCGGTGTGGAACTCCTTCTTGTAGATTGTCTGAGTAGCCTCAGCTGATTTTATGAGGTCATGCTGGTCTTTGATGCCCATGCGATTAACCAGCTCGATGGCTGGATATTCGCCAAAACCCTCCACTCTGATAAGTGAGATTGGTTTGATGGCTTTGACGAGTTCAGGGGCTATCTCAAATTTTGCTAGCAACTCAGGCTTGGTCTGCAGGTCACGTAAGCCTAACCAGTCGTCTGGCGCATGAGCTGGGACGCTGTACACAACCCCGGTTCCACTCTCCGGATCAACAAACCATGCTGGCAGTATCAGAAGTTCGCGGCCAGCCACTAGGTCGACGCATTTTTTGCCAACCAGTTCTTTTCCAAAAAGTCTTCTTACTTCCTGTACAGTCTTCAGTTGTTGTTTCAGTTTTTCAGCTGCAGGAGGGCTGATGATCCATTTTTCGCCATCTACCATAGCTTCTACATATTCTGTTTCTGGGTTGACCCAGAGGTTTGTAACGCCATAAATTGTCTCGGGCCTTAGGGTAGCTGCAGGCAGAAAGGTGTCTCCAAATTTGAACTTCATCAACACATATTCTTCGGGAGAGACTCCCTCGCCCTCTAGCCTATCATGGTCACCCGTGGGGCTTTCACAGTGGACGCACCAGACAACCGGGTGAGTGCCTTTGGCGATAAATCCTTTTTCGAGAAGGCGCATATACTGCCATTCAATGAACTTGCTGAAGCCAGGATTAAGGGATGTGGTGTGAAACTCCCTCCTCCAATCGACTGAGAGCCCAGCCCGCTTAACGGTCTGCTTATTCTCCCGCGTATAATATTGAGCCATGTAAACCGGGTCTGCAAATTTTTTCAGATTCTCATCCGAAACCTTGTCAATGGCCTTTAGGGCATTAATTTCTTTTTTGTCGCCAAGTTTAACTCGTAAAGCAGCGCCAACTATGGGTTCACCAGTCCAGTGCCAAGACCATGGGAATAACACATTGTAGCCCTGCATCCGCTTAAACCGAACATAGGCATCTAGCCGAGTGGCAGTGAAGGCGTGGCCGACATGTAGAGGGCCGTTCATGTATGGGAATGGGAATGTAGCGAACAGCTTCTTACGTGTAGGATCTGGGTCAGCCTCGAAGATCTTGGCGCTTTCCCAGGCTTTTTGCCAGTTTTCCTCTAGTTTCTTCCAGTTGAAAGCCATCAGATCACCTAGAACCTTTAGAGGCAAGCATTTGTTTCACGAGCTTCTCTGCGGCGGCTAGAGCCCCTGGAGCCTTTTCAACCTGGGTTCCTCCTCCCTGTCCAAACTCAGGTGTTCCGCTGCCACCGCCGCCAATGAGCTTGGCTATTTCTCCAGCGAGCTTTCCAGAATGAATCCCTGCTTTAACAGCTTGCTCTCCAGCCATCACCACGAGCTGTGCGGTCTTGTTTGTGCTGCACAGGACGGCGACTAGTTTAGGCTCGGCTGCTATCAGCTCATTAGCCAATTTGATCATGCGTTCTGGAGTAGTGTCTTCTAGGCGCTGGGTTAGTAGCCTAACTTGGTCCACAGGTTTTGCTTTTCCGAGTATGCCCGCCGCTTCATGTTTTGCCAGTTCTTCTCTGAGTTTTGCGATTTCCCGCTTCGCCTCTCTCAATTCCACCTCAATTCTCTGAGCAGCCTCTGGAACCTTTTCTAGATGGGTTTCATGGATTTCAGCTGCTCTTCGTAGTGCGGTTTCTCTATGCTGGACGAGTTTAATTGCAGGCACCCCCGCCGAAAATATTAGTCTTTCAACACCGTCCTGAATTCTGTCCGTGCGCATAATTTTGATTAGGCCCACCTCGCCAGTCGAACGACAATGGGTTCCTCCGCAAGCTTCGACTTCCCAGTCTTTGGTCCTAACTACTCGGATCTCTCTGCCTGGCACCACTCCACCCTGGTACAACCTAAATCCATAGGCGGCTTCAGCTTTCTCTCGGGGCATCCAGGACACTTCGACAGGCATGTTCTCCATTACAATCATGTTGGCCAGGCTTTCAATTTCAGCCAGTTCATCTGGAGCTATTCGCTTATAGTGTGAGATGTCAAGACGAGTGGCATCAATGCCTTTCTGCGCACCAGCTTGCCACACATGTTCTCCTAGAACCCTCCTTGCAGCGCCCATTAGGATATGGGTTGCCGTGTGATGGCGCATGAGGCTGATTCGTCGAGTCCAGTCGAGTTCGCCCTCAACTTGGGCGCCTACATTTGGAGCGTTGCCCTTGACTGCGTGCACGATTACATTGCCAACCTTCTGCGCATCTGTGATTTTAGCCTCTCCACTCTTCCAAGAAATGCGGCCATGATCTGCAGGCTGTCCTCCGCCTTCAGGATAAAAGGCTGTTTGGTTTAGCACAAGATATTTGCCGTCTATGACATGGGAGACACGTGCCTTGAACTTGCGGGTATACGCATCTTCATAGTAAAGGGATCTAGTTGGTTTTTGGTCAGCCACCTTATCCTTTAATTTCTTCTCAAAGGATGTGACGGCAGGTTTAGGCGCAGTAACATGTCGTCTTGCCACGGTGGTGTAGAAATCATCTGGTACATTGACCTGTACATCCTCTTTGACAGCAATCTCCGAGACTAGAGTTGGCGGAATCCCGTGAGAGTCGTAGAGTTCAACAAGCTTGTTTACAGGGATGGTGTCTTCTCCTTTGGCTTTCAGATCACTGCAAATTTTTTTCACGAGCACAGTTCCACGTTCGAGAGTTCCGCGATATTTTTCCTCCTCAATAGCTAGCACTTCTAAGATTTCGTTACGCACTCGTTTTAGGTGTGGAAAATCTGGAGACCAGAAATTAATTTGTAAATCTACTATATCTGAGAGTCTGTTCTCGATGCCCAGCAATCTCAGTAGACGATAGGTCCTGCGGAGCACTAGCCTAGTTAGATAGCCTTCCCGTACATTTGAGGGGACAATCCCTTCGGCAAGCATGAAGACTAGGCTTTTAGTGTGATCGAGAACTGCGAAAACGCTTTCAACTGGGGTTAGGATCTTGTGGAGCGTATCTAGATCCATGCCAATTTTTCTTGCGATTTGCTCCCGAAGTTTTTTGACATTGGCTACTTTTTCAACTCTCATGTCGCCTGAGTGCTTCGCATATTCGGATAATAGTTTTTCATCTGGCGACAGCGCGGCCATACGCATAACTTTGTCTAATGTGGATCCATATATGGCGTGAAAACAGCTTGGGGTACCTTGAGTCAGCCAAGTGTAGCGCTCTATTCCGTATCCAGTGTCGACAGTGCGGACTGGGAGTTTGATGAATTTTCCGTCTACTACTTTGTAGTTCATAAAGACAAGCGTGCAGACTTCGAAGCCTCCAATTATTCCTTCAACATCTGGTCCAGCGTTTCCGCCACCCGACCAAACACCTTCCTTGTAGGTTACGGCTTCTGATCTCACTCCCAGCTCCTTCACGACGAGTTCATGGTGGTATCGGA
>Ga0315306_10000179_pt1 | contig 30596 bp, 24 predicted proteins | sample TDP1_MG_FD_203803 | JGI IMG/M metagenome (GOLD analysis project Ga0315306, IMG submission 203803) | Freshwater sediment microbial communities from Lake Towuti, South Sulawesi, Indonesia - TDP1 | ecosystem: Environmental > Aquatic > Freshwater > Lake > Sediment | place: Indonesia: South Sulawesi... | reverse complement strand
CCTCAATGCATGAGAGATATGTCAAAAGGGCGAAGCTTCGAGAAACTTGACGGTATATGTATTCTGAGGAAGCGGAATGTCACGCGAGACCCCTGATATTGTCAAGGCGCTTGAAGACAAGATTGAGGACTGGGACTATACAGTTGGTGGAATACTGATTCACCCGAAGGACGCATTGGTTAATGAGCTTCTTGTTAGATACATTCCCGTGTCAATAGGATTTGAGTTTAAAACTGAGTTCCTTTGCCCTACTGTTGTTGTACGCGAAGCAGACATGGATACTACCCATTACTCTAAATATCAGAAACTGAAAGGCTTGGAGTGTGAGATCTTCTGGAGAGGGTTTGCCAGAAAAAAAGTAGAGTTCAAAACTCATAAAGAACTGCTCGAGCTTCAGTCCCTCATCCCCGAACTCAAAATGGGCAATGAGTTGATTGAGACATTAAACTCGAACAGCGAGCTTGTAAGCCTTATTTCAAGCCTAAGACCTGACGAATTGGCTGTCACTTTGGACTCTATAAATTCCTCTGATGTGTCTTACATTCAATCAAGGGAGGATATGCTAGAATATAAGGTTAGATTCTTCCAAAAACCAACGAAAGTAATATGGTTGACTAAGGTTTCAATGATGCTTATGAGGCGCCCAGGCTATCAGAAGCGAGCAGAAAATCTCATTAGAATCCTGCACCTAATTTCACATGAAGTCATCCGAGTTTCAGACTGATTGAAGTAGGCGGGAATTATATACACAAGACTTTGTGAATCACATGCTTTTGAATCTCCAACAGGAGGGCTTCAGGAAATCGTGGGCTAGGAAGGACTCAGACTCGACGAACTTGCGGACTTCGTGACCATCCAGTAACAAATCAAGCAACCGGAACAGTATGAAGATAAGAGGCTCTATATGCAACCTAGCTGTAATAGACCTCCTAACAATTCCGAATAACCCCACTGTCTAAGGCTTTTCTGGGGAATCATTTTTGACACAAATCAGATACGATCCGTCCTTTGAGTATTTTTGGTTGATTCACCATCTAGTCAAGAGCGTTTCTATGTTTGTCCATTCTAGGCACATATCCTCTCATCAAATCTAGCAGCGCTCCTAGCACACTGAACCATAGCCCCTATCGGCAATAGTTAGTCTGCAACTTATCTGATCGGGAGACCAAAAATCGTCCGCTCGACTTTGATTATATATTGTTTTCTTTCACTATTCCGCAATCATAACATCAGCTAATATATTTACCCACTCCCCTTGAGAGGTAAGGCTTATGATAATCTAAAGATAAGTTTAGTGTGGCCTCTTAATGGACCCTTAATCGGGGCCTCTAGTTCTTCTTTTTTGTCTCTAGCTGACTTCCTTCAAGGGTGGAAGAACGCTTGGCGGAAAACTGCTCAAAATGTCATTATGTAGTTCCACAATGTAGTCTAGAGAACTTTGACTTAAACATGTTGGTTTTGAAAAGGGTATAGGAGATGGTGAAAATATTTATGATTCGAAAGCTGTAAAACAATAAAACCATGGTAAACTAAGGAGCTGGCGTATATGGTGAGGTTTGGAATACAGCCACTACAATTTGCCGATGTCATGAGCCTCATCACCGGAGAGAGATTAGTTGACTTCAGAAAATTTAACTTTCCCCAAATTTGCATTGCTGCTGTGAAGGGTGGATTCCATTTTTTAGAACTAACCTTGGACATAGGCTATGTCCTACCTGGCTCCCTAAATGAAGAGGTAATGGAGAAGTTCGTTGAAATGAAAAAGGAGGAAGATATAACCTACAGTGTCCACTTACCTCTTTGGTCGATCGAACCATCTTCCCCAAATGAATACATTAGGAGGGCTTCTGTGAAGTCGCTAATTCATTCCATTGAGGTTGCAAAGATTTTGGAGCCAGAATGTTATGTGCTGCACTCAACAGGAGCCTTAGCGGCCGAGTTCACCCGACTAGACTTGCCTAAACATTACAAAGAACTTGTTGACCGATATATGCTCTCTCACGCCGCTAAAAGCATAGATGAAATTCTCTCAAAGACTGGTATTCCTCCATGCAAACTCGCGTTGGAGAACGTGGAATTCCCCTTCAAACTTACGCGAGAAATAGTAGATCAATTCACTCTTTCAATCTGTTTTGACATTGGACATTTGTTGGCTGGTTACTCTGGTGAATACTCAGTCATGGAATTTCTGAAAAAACATTGGGACAGAATCGTTGAAATCCATCTTCACGACGGGTTTCATCGAGAGAAGAATGGGAACGTAGTCAAAAATGACCACCTACCCATCGGGTCAGGGGATCTTCGCGTCTCCGAACTTATGGGTTACCTAGATAAAAAGGAGTTCAAGGGACCCGTGGTCTTCGAACTAGGATTCGATGAAGCCAAGCACTCGCTTGAGATGATTCGTGAACAATGCCCGAAAATCGATATTAAGTAATAAAATGGCGAAGTATAGATTTTTTCCAACATTATTGCTCTTATCGCGCGCTATAGTGATGTCTGGCGATTGGTCAACTCTCTATTGTGCTGAAAGCCATACAGAGATATGAGAACCACAATCTAAACAAACAGCACTACAACTTCAACAAAAGTGTGGTATATGTCAATCTGCGCGTGGCCTCAATACTGAATCCTTTGCATGCATATCGAATTTCTGCGTTTATTCCGCAATCAAGATGCTCTGTTAAGGCAACATCCGAAAAGTCTTGGGGACTACCACTTTTTTATTCAGCACTTCGTCACTGGACGATGTATCTCCTCAGCCACTCAACTGCCTCTTTTTCCATCTCTGATGTGTATTCGTGCCCGATTCCTTTGTAGACTTTCATCCTCAACCTATCAGGAGCGTCTTGATAATGGGGCTTCAGAGCCTCGTACAATGAACTCGCGCACTCAAGCGGAATGAGGTCATCGCGTTCGCCGTTAAGTAGCAACACTGGTATGGATCTGAAGAGGTGTGCGTTGTTGATTGGGTCGTACTTGCCGATAAGTTCTCCTGCAGATTGGGCGAACTTCTCCACTAGCTCCGTTTCCAACCCTATCTTGTAGAGAGAAGATTTCCTGACCAGAACCTGGAAGTTCGCGCCCCCTATTACCGAGACGATCGCCTTCAGCCTTTCTTCCGCAATTGCCGTCAATAGGGTTATGATGGCTCCCATTGACACGCCCATCATGCCTACTCGTTTGAGGTCGACGTCTAGATTCTGCCCTACGTAGGCGATCACCTTTTTGATGTCCTCTACAGTTCCCGCCAAGATGTGAAAGAATTGAGCGGGATCTTGACTAAGCCTCCTGAGAATCTCGGAGTCTTTTCTCTCCCCGTGTTTCTCGGCGTCTATGGAGACGGCAACGAAGCCAGCATCCGCCAACATCAGACAGGTCGTGAGCATACTTTCTTTGTTTCCAGTGAAACCATGCTGGCAGATGACGAGAGGTTTCTTCGCGCCATCCGTGTGGAAAATGAGAGCCGGTATCCTCTCTTCATCGATGTAGGTTCTCTCCCGCGTACACGTGTATTTGAAAGAGTAGGATTCCTTCCGCATATGGTCATCTACCTCCGCAAGGGATCCGTCTCCACATATTTCACCAAGACAAGTAAACAGGGAATCAGCAGGACAGAAGACACTGGATCCCACACGAGCAACCCCATCGAGTAAGTCTGGCCAGTGACCAATGGCAAATCCGCGATGAATCCTGCGATGAAGCGAGCCAAGGCTTGGAGTACGTTCAGCGGGATAGAGATCAGGCCAGTATAGCTACCCGCTCTCGCTTCGCCTCCCAACACCTCGTCCTCTTGGGCCATGTCCGCCGTCACGGGGTTGGGAAGAAGATACCAGCCGGAAATGCCTACCCCGATCAACCCAATGAAGATGACTGCTTGGAAGATGCCGGGGATGAACCTGAGGATTGGCTGGCCGATGATCATCGTCAGGGGTAGTGAGAATATCAGGACTGTGAGAGATGCGGAAATGGGCAACTTCTTTCCCACCCGCCGAGAGATCATCGCCCAAACGGGGAAGAGCAGCACTGTCGTTAAGAGCATTAGGCCGCCGACCGTCATGAATTCCACTCCAGTTACCATGAGGACTTTCTGCAAGTAAGTCATGATCAGACTCGCAAGGATCGCCGTTGGCATCGACATCAGGCCCTGAACAATGAACCAATGCCGATAGTTCCTGTTGCCTAGAACCTTCGCGATTTCACGGCGGACGCTGGGCTTCGGGATCAGCCTCTCCTTCTCCCTTATCTTGACGACGGCTGGGATGTAAAGCAGGATCTCTAACGTCGCCAGCCCCAACAACGGCAAAAGTACTTGAGATGGGTCCCCCGCCCGAAGCACTGGGAGCGAGAAGCTGATCAGCGTCCCCACGACTTGTGCTGCCATGCCGAAGACGTTCTGATAGGCAGATATCTCCACTCGCTCCCTAGGGTCGGCGATTTCCGCGAGCCATGCCATGTAGGGAGTACTTAACAGGCCGTAACTGAGGTTTGCCAGGCTAAGGAAGAACGTGGCGTATAGGAACATTGACCACTGGTTCCCAATGGCGATGAAATAGTCGGGCACGAAGAGCATAATTGTCGATAAGGCCAACAATAGGCTGCCAGTGAAGATGTAGGGCCTGCGTCTTCCCCACCTTTTCGACACGGTCACGTCGCTGAGGTAGCCGAAGTACCAACCGAAGAATGCGATCACGAGCTTCCCGATGGCAAACGCAAAGCCCGTAAGCAGCCCGCCTAGACCGAAATAGTCCAAGTACATCCAGAAAGTCGCGAGATCGACGAGGGAAAGCAGTGACGATGACCCGAGCCTGCCCATCGCGTATGTCAGTTTCCCGCCCTTTGTCAACAACCTGACCGTTGCATGCCCCACATACTCTTCAGGGCTATGGGTATACTTATCACTGGGTTTTACTATATTAGTTCGAGTGTTGTTGGTTAACGAGATAGGCGCGATGGGTTGGTGAATTACGAAGTTTCAGAATTGAGACCACATGAGTCTTTGTCGAGTTCCAGTACAATAGGTCGATGGATTGGAAGAACATAACCTAGGAAATTATTGCTGAACTTATCCTGCTTCACAATCCTTCCCTCATCATTCATCATAGTCCCGTGACAGAACCTCTTATGCGCATCCAACCGTCTGCCCAACAACTCACTTATCCTCTCAAAAGACATCGTTAGCATCTTCTAAGTTTACTAGTGATCATAATGCTTCTAAGCCCTCAGTTTTGATTGGTTGTTCAATCTCATAACGTCAAGAGATAGACCGGATAGTCAACCTGGGCTCCAAGAAGGTGAGCGTCGTCATTGCTCCCTCTCCAAACGGTGGAACAAACGCTTTCCTGCTGAAACCACCGAGCTTGATACCCCTCTGTTTCAGCCCAGAAAGCTGCAGTAAGCACCTTGCCGAAGCGTCAAACAAAGGCATCACAGCCGAGGTTTATTGTCTAAAAAACGTAGCTACGGACATCGATTCCCAGATGACATCAAAGTTACATATTTTGTTCCGTTAATGTGGAATACTGTAATAAAAAATGTCACGTTAATTTTTTTGATCTCAATTGCGTCTTGAACATCGAAAGAAAGATGGGGTCACAAAAAGATACTGATAGTCCCCATTATCAGAAAGAGAAATTGACTTTCTCTCCTCAAACTAAATGGAACAGTTGAATTCATGATTGATATAAAGGGATCTCAGAACATAATTTAAAAGACATTAGAATGTTAGGCGCTCTATTTGCATGCATGTACACGGCGACCGTGGCATCTCCGGTCATCTTTCTCCTCGTCATATTCAACCCAATACCAACCATATACCGATAGTGGCATCTATAATATCCAGCTTTCTGGCGGCGACTGATTGAGAAGTGATGTTCACCCTCTCAGGCATACAACAACGGAATAATTACTCCTATTATAAAGAAAGCGATAGCAAATGCAATCAAAATCATCAGTAATTTTTTCATTTGAACCAATCATTTCTTTAAAAAGCGTAGAAATATAAAAATTTATCGGGCCCATCTTCGACCAATTTCTCTCAACGTTGAGATAAAAAGAATAGTTAATCCTGCACTCATAGGTAAGAACGATATATCCCGATATTGAATGGACTCGTGCATGGCGAGAGCTAGTCCGAAGATACATAGCAAGATGCCTACAACGAATTTAAGTAGGGGTTTTTTACTTTTCAATTGACTCTCTGCCTATCGGACTCCACAATTCTCTTACTTGTTATTTAAACTAACGGTTTTTTGGTTTCTGCGGAAATGTTTGGAAGGCGAAGGCGAGAATGCCAATATGCCACGCTGTGTTGCACCAGGCGATTCCGAACGGGATAGCCCCTAAGAGGGACACTGCGAGGAACCATGAAAAAGCGAGATTATTCACGAAAATGCTTGGCGCAGTTGCTTCAAACATTCTGCTTTCCAGTTCGTCTTGAACATGCATGCATGCATGCAAGTCTTTGAGGATGTCTATAAGAGAGAAATCCGGTTAAATATTCCACTTCTCGTGGATCGGGGGCACACTCGCAACTAGCTCCTTCGTGTACGGGTGCTTTGGGCTGAAAAAAACGTCCTTAACTGGCCCCTCCTCTACTATTTCCCCTTTGCTCATCACCACCGCCCTATCGCCTATGTAGTAAGCCTGCCCCACATCGTGCGTCACGAATATTACCGACATTGTCTTTTCTTTCTTCAATCGCAAAATTTCTTCCATGACCGCAACACGGGTCGATGCGTCCACCATACTGGTAGGCTCATCGGCCACGAGCAAGTCTGGACCCATTATTAGAGACCTCGCCACGAGCAGCCGCTGCATCTGGCCCCCGCTCGTCTGGTGGGGGTACCTGCCCAAAATTTCGTCGGGGTTCATTCCAATTTTCTCCAGAGTGGACTCGATGATCTCGCGCTTTTCGCTTTTAGAGTACGTGACACCTTTTACCTTTTTGAGCAGATCGAACGCCTCCATCAGCGGCTTGTCGACGACGAAGTAAGCGTTGAACGACGAATATGGATCTTGGAAAATTGCTTGCACCCTGCACCAGTATTCCTTTTTATCCATCCTAAGAGCGTCTTCTTCGCCCAGATAAATGTTCCCGCTGGTCGGTTTGATCAGTCTGAGGATCATTTTGGCAACGGTCGTCTTACCGCTACCGCTTTCGCCCACCAATGAAAGTATTTCTCCGCGTTTTAGGGAAAACGACACATTTTTCGCGCCGCACACCCGCTTGGTGAATATGTAACCCGAAATGTAGTACTTCGTGAGGTTTTCCAACCTAAGAATCGGGTCTCTTCTCCCCATCTAACCACCCTTCGCGAGAAGCCAACAAGCCACTTCCCTGCCCTCTATTTTGAACATCGGTGGCCTTTTCTTCTTACAGACATCCATGCATCTTGGACATCTGGGATGGAACCTGCAAGCGGGAGGTGGATCCCTCAGGTCTGGGGGTCTTCCTGGTATGCTCTTTAGTCTTTTATTTTTAATATTCTTTTCCAGCGGAACTAAGGAGCTCAGAAGTAGCTTCGTATAGGGATGGAGGGGTTTGCCCACAATGTCGTCCATCTTACCGACCTCGACCAGCCTTCCGCCGTACATGACTGCGAGGCGATCACACATCTGTCTCAAGACCCCCAGATCGTGGGACACGACCACGAGGCTGCGGACTATCTTCCTCCTAAGAATATCGACCAACAGTTCTATCATTTTTCTCTGGGAACTTACGTCGAGGGACGAAGTAGGCTCATCCACGAGCAAGACGGATGGCTCGCTAAAGGTCGATATCGCTATGGTAGCTCTCTGTTTCTCACCGCCACTGAGCTCGTGGGGATAACGGTCGAGGAGTTTCGTGTCCAGACCAAGTCTCTTAAAATGCTTACCGATCATCTCCTTGGCCTCGTCGGGCGTGTAGCTCTCACCTGTCCGCTCCTTCAACATATCTGCCAAGAACTCCTTTACGCGTTTAGTCGGGTTTAGAGAGCTCAGCGCCGACTGTGGTACATAAGACAGATGCACGCATTTCACTTCCTTCCTCAGCTTCTCAGGGTCCATATGTAGAATATCATAACTCTCGACGATAATATCTCCACCTTCGTAGTACAGAAGGGGTACCGGCGTCCCGGTGAAGAGTTCGATGAGAGTGGTTTTCCCACAGCCTGATTCTCCTGCGATGGCGAGACTATCCCCCTCATAGACCGAGAGGGAAACCCCGTCGACGCCCTGAACGACGCCAAACGGTGCTCTATAGTACCCCCTTAGTTTCTTGCTTTCCAAAATCTTTCGAGCCATTTTCCCCATCCCCGCGATCATTTGAGCGCTCCGGTGAGCCTGGGGTTCAGCACATCGTCTATCACTGAACCTATCATGATCATTGAGCCAGTAAATAACAATATTACCACGCCAGGGGGGATGAACCACCACCAGATTCCCAAAAAAACACCCTGATTCTGTATAGCCCAGTATAGCATATTCCCCAAGGTGACAACCCAGGTGGGTCCCAATCCTAACAAACTTATGCCAGCTTCCATAACGATTGCCGCTCCGATCATCCCGACGAACTGAATGAACACGTAGGCCAGCATATTCGGAAAAATTTCCCCGAAAAGTATTCTCGAATCTCCTTTTCCCAATATGCGGGCTAGATCCACGAATGCCCTTTCTTTAAGGCTGAGAACTTGGGACCTGAGTGCTCTTGCCGTGCCCGGCCACTGAATGACCGCAATGATGGCCGCTACTAAATACAGGCTTCTGTGTCCGAACAGGACAGAAAGGACGATTAGAACAGGGACTACTGGGATAGTTAGGAACACGTTACTGAGTAGGTTAGATATGTCGTCAACCAATCCACCCTTGTACGCGCCAACGCCCCCCATCATAAATGCAACCAGTAGTGCGATCGATCCGGCAACGAAACCAACTACTAAAGAATGACGGATACCTAAGACCAGTCGGGCCCAGACATCTTGGCCAAACAAATCACATCCTAACTTATGATTCCAAGATGGAGACTCAAATTTTCCCCCGATATACTTATTAGGATTCATAGTGAAGAAGGGGCCAATTATCCCAACGAGAATTATGAAGATAACGACTGCGGAGGCCACTTGAAACCTCGTGTTTTTTGCAAGCACCTCCATTCGGCCTGGCATCATCTTTCACCAACATATCCTGTCGCGATCCGTGGATCTATTGTGCCATATAACAGGTCGGCCACGGAATTTCCCACAAGCACGATCAGAACAATTATTATGAAGCACGCTTCAAGTAGAGGGTAATCCGCTGCGTACACAGCCATATACATGAGGGTTCCGAGTCCAGGATATCCGAAGACGACTTCCACCAATAGGGTCTGGCTTACGAGTGAACTTAGTGCCATGGGAATCCAAGTGAAGTTGGGCAGAATTGCGTTGTGCTCCGCATAACTCCTCAGCTTCCCACGGGAGAAACCCAATTGCTTCGAATATTGCATGTAATCGGACTCCATCTCGTAGACCATCATCGCCCTCATACCGATAGCCCACCCCCCTATCCCCAAGCCAAGTAGTGACAGGTAGGGGAGGCAGTAGTGATAAACCGCATCCAAGAACCAATCCAACCCGATGACCGGACGCACCCACCCAGGTGAATATGCTCCAAACGGGGGGAACCACTTAAGCGTGATTGCGAAAACAAACACTAAGATCAAGGCGATCCAGTAATAGGGAGCTTGAAACATATACAGCGACACATAATACAAAAGATTATCAAGCTTTCCCCTGTTGTATGCGGCCCTCGATCCGATCCAATTCCCGATGGAGAACCCGAGTGGGATTACTGGAATTATAAGGGCCAGAGTCCATAGGAGAGCGTGCCTCACGAGAAGGGAAACCGGCAGAGGGTACCGCCAGTACGACAGACCGAAGTCCATGTTAATAACCCTATTCCAAAACCTAATGTACTGTATATGAAGTGGTTCGTATATTCCAAACTTTTGCTCATATATTCTTCGTATGGTTTCCAAAGATTTTCCTGTCATCGGTACTCCAGCGCCTATACCCGTGACTGGGGTGACTTCACCACCTGCAAGTCGTCCGATCATTATATCAACTGGGGTCCAAGGCATCATACGGGGGGCGATGAATATGAAGGAAAACGATATGAAAAGAGCGGTGAGTAGAAAAACGATTTTTTTACTCAGGAAGAGCACGAAAGGGCTTCTCAATTTCTTAATGATTCTTCTCATAATATCTCTACACCCCAAGAGCCCTAAGTTCAGATACACTTTCTTCACTGACCAGCGCTTATTAGTTTTTCTATCTCTTCAGTAGATCCGAAAGTGCTTTCTGAGGAACGTTTTTTGGGTTAAATGAAAACGTGTTATCCATAGCTAGTAGAAATGGAGCTTTTCGGAGAAGCGCGGTGGCTGCCATAGACTTAACCTTCATCCCATACTATGGGAGCCTACTCCCTACGTTGTTCAGGGAAGGTATAAGCTGGGAACGAACTGGTTCCACTGCTACGCAGCCATCCGCCTTGTGGAGAAAGCCGCAGATACGTCATAAAAAGCCGCTTGGTCAAGCCGCTGGAGCTCCGCGAGAAGGCTAAGATCGTTGAGGAACTCGTCACTGAGGCTAGGCGCCAAGGAGTACACACCCGTCTCTTACTCTTAGACAAAGGCTTCTGCTCCCAAGAGGTCATAAAAACATTGAAGGCTCTAGGCGTCAAGTTTCTCGTAGCTGTTCCTAAAAACAAGAGAGTGAAGGAGGCTGTCCTAGACTACTTCAAAACTGGGAAGGGCCAAGTTAGGAGGTTCAGCCTAAAGAAGGGCGGCGAAACCGTTAACTTCAATCTAGCAGTCCACAGGTGAGGAAGACCAAGAAGGGCTTAAGGAACATCCTTGAACTCTACGGCGCATTCGCAACCAACACCTTGGATCTAAGAAGGCCCCGAAAGCTTGGAGCCAGCTCCCGAAAGATTATCGAGAGAGGTGGGGAGTAGAGACAGGCTTCAGGGTTGGAAAAGACTTCAGAGCTAAGACAACAAGCAAGAACGAAACCATTCGAGAGATATGCCACTAGTACGCCATTGTACTGGAGAACCTGTGGTCCCTACACAACATGGGAGAAGCTAAGAGACAAAACTTTCCCTCGACGCGAACATAACACTCCAGTGAACCAGTGACACATGGAAAGAACGCCAACAGCCCCTTAGAGCCTGACACGAACGCTCTCTATAACCCAAAAAAAACCAGAAAAATCAAACGAAATCAGGCGACACTTTCGGATCTACTGCTCTTATCTTTTTGTTTTCTGATAGCTTTAACTATTCGGTCTCGCATGCCTTCTGACGAGGAATGTGCCGAAATATTAGGGAAGGTCAGGTGGGTTAGAAGTCTCATATGTATATACTGCGGTAGTAGGGCCGTTGTTAAACGTGGTTGGTTTAACGAAAGGACAGTCTCAGCAACAGCGCAACAATTTCTGATTCCAGGCTTCCTTTGAGGGTTTGCTTAGTATCCCCGTCTTCAGATCACTCGACTGTCAGAGTCAGCTCTATCGGATCTCCTGGATCATACTTGCTGTATCGCCAGCAGTCCACTGTTAGTGTGTAGTCTCCGGGTGTGTCAATCGTTACTTCAAGTTCTATGGTCCTGGTCTGACCAGCTCCTACCAATACGGCTTTGTGTGCGAGGAGTTTCTCTGGATCGAAATAATGTTCGATTGACGCCCCAGGTGCAGCTGGACCCTCATGCACCATCACTGGATAATAATATGTTACAAGTCCGTTGTTCCTAAGGGTCACTTGGACTGTGACAGGTTCTCCAGCATTCACTGTGCTCGAAGAGAGCTCTGCACCCACGGTCTCGATCGCTCTGGGGTAAACATTCATGAGTGTACCGTGATATTCGTTAGAGGCCTTCGGGAGCCAATCAAGAGGATCGTCTGCATATGGCATGTTTACCCAGCGGGTCGTTGAATAAATCGCTGGAGCAATTTTCTGATAGAGCGGAATCATGGGCAATTGGGGGATTAATATTTCTTGTATTTCCCTGACAACTGCTATGAATTCATCGCTACCAACTTCCAAGTACCAAAGCTGATCTACTAGCTCCCTCACTTGACCGGCGGTGTCCTCAAGCGGCGGATGGTTCCCGTCCCAGTACCACCAATATTCCACCTTGCTGCCTGACCAACAGGTCGATGGCGTGAGAAAGGTTTCGGTATATGCCGCAGTTATAGGATCGGGGAATGGGGACAAACCATGAAGAGTCCACCTAATGTCGAAATCGTAGGCCCCTCCTTCGGTTCGCGCCAAGTATAGACCCCATTCAACAGGATTAGCTGTGGCTTCAATCCCAATGTCTCTTAGAGAGGTGGCAATGACTTCACTGGCGGCCACAACGGGCCCATAAGGCCATATAATTAGCTCAAAGGGGCCGATTTTCTCCCCCTCGTAGGTCCAACCTTCCTCAACGCTTCCCTCGCAGTGCTCACTTAGGACCTCCACGGCCTTCTGCGGATCGTACTTGATGACGGAAACTCCTAGAACAGTCGTGGTTTCGTAGTACTTATCGGCTATATCTGTATTGTAATACTCCTTCGGCAAGCGGAAGGGTAGATAGTACGGTCCGCTTTGTGCACCTTGCTCGGCAGTAGCTTCGACTCGTATCACCTTCTCGTAGTTTATGGCGTAGGCCATTGCCTCCCTCAACCATTGATGGCGGAGTATCTCTCTTTCCATATTGAAAGTACATACGAAGTCGCACATCTCAAAGGCCATCCCTTCACCGAGGGTGGGGGCATCTGGATTATGTATCCACAACCACCCTGCTGGCTCTTTCCTTTCATTGATCCATGTTGTATCAATTCCTACAACCTCGCCGACATCTAAGTCTCCTTCTTCAAGCGCCCTTGTAACTAGTTCTGCAGTACCGAGCCAGAGGGCTTGGTAAAATCTCGGGGCGTAGTACCGACCGATCTGATTGCCCCAATAGTTGTCGACCCTTTTGAATATGGTTGATTCGGCAGTATTAGAGAATAGGTTGTACGGTCCCGATGCAATGATTTCCTCGGGGTCCAGGTTTGGATACTCACCGATGTTTTCTCCCCACTCTTCCAAGAGTTGTGACCACTGCTCCTTCGGGAAGATCCGAGTTGGCGGAAGAAGTGCTCGGTAGACTCGAGGGTGTCGTGGACCGATTTCTTCACGGGTGTGGAGACGGAGCGTTTTCTCGTCGACCACTTCCACCCAGTCGACCATGTCGGAGTAAGCAATAGTATCAAGAATTCCGCTAATCGTTGAATTGGCCAGTGTATCCAAGGAGAATTTAACGTCATCAGCAGTAACGGGTTGTCCATCCCACCATTGAGCCTCTTGAAAGATTTTTATCTCAAGGGCGTAGTCATCGACCCAATACCACTCTTTGGCCAACATTGGTATCCACCTGCCGTCTGGAGTAAGCACTGCTAAGGGCTCATAAACATAAGCAGCTCTATCATAACCAGTGGTTATACGAAATTCAGTAACTGGATTCATATTCGGCAATGGCCCGTAAAAGTTTGCACCCCAAACATATGCCTGCTCTCTCGAAAATGGCCCTTCAACCGGTTCTTCCTCCGGGGGTTTCTCCTCCTCTACCGGGGGTTTCATACCGAACCATACCCATGCTGCCGCACCGATTGCTGCAATAATTACTAGTGCAATCACGCCTAGAGTTAATAGTCTAGTTTTCTTTCCCTCCATTTATTTCCCTCACAAGTAATCATAGCTTTTTCTCACTTAAGCTTTGCGATGATACTGAAGATGTCTCTGTATTCAACCCTTAGTAACAATGGAATTTTCTGCTCCCACCAAAAGACCCTCCCAGATCTCGTAGACGTATCCGAAGTTCCGATCAAAGTAATCTTTTATCACTTTTCTAACATCCTCGGTTTTGGGTTCTCTCAGACACTTCTTTTCATTTCACTGGAAATATTCGGGAAAGAAAGCTACTTATTAAAACCCCAATTGCAAAGAAGAACATTTCGAAAATGTGATGTAGGAAATACTCCTCTGCGGCTGTTGTGTATATCAAGGGTTCGGGAACTTGTGGGAGAACGGCGAGATGCAGCCAGAAAACCCTCTAATATTGCATCTTCAAGGAGCGCTTTTCTTTTTCTGGAAGATAAGCCGTGAAAACTGAGGGAACATAATCTCGACCAGGAGTCGCTGGATCATCGTTAAAGACGAGAATGTTGTACCACCTGTTGCTGAATGCTGTAAAACGACAGTGACCGTCAGCACCAGCTATCTGTTTGTTAATATTATTTTCTTCAATAAAGATTACAGTTGAGCCAGCTAACGGGTTTCCGCTAATCGCATCTACCACAAGAACATCGATGCAAACAGTTCCTTCAGCATTGACCGGAACAACGAACAAAGCCATCAATATTAATACAAAGGTTATGATGGCAAAATTTTTCTTGTCCACGCTGAATCAACACCTTGACAACCGCTGCTTCAATAGGTTAGTTCTGCTTAATCAAAGTTATAAATTTTAACGAAGCGTTTCCTACAGTATCTGGGGTTGTCGACGGCGGAGTTGTCTGTCAGGATCAAGGATGGACGGTTGGATGTTGCTGAGGAGGTTAACCGTTGGCTGGATGAGCCGAATTCGAAAAGGCTGGCGCCTCAGACGCAGGAGACCTATTTCTAGGCGGTTAAGAAGTTTGTCGAGGTCGCGGTCGCGGTTTTTCCAGCCATTTTTACCGGTTGCTTTTCCAAACTGTAAATAATACTTTCCACCTTTTTACAAAAAAAAGAGGGAAGTTGCGGGGGAAGTCGCTGGTTTCATCTCCATCTAGGAGCCATAAGTCTATATTGCCTCTATTTAGGAAATTATAATCTTATTTGAGCCCCCAGACCTCGGCAGGAATATCAAGGTCTCCTCTAATCTCTGCAGTTGGTTTCATTGGACGGTTCAAGGCAAGTTCGCGCTACATAAAAAGAGAAAGCTGAGAACAAGCGCAATTATTGTTGGTGGCATGACTGTACGGAGATATTCTTTAATTTTGGTCTTGAAGGATTCAACGGAAAGAGAGACACATGGATGCACAGGCGTCACAACGTAGCCGAGAAAGATGCTGAAGTATGTGAACGCGAATGTGGGAAGAGATATTGCCCCGAACTTTGTAAGAAATATGGGAAAGACTATCCCTGCCGGCGTTACAATCCGTCCAGTGCCAAAGCCTAGAAGGAACCCGACAATGAAAAGGGTTTCCGGAGTGATGTTGGTTGTCTCCACTAATTGTGGGATGCCTGATCTCTTGAACACGTTTAGGAAAAACATTATCCCTATAACCATTGAGGCGAAGCTCCAAGGCTCTGCCTCCAATACAACCATGCCAAGCTTCCTGGGTCTTGCTCCCCAGATCGCCAAGGTAATCAATAGGCTAGCTGATACTCCTATTAGGGTTGCGGCTTCTTCGATCGTTGGTTGCATGAATGTCTTCACCAATACATCTATGATTGGGGCAGCAAGCAACGCAGACAAAGGCAGAACAAGACCTCGAATAGAGAACTCACCGCTATATTCAATTTTGCCAGTGATGTCTCTAAGGAAGAAGAAGTAGCCTAGAAGCAACGAAAGGAGGAGTATTGGGGTAAGATAGGGAATAGTCTGGTAGACACCGAGCTGAGCCGCTTGGGCTGAGACCATCAGATCAGGAGATATTGGATAGATCAGGTAGAGTACATGACGGAACCACACGTTTATCCCTGCCTTCTTCCCGTTCGATAGGTCCCTTCCGCCCTTCTCTATTAACGGGGCTGAGAGAAGAGCTCCGCCGGGCATGGGAAGCAACCCCACTAGAGCCGGAGAAAGCATAAGAAACGGTCTCTTTCCTATCCTCAGGTTGCCAACTAGGCTGTCCATCTGACCTGAGGCTTTCAGGACACCTCCTATAATGGGGATCAGTCCAACAATCACAGCCAGTAGGATTGTGGAGGGATCTGTAAACGTTAGCCAGAACGTAGTCGGCAATTGGCTAGGTACCGTGAAGACGCCTAAGATGATTGCCCCGGTAAACATTGCGAGCCCCAAGTTTTTTTGTGAAATTACGAGTAGCGCAACCAAAGCTAGGAGAAAACCTAGCAAGTCTGACAAACGTATCCCTGTCCTTGTTCCTGTAAATGTGGACTCTGAACAATTGATGTCTCGTTGCTAATAAAGATTCGACGTTTGCTCTTGGGGATTAGCGGTCTGCATCAAAGTTGCCGGACAAAGGGTTCAATCTGTTCTGCAGAATCATAAGCCTTGGATAGATCAAGCGTAAGATAGGCTCCGTGACGGTTGAAATAGGGTGAGCCTTTCCTCGAGAAAAGGGTCAGAATCCTACCGGCATGGTTAATCTTGTATCCTTCACTTATCGGTTCGTGACCTCTTATAACGAAGCGGACGCCAACCATCTTAAGGAAGGCATCAGTCACATCCTCGCCGAAAAGGTAGCCCGCACCTCTGGACGACGGGCGGGTCCCTGTGATCTCGTCGGATGGATCGCTCCAAAGTATTTCCTCCAAGTGGCTCTCAGCTGGGTGCTTCTCATGAGCATAAACAACATCTTCCAAGCTCCTTGCTTTGCTTGGGACTCCTGCATGGAGCATTATGCATCTTTCATCAACAAGGACCGCGGTATAGAAACGCCTAAACAATCTGCTCAGCTCCATATAGACAGCACGCCAGTCCCCTCCGAACTTTCTTTGGAGATGATATGGCAAATCATGGGGATATGCGAGAAGATCTTCAGGCCCTTCGTGATTTCCTTGTAAAAGTACAACCCTTTCTGGGAACATGCTCTTCAGACTTAAGACAACATAATAAACCTCAGGTGAATAAGATCCTCTGTCACCATAATCCCCAAGGAAGACTAAATATGTCCCTCTATTGCTCGAGGCTTTTTGTACGAATCTTTCCCGGTCCAAAATATGCCTGAGGCTGTCCAAGTCGCCATGTATGTCGCCAATGATCGTTGCTTCTCCTAACGGAAGCATCGAAACTAGTCTTCCAGTAATCTGGAATTTTCCAGAACCCCTTTCTTCCATTGATAAGAGCTGATCAACCTCGCCAACTAGACGCAGGAACATCTGGGAATCCATTCTAGTCGCTTCGTCCATTATGCCATCAAGAGTCTTCAATCGTGCTTCACGCTTCAGGGTTTAAGAAGGCATTTATTGATGTTTAGAGTAAATCATAGAGTCTCATATTAAACCTTTGAGCAATCGGTGAAAGCCTTGCCAGCTATCCCAAGAGCGAGCTTCGAAGAAACGTTGGGCAGACATGTTCTCCCATCCCGTTGTGTGGGTTGCGGCACATGCGTGGTCGTTTGCCCCATCAACTGCTTGGAGTATTTAGACGGAAGACCTGTTCTCATCAAGGAATGTAAGTCGTGCGGCATATGCAGCCAAACTTGTCCGCAATACGGGCCTACCGTGTCAACCCTGGAAAGGTTCATTTTTGGCAGAGAACGGAAAGTGGATGAAGACTTCGGCATCTACAGGCGTCTGCTTATCGCACAATCCAAAGACAAAGATGTAATGAGAACCTGCCAGGACGGCGGGATCGTTACGACGCTTCTTGTTTACGCCTTGGAGAAAGGGATTGTTGAAGGTGCAATCGTATCTGGAGTGAGCGAGAAGGAGCCGCTGAGAGCAGTTCCGAAACTGGCTACAACACGGGACGGAATTATTGAATGCGCTGGGACACGGTATACTTATTCGCCTAACATATTTGCTTTCAAGGAAGTGATCAAGCAGAAAAAGAAGAGCCTTGCCTTTGTGGGTACTCCTGACCAGATAATAGCTATGAGGAAGATTCAGATGCTTCCATTAAAGAAGTTATCAGATGCCTTGAGCTTTATGGTCGGTGTCTTCTGTAGTGAATGCTTCTTGTACGAAGGTTTTGTGAAGAAGCTGATCCAAGGTCAGCTAGGCGTTGACCCCTACGCGGTAAAGAAGGTCAACATAAAAGGTAAGCTGCTTATAACAATGAATTCAGGTGACGTTAGAACTATCCCGTTGAAAGACGCAAAAAGATACACTAGTGACTGTGCCTCCTCATGTTCCGATTTCGCCGCTGAGCTTGCTGACATATCGGTGGGGGGTCTGGGCTTGGACGGTTGGACGTTCACTGTTCTACGTACAGAAAAAGGGGAAGAGCTCTTCAGCAAAGCTGAATCAGAAGGACTGATTAGGACAAGACTGATTGACAAAGAAAAGAAAGCTCTTGATCTACTGATTATGTTGTCAAGAAAGAAGCGGAAAAATGTAGCAATAATGCCTACGTAATGATGTTCTGGCCTCAGTTGCTTTTCTTGAGATTTTCGTTTTTCTACTCCAATTTGAGTAGCAACTCTTAAATAAGAAAGAAGCAAAGCCTAAGAAAGATAGAATGGTGAGGGTTTAGTGAACTCTAAGAGCATCGCTTTCGTGGCTTTGATGGGAGCCCTTGGGAATATTCTTTTCGGGCTTTCGAACTATTTGGGGCCGATAGTTCCGGGGGTCTCAATTGACCTATCCCACATACCAACATTTATAACGGCCCTCTATGGCGGTCCGGTGATAGGATTTTTTACCGGTCTGATTGTGGGGATTTTTCCAGGTATCCAGTATGGTCCACTTTCCCCCTTCGGCTCATGGGTTGCGTTGATCGGGCTTCCTATTGGCAAGTCACTTACAGGACTTTCGTCTGGCCTGCTCTACAGGATTTTGAGGATGGATCGCAGGAACCGTAAATCGCTCTTCACAATTCCCTTAGTATTAGCCTCTTACATTCCGGAATGTTTATTCACAGTCTTCTATTTTGTGACCCTTTTACCATATCTCGTAGGGAGTGGCGGAATAGGGATGCTGACGTTTGTGCTGCCGAAGGCATGGGCTGAAATAGTCTTTATGAGTTTCTTCATGGCTGCCCTTGTCGGAAACAATGGTTTCAACTGTTTTGTCGCCAACCACTTCAGTGGTCAAAAAGTATCACCGAAGTCTCAGAAAGAAGCCTCCTCCATAACATAAGTGAGATAGAATACACGCAAAGTATTCCATCGTCGGCTTCATTCTGAAAGAATAGGAACCAGTTACAACATTAGTTCGGCTTCAAAGGCCCATCGATCTCATCAGCACATCTGGATTGACCGTACCGGCAGTGAATGATCTTCCAGATCTAGCATTGGTAACAGTCATCGCAGCCGGGGCGAATATTCCGGGATCGATTTTATAAAAATCGAGGTTGGCTTCTCTGAAAATCTGCGCGAATGGGCGTCCATACTGTTTTGAGATGGAGGAAACTGATTGCTGCACCAGATTCCAGAGAGTCTCATCGTCTTCATAATTCACAGTATAGTATGTCGTGCCGCCGTATAGGATGGCATCGTTGGTTCTTCCCATGGCCTCAACATCGTCTGGATGAACTGGTAGGATCGGGGCATGTCCCCAAGCATATGTTATGAGTTTCGGATCAAGGCCGAGCTCATACAGCTTATGGATGCCTGTCTCTACAATTCTTCCAGAGATTTGCACAGACCCGGCGAGTGACACGATCGGGACCAAAATGAGGAAGAGTCTTTCGGGCGTAACGTGGCACAATTCTGAGATATAGGTTATAACTTCCAAAGGGGGCTCTCTGGATGTTTCAAGCACCAGGATAGCTATGTCTGACTCGTCTCTATAGCCTATCTTTGCGTATACAGACTTAGGTTTCAAAGCCAGCGCGCGGGCGGGACCAGAGCCAGCTGCCGAATACTCGCCAACCTTGATCTGCCATCCTGCTAGTTGGGAGCCTAATGTTGATACGGCTGGGTGATCCGTGTAGACGGTAACCGCTGGAAGGTTAAGGTTCCCTATGCTCATTGAGGTTATGGATGCTTCACCAAGGCCTCCAAGGCAGATTTCAGTCACGGTCTTGCCTGCTAGCAAACCTCCCTTGGCTTCTATCCCTACGTCTATTATGCATGTTTTTAGGGAATTACCTTTGACGGTCACTCCGTATCTCTCTGGATTGTCACAAAGGTCTTTCACGAGTTTCAGGGCATTGCGGTTCACGCTTAGTTTAGGCATCTTTCATACCTCATCAGCCCATTTTAGAGATACTTCTCGTAGAAGCTCAGCTGAGGGTTTTTGTCCTTAGCGACGAACAGTTTCCCTTTGCCATTCTCAGTTATGTCTCCAGTGAACCGGTAGAAGGGTCCGACGGCTTTTTCATCGTTGATTTTTACTGTTGGTCTAATGTCGTCTATGGTGAACGTTGGCAATATTGACGCGACATGGCCGCAGATGATGATCTTTCCATCAAACATTCCTGCTCCTGCCCGGCCTTCGCAGTCTCCACGGATAAGTATGGTTCCATCTCTCATGCTGATGCCTGCGAACTCCCCAACCTTCCCGTCTATCACAATCAGCCCTCCTCTCATGTAACATCCGACTTCGTTTCCTGCGTCTCCATGAATGACTACGATCCCATCTTTCATGCCTTGCGTACTTCCACGATAAGGAGCCCCCACGTAATCGCCAGCAGAGCCAGCAACCTCAATTCTACCACCTTCCATCATGCACCCGACCCAAGAATCGACATTTCCTTTCGCAAGAATCTCGCCGCCCTTCATCATCCAGCCCAAATGAACGCCTACGTCGCCCTCTATAATCATACTTCCGAAGCTCATTCTGGCGCCGATCATCCGGACTTTCCGAATGTCACCGCCGATCTGCATGGTAATCTTGTCAGGAGGGTTATCCACTTCGCCTTCGATGCTGAATAGATCTTTCAGAACCCTTTGCTTGTTTCCTTCCCACGCCTGTAATAACAAAACCTCTTCCAAGGATTTGCCAGCAAATACGTCCGGTGACAGGCACTCCGCATAAATTGGGACTTTAAACGAGTATCGGGGGCTTAGGATAATCACGGCTTATCATGCCTCCGGCGTAACGAGGATGGGAGATGATACTTTCAGGAAATCCTCTGGAATAAAGTAGTTCTCAAACTCCACCGTCCAGTAATCTCTGAACCTCTCTTTCAGGTCTTGCATGACTTCGGAACGTTGGGCATGCCCAAGGCAGGAGGAAATCCCCGGGTCTGCCCAGATTGTCTTCCCGTCGATTGATCTTACTACTCTATCATCCTTCGCCACGACTTCCCCCGCTTTAATAGTATAGGCAGCTTTCTGAAAAGACCTTCTTACAGACCTATAGTTTGTGGACAAATCAGTTTTCTCAGGATTTATGTTGTATATAGCGACATCAGCATCAGATCCAATGCCCAAGTGTCCTTTATTCTTCAGCCCCAAGGCTTTGGCTTGGCCTGCACGCGTAACTATGGCGATCTCATAAAGGCTGTATTCTCTGTCGATATTGGGAAGTAATGATCTTTTTCTAGCCTTCTTGTTGATCCTTTTAAGCATACTTTCCCTAGCTCTTCCGCTCATCAGCCAAGATATGATCGTTGGATACGAAATGAAAGGTCCACCGTTAGGATGATCCGTCGTCAGGTAGATCTTCCACGGATCATCCACGAGCAACGCGAGTTCAAGCCCTATGGACCACATGGTTGCGTGGACGTAGCTCTTACGCTTATATTTGAATGGGACTATACCTGCACCTGTTTCGGTTTCGACATCGTGGTTGATCCATTTGTTGCCACTTAGTTCGTAGAGCGTGTACTGCCATGGACCGTCAGCCGTCATCGTCGTTGTGTCTGTGAAGACGACTTGGCCCATGTCAATACTCACATGTGTATGATGGTTTACATACTTCGCTATCTCTTCAGCGCCGGATCTCATGGTTCGCCAATCGTCACCCTTGAAGGCACTGAATTGGCAATGCGTAATGTGGATAACGGGTTTCATGCCCGTGGCCAAATCTTCTACGCACTCCATTGTCTCTATGGCTGTGAGATAATTACCGGGTTGGCCTAAACGGTTCGTGTGCACATGTATCGTGTGGGGCAGGTTAAGGATCTGGTTAACCTTACAGAGTCCACGGACAATTTCTCTAGGGGTAATACCGAAGTTTGGCACGGGGTCATCTAGGTTCTTGACATTTCTACCGAAGCCCCAAGCCTCAACGCCGCCCGGGTTGACAATTTTTATGGCATACCCCTTTGTCGCTGCCATCATCCAAGCAACATGCAAGGCGCATTCCTTAATCATGCCTTGTTGAAGGTACTCCATTACGAACCACCAATCGCCAAGTAATGGAAATGTAGCCTTGTCAACGATCGGCGTGTCCTCAAGCTCCTCATGTGTATGCCTCGCTTCGAGAGGGGGCATTGACGGGTTACAGATCATCGTGTACCCCATCCGCGCATAACGGTAGCCTGTCGTGAAGGTGGAAGGGATAGAATGTCCAACACCTGATCTCGTTACAGCTGTCTTAGCCTCTACGTCTGTGAAATGATCCTCGGGTCTGAGTAGCCGGCCTGCGTTGACTTCTGAGCCTGCTATATGAGTATGGATGTCGACTCCGCCAGGCATCAAGACCATTCCTGAGGCGTCGATAACCTTGGCCTTCCTCTCGTTCACTTTCTCAACGATCTTGCCATCTTTAATCGCAATGTCCATCTTCTCTCCTTTCACACCGTTGACCGGGTCATAGACCATCCCATTCTTTATCAACAAGCTCATGCAATTCACAGCCCCTGAAAGCCTTTACAGTCTAGGTGGCTACATCTTTCCCGTTCTTGAGACAGCTGCGCCCAACACCCGTAGAATTAGCACAGGGGTTTATTTATTGATTATCAACACCACAACCAGAAAGCGCGCTATTATGCTACTCCTAGCAAAGAAAGGCATAAAACCATAGGCATATGCCCTAGAGAGACAATAGTCACGAGCCTTTAAAAAAAGAGCATCCTAACGTGCATGTAAGGCTATTCTTTCCATCTCGTTCCGTTTCTGGACGGCGTAACTTCCTGTGTCCCTGTTTCTCGCCGCGACTATCTCGTCTGCGAGGCATTCCTCGAAGGGTTTCGGGCTGTTGAAGGCTACTTTCCTCGCTCCTTCTGTGATGAAGCGTAAAGCCAAGTCAACTCTTCGTTGTGGGGATATGTCAACGGCTTGGTGGTAAGCGATCCCACCGTAGCTAACTCGAGTTGTGTCCTCACACGGCGCAGCGTTCTCAACTGCTCGCACGAGAACCTCCACGGGATTTTGGTCAGTCCGAAGGTGGACTATTTCAAATGCACTTTTGACAAAGTTCAGGGCTCGGGCTTTCTTACCTGCGTTCTTCCCGGGCCGCATCAGGTTGTTCACGAGCCTTTCAACAATGTTGAGTCTGGCTTTATGGAACTTTCGATGTGCATGTCTTCCCATAGTGTGCGGTACATGAATCGGGGTGAGAGATATGTACCTTTGAAGCCCTGGATCTTTTGACTCGACTTCCATGTTCCATTTTCCGAAGATCTGGTATTTACCTTTCCCACTCACTTGCCTTCACCCTAAACAGGGAACGACTATCTGTGAACTTTGCTGAGTTATTTAAGGGTTATGAAAACTGGCGCGTTAGGGATCATCCAACCACTTTGGCTAGTATAGCCTTCGCCGAGTGTAGGCGATTTTCGGCTTCGTCCCATATAACCGACCGAGGTCCATCTAGGACCTCATCCGTCACTTCCTCGCCGCGGTGTGCTGGCAAGCAATGCATAAACAAGGCATCTTTGGCCGCGTGTTTGAAGAGCCTTGTCGTTACTTGGTATCTGGGCAGGAAGACTTCAAGCCTCTCTTCACGTTGGGCTTCGTCGCCCATAGAGACAAACGTGTCCGTGTAGATCACGTCAGCGTCCTTTACGGCTTCTACTGGGTCGCGAACTACCTCTATGGTAGAACCGCTGACCCTTGAGTTCTCATGAGCCCATTCTATGGCTCTCCTGTAGGGTTCGTACTTTGTGGGACACGCCACCGACAGGTCGATGCCCATCTTGCTGCATCCTATAAGCAAAGAGTTACACACATTGTTGCCATCACCTATATATGAAACCTTCAAGCCTTCAAGGGAGCCACGTTTCTCCCAGATTGTGAAAAGGTCAGCCACAACCTGGCATGGATGAAATAAATCTGAAAGAGCGTTGATGACAGGGATATCAGCGTATCTCGCCATCTCTTCCAGGTCTGCTTGTTTGTAGACTCTGGCGACGACGCCGTCAACGTATCGGCTGAGGACACGAGCAGTATCGGCGATCGTCTCCCCCCTGCCCAACTGTGACTCCTGCCATCCGTAATACAGCGCATATCCACCTAGTTGACGAATTGCCACCTCGAAGGAGATGCGGGTCCGGGTCGAAGACTTCTGGAAAAACAGAACAATAGACTTACCCTCAAGTCCTTTAGCCTCTCCGCTAGTAACAGTTCCTTCTTTAAATTTACGCGTAGCTTCTAAGAGTTCCCATATCTCTTTCTTCGAGTAGTCCTGCAACGTCAAGAAGTCACGTTTCTTCATGCTTCCATCCTGCTAAAGTCCTAAACGCTATTCAGATTTCTCACACCTCCTTTTAATATATTGCTTGGCTTCCAATCAGGACCGTAACCAGTCTCCTTCCGACATAGCCAGTGGCCCAAGTTACCATTCCTAAGCTTGCTATTTCCCAATGCGAGGAAAATGATCCAGATGCACTCCGAGGCAGTTTGGGAAAAAATGTTGGCGCGCGATCGTTAAGTCACGAGAACGCGATTGCAGTTCAACTCTCAGGGTTTGACGTGATAAACACCCGTATGCCTCCATAGTCGGTTAAAAGTGAGGCGTGAGTCAAGACTTGACTAATTGTCTCTTGGGTTAGCTGCCAATCGGATCTGTAGTCACCTAGTATTATGTAATCGCACTTGTCGACAAGCTCCACTATGTACTCTTGAGCTCTAGAGTCATGCATGGGCCACTCTCCAGTCTCTCTTTCTATAAGTGCACGGATGATCGCCGACATAAGATCTTGCTTATGCAAACCGAGACCAGTGTAAAGCATTGTCCCGTAGCTGTCACACATCAGACCAGCAGGCGTCCTTTCGGCCATAAATGTGAACATAGGTTCGAAGGTCAATATTCTATCCTTAGGAGAGGTAAACCCGACAAGTTCATTAGCTATGTCTCTTGGCCAACGATCTTCCCAGGTTGGAACCCTTTGTGCGCTCATAATCAACAATTGTTGAACAATGGCCAAGGCGAATCCTGCTATAAGTACAAGTTCTACGGCTTTCGCAAAAGTTGTTGCCTTTCTTTTCAGTCTAGACCAAGTCCTTGGCACAACAATGGGTACACTGCCAATAAGCAGAGCAAGAGGTGGGATTATTTGCTCCAGATAATGTCCATAAAATGATTTGGTGGTTAGAAACATGAACAATACTGAGAAGGCCCAAAGTATTGATATGGCAATATTCGATTCAGAGATTGAGTTTACTGGCTTGCCGCGAATCCTGAGATATATTAGGGTCAAGTATGTCGGAAGCATGATCATAAGCGAGAGTATGCCAAGATTGACTATGATCATGTCAGGTTCATGAGTGACCATCCACCATAGCCTTTCATTTCTAGGGGTTCCGTCCGACGGCCGTAAGACTTGGAATACAGCTATCTCCTTCAAGACTTCGCCTTGCGTAAGAACCAAGAAAGGAGTAAGAAGAATGCTCACCGAGGCTAAGCTTGAAAGGAGAAAAAGACCTAGGGCCCTCTTATCCCTCTTCAACAAAAGGTGGATGAACAATGGCGCCCAGTTGAAAACTGCTGCCATCTTTGCAGAGATTGACAGTCCCATGAGGACACCTGAAAGCACCATTAGACCATCCCTAGTCCGCTGGTCCTTCTTTTCGATTGAATAGAGGTAGGCGAGAACAGACAGGCACGAGAAAAAGGTCATTGTGGGTTCGAGCATCAGTTTCCTTGAGTTGTAAATCGTGTATCCGTCGAATGCAACGAAGGCCGATGCTATATATCCTGTTACAAGGCTTCTGGATGTTCTACCAATAAAGTATACGACCATTATGGTCAGTGTGCTAAGCGTCGCCGAAAACATCCTTCCCGCTCCTAAGTTCGGCCCGCTAAACTTATACAGGACGTTTAGAACATAAAGGATCAGCGGCGGATGAGTGAAGAAGAAGTCTTTGTATGGGACATAGCCTTGAATGTAAAGGATTGCGGCTTGGCTGTGAACCCCTTCGTCGTAGTCATGCCAGGATGAGATTTCGGTTAAATTTGCGAGCCTAAAGTATCCTCCGAAGATTACTATCGTAGCTAGAATTAAGAGTTCCAGTACCGAGGGCTTAGGGAGCCCCACTTCGGGGGGACCGATCTCTGGCGCGCTGACTTCTCGTTTTCTTTCCTCAGAGGGTCTGAATAGTCTCAGTGACCTCCAGAAGCTAATTGGATACTCGTCGTAGCGCCTTAACATGTGCTTTCCGATCATGTAAGAATGGGTACCATGGGGTAGCTCCTTGATCTTCAGTTTCTCAAGCCTTGAGAGTCTGGCAAAATCAAAGGAAGACCATTCGGCTTGGCAAGATTTGCATTGGACACTACCCTTTATGACGCTGGTGACATCATAGCCCAGATTGGAGCCGCATAATGGACAATGCGGAAGTCTTTCAGTCATCATTCTGAGGATTTCTTTCTCTGACACCATTGCGTCATCTGGATTTTATGAGCGAGTATTCCCTATTTAAGATTGAGCCGGGCATCGCGATAATGCTCGATAATGTTGACCGTGATCATCCATACCTTTCTTTTCCTTTGACCTAAAGATATTTCCTAGACTTGAATTAGCTTGAACATCGGAAAAGACACCAAAGTGGCTCGAGCGGATAATTTAGATTGTCAGTTGGACGTAGGCACCTGAGAAAAAGGAAGGGAAGGCCTAGGTCGCCTTCAGGCTAACTTAGGAACCAGGATTCGTATTCAGATCCTTGGAATTGGGAGTACCCAGTCCATACGCCGTACCATGCCATGACAGCTCGAAGATATTTTAACAAATCATAGAACAGGAATGCAAACGATCCATAGGGATAACTTTGTGAGGACTACAAAATTAACGAGGCCTTAAGATGTTTTGGCATAGACTCCAGCTCAATCTCGGAAACAGCTGCCAAAGTCGTTGTTCGAGGACTTACAGAAGGGAGATTTCCATCAAATCTCGAAACTGCATCGCTAGTAGAATGTATAAATTCCTAGTTAGGCAACCTTGCCCCTGGGCTAAAGCGATAGGAGACGAGGATCTAGTGATTCGTGAACTGAGCTAGGCACAGAAGTGCAAGGCTCAGAACCTATATGGTCAAGATTGACTTTTAAAAGAAGACGATATCTCATGACTGTGCTAATTGGAGTTGGAGGAAGATGACAAAGAAACTCTGCAAGCATTTGGGAAAAGTCTTACTCGCAATACCTGAAAACGTGGTCAAGCCATGGTCAGAGATTCTTATAGGAAACCCTAATTTATGGAGCTTGAGATAGAAAGGAATTCCGCTCTGTGCTCTAACATCAAAGTCCTATGAGCTAGTTTCGAATACGATATGTGCGTGCCCTTTTATGGCAGGAATGGTTACTTTTGAATAGCCATCATGGTAACGTATGGCGAGTTTTTCCTTCTGAGGAATAAGGTACGCTTGTGTAGCGTGGCCCAGTATGCCAATCTGCAGATCCGTGAGGGGAAGCGCGTCTTCAACAATATCTATGTCGGCGCGTCTCTGTGGAATGTAGTGAAGCAAGTGGACAATATAGTGGCTTCCTCGCCGCCGAACTGTGATCTCTGCCGTTGACGGAAGATTATGACTAAGCATGGGTTTTGGCATTAAGTGGTTTATCGCGTTCTTGAGAAGGAGCTTATAGATGAGGTTGCCGAAGCGTCGGTAGGCTCGGAAGACTGGAGCAGCGAAATAAATTATCTTTTCGGTCTTGACAACCGCTGGTCGGCCGGTGTCACGGGCAGGAGGGGTCTGACGGTGAGAACAGAAATGTGATGCGGTCCGTTCGAAGTAGGGTTCGACAACCGTGGCAAGGATATTCGCATCCGGTAGTGCTTCAACCGACGCCGCTGGCTCATAGAGGACATAATTATACTCTTCAATGCTCGGACTTAGTTTCCCGTCAACTGGTCGCAAATAGTTAACTGAATATTGGCTCTCTCCGAGCCAAATGACAGGCCATTCAGGAATAGGGCAGACATCATCCTTAATAGAGCGGCCGGAAGCGTAACTTGCCACGATCTTGCCCCCTTCGGCAAGGAATTCTCGAAGCATTTCTGTCAGTCCCTCTGTTACGTAGACGTGGTCGGGGAGGATGAGAAGACGGAACGCGGAGAAGTCGTCCCACTCGTCTACAATGAGGAATTGGTGTCCGAGCTCCATAAGCATGCGCATCGCGCCCTCCTCTGAGCTTTGATCAGTTTCGAGAACACCTTCAGGGCCTGTTCCAGCAGCAATGAGTATTCCGATGTCTGCGACTGGATCCGTATCGATCAGCCAAGGTTCGAGGTTTTCGATCTGGCTGTAGACTGAGCCTATTAGCTTATAGGTAGCTAGGTCTAGCCGACCGCGTGGGTGAAGCTGGTCCCCCACGCCACATCTGATGCCTCTCACAGCCATGCGTAGACATTCATACTCCAATGCCGCTTGGTTCTTGAGTCCCCCAAAGTCACCCCATGAGGAGTGAAAACGGCCGGTGTGAGACTCCACTGGAATGCCTTTATGCATGAAATAGTGGGCGAGCAAGGGGAAGTGGTTATAACCCCAGTGACCCGAAGGAAGAGACTCAATAATCATATAGCCATAGTGAGCCAAGTCTCGCCTCAAAGTGGCTTCAGGGTGGGCAGAAAGAGGCCAAGGGCGATTGTAGTAGACCGGTAATTCGGGATCGCACTCCTTAATGACCGCATCGATTCTCTTTATAAAGCGACTTCGGACGCGAAATGCTTCGAGCCGTCGGTCTACTGGGCTTTTGGGGTCAAGCCCGCCTTTCTCCATGTCCTTGAGGCAGTAGTCGCAGCTGCACCCGTCTTGCCATTGCATTACTATATCCACGAAAAGTCGGTCAAAATCGTAATTCGCAAGTAGTTCCTGTATGTGTGCCTCTATCCAGTCAACATACGGGGTGTTCATACAAAGCCACTTCCATCCTGCACGTTCGCCTCCAATAAAAGTCTTGTCAACGGTAACTTGCCGCCACTCTGGATGCAATTGGCTTGTTAGCTCGTCCCAAACGACGGTTGTGTATCCCCCGGGGCTAATGTTAAAAGACCTTAAAGCCTTTATCATGTCGCCCAAAAGGTCTTTCCTTCTCAATCCAGGATGAGGAGTGCCTACTTTGGTCGGATAATAGCAGTAACCGTGGTGACACCGGGCGAAAACGCAAACGGAGTTGACGTGCGCTTCCGCGAATGTTCGCGCAAACTCTTCAGGGTTGAAATCAGCTCCAACATCTGAAATAAGCCCACTAGTATGGAAATCTAGATGAACATCGCGAAAAGGAACAGGTTTCAAACCGAACCATCCACCCAGGAACCTTTTCTATGTACGTATCTGACCCTACGTGTTCTTAAATTTTCCTCGATCGCCGCGTAAAGGCTATCAGCTCTCCGATTCATTCTTTCCAGGTTCTTTCTTTGGGAAGTCAATGGTTGCCATAAGAATCAACGCCGTAAAGGTTAGATCCTATTTCATTGATATCTCGCAAGACTAATTAGGTCGAACACTTCTGAAATATCAACCGTAGAGGTTTCTGCCTTGCCTCTAGACATAATTAGCTTAGGGGAACTCCTTGTCGAAATTATGCGCAAAGAGCTGGATGTGCCACACAATGTCTTGGGTGTTTATCTCGGACCTTACCCTAGTGGAGCACCTGCAATTTTTATAGATGCGGCTGCGATCCTGGGGGCTAGAACTGGGTTTATCGGTGTAGTTGGGGACGACGAGTTTGGCAAACTCCTTCTAGACCGTCTTGGAGAAGACGGGGTAGACACCAGCCATATCCGCGTCGCAAAGGGATACACGACAGGCACAGCCTTCAACATGTACTATTCCACAGGTGCAAGGAAATTTGTTTTTCACCTACGCCATGCAGCCGCAGGGCAGCTATCACCGAGGGACATAGAAAGAGAGTATATCTCTAACTCCAAATTTTTACACATTATGGGTTCAGCGTTGGCTGTCAGCGGAAAGAGCAAGAAGGCATGTTACAAGGCTGCGGAGATAGCACATGATTCTGGTGTTACAGTGACATTTGACCCGAACCTTAGACCCGAACTCCTAGATGTTGAGACCATCAGAAAGATATGTGAACCTATACTCAAGGTTAGTCGGGTAGTATTGCCAAGCAGGGACGAGGCTAAAACGCTGACTGGTAAAATTAACCCAATCGAAGCGGGCAAAGAGCTTTTAGAAATGGGACCGGAGATGGCTGTGATAAAAATGGGGGCTAAAGGCGCCTTAGCAGTAACGCGCGACGACATGGTCTTCGAGCCGGCTTTTAAAGTCTCAGAAGTCGACCCCACAGGGGCTGGAGATGTATACGATGCAGCCTTCGTATACGGCTTGCTAAGGGACTGGCCCTTAAGCAGAACGATGGAGCTCGCAAGTGCAGTTGGAGCGATGAACGTCACGAAAATAGGACCGATGAGTGGGGCTTCTTCACTT
>Ga0315306_10000178_pt1 | contig 30607 bp, 30 predicted proteins | sample TDP1_MG_FD_203803 | JGI IMG/M metagenome (GOLD analysis project Ga0315306, IMG submission 203803) | Freshwater sediment microbial communities from Lake Towuti, South Sulawesi, Indonesia - TDP1 | ecosystem: Environmental > Aquatic > Freshwater > Lake > Sediment | place: Indonesia: South Sulawesi... | reverse complement strand
CACGGATGTTCGCCATCTCGAAGAGGTACTTGTTCAGCCCAGCCTCCTCGCAGGCTCTCCTGAAGGTGGGTTCGTGGAGGCGGGGCGAGCAAGACGCCACGACCACTCGGTTGAGTTTGTTCTCTCGGATGTCGTTTTTTATTAGCTCTTGTCCTTGGTCCGAGCACGTGTAGCGGTTGTCTTTCGACAGCACAACGCGCGGTAGGGTTGAAGCGAACTCAGCCACGTCTTTGCAGTCAACTGAACCCGCTATGTTTATTCCGCAGTGGCACACGTAAACGCCTATCCGAATGTCCTCGCTCGTCGAGGATTTGTCATTCATCTGTGTGCTCTCAGTCAACCCTGTTTCCTCCCATGAACCGCAACGTTTTCGGCTTTGACAACACGGCTCTTCAGGTACTCGTCGATGTGTGCAGCCGCCCTCTTGCCTGCAGCGATGGCTTCAATAACTGTTGCTGGTCCAGAAACGCAGTCTCCGCCAGCGAAGACGCCAGGTAAGCTTGTTTCCATGGTTATTGGATTGACTGCGACCGTGTTTGCTGCGTTTGCTTCGATTTCTTTGGGCAGCACGGAGAGTTCGGGCGATTCGCCCACAGCCAGAATTACCGTGTCTACTTCTATTTTGAATTCGGAGCCTTCTATCGGCAGCGGGCTTCTTCTTCCTGTCTCGTCGGGCTCGCCCAAGCTCATTTTGACGCATTCTAAGGCTGTGGCGCGTTCATCTTTACCCAAAATTCTCTTGGGCGCAACCAGAAACTGGATTTTTACTCCCTCGCTTTCGGTTTCTCTCACTTCCCACGGGTTGGCGGGCATTTCATCTCTAGACCTTCTGTACAGAACGTGAACCTCGTGGGCTCCCAGCCTTAGTGCTGTTCGGGCTGCGTCCATGGCTATGTTGCCTCCTCCAATAACAACAACGCGGTTTCCAACGCTCACTTTTTCGCCTGCATTCACTTTTCTTAGGAACTCTAGGGCGTGCATGACGCCTTCCAAGTCTTCACCCTCAACGCCGAGTCTTCGGCTTCTGTGCGCTCCAACAGAGATGAAAACCGCTTTATACCCCTGTTTTAGAAGGTCTTCTATGGCGAGGTCTCTTCCAATCGCCGTAGCAGTTCTGATTTCTACTCCTAGGTCTTTTATGCGTTTAATGTCGGAGTCTAAAACCTTCCTGGGAAGGCGGTGTTCTGGTATGCACTCTCGCGGCATTCCGCCTATACGGGCGGATGACTCGAAGACCGTGACGGCGTAGCCCTTCTCAGCCAGCTCCTGAGCAGCCGTGAGCCCCGCTGGACCCGAACCCACCACAGCGACTTTTACTTTGTATTCTTTTCTCTTGAGGGGTGTCTTCGTCTTCTTCGCTTTGGCTCGCAGAAGGTCCTCAGCCAGCCTCCTATCGATTTCGGCGCGCTCGGGATGAAAGCAAACCCACGTGCAGAGTGTGGGCAAAGGCACTTCACCGCCTATAACCTCATAGGCTGACTTGAATCCTTCCAAGTAGCCTCTCTCCGCCGCGATTTTTCTGATCGACAAGAAGATTTCGGGCAGCTTCAATCTTTGGGGGCACTTTTTGTGGCATCTGTAACACCACGCGCAGAGCCACAGGGCTTCATCCTTTAGCGCTCCTTCCGAGTCGAGGAAGACCTTTTGGAGGAGGGTTCTGGGGTTGTAACGGCTCGGAACCAGCTCAGCCATGGGGCAGCTGGCTGTGCAGATTCCGCACTCGAAACAGTACTTCAGCTTTTCTTCGTCCAATAATTGTTGCAGAAGCTCTTTTGGAATGATGGCTTTGCTGCCTTCCAAGATGGAGCCCCTCTAAGAGAAGGGAGGGTCTAAGATATAAAAGTTTACAAATGTAAAGGTCTTCTCTATGCTGTAAACCTTACTATAGCTTGCGGAGGATTTTGGCGCCCTCCATGTCCATGACATACTCGAATCCTACCCTCAGGAACTCTTTGGCTTCGCCAATTTGTGGGGTTCAAATCCCACCCCCGCAATACGTCTAAATGCTTCACTTTTGTCGGCTTTTTGAAGCTATTTCGTAATTCGCGCCTGAATGGTTATTCCTTAGATGACATCGATTATATGGAACATGCTTATAGAAACCTTTGCACTACCTAATTTAGTCGTGTGCTTATAAGCTAAATTTCCGCACTATTGTTTTGGGTGAGAGTTGTGAGCAAAGAAATGTCCTTGACTCCTGAACCAAAGATTATCAAGAAGCTCGCAACGACAGTCTATTCATCATTTGCGATGCTTGCAGGGATGCAGCTCGACGTGTTTACCCCACTTAAAAATGGACCCATGAGTGCCGAACAGATTGCGGACGCAATCGGTGTCAAACCTTCCCGACTGAAGCAGCTTCTTTACGCTCTTGTGGCAGCGGAGTTACTGACCATGGAAGGTGAACTTTTCTCCAATACTGACGAAACTAACCAGTTCTTGGTCCGAGACAGCCCCACATACATTGGGGATCACGTAACCCTGAGTCCCTTAAGGGCTCCTTGGGAGGCATCCCTTGAAACTGCTGAGTCTATTCGAACCGGAATACCACAAGTGAAGTATGATGAATCTGAGAAATCGGAAGAAGAATTGGAATCAATCTATCGTAGTTGGCGTCCGATTGCGGTTAGAGCAGCTCGCGAGCTTATGGCAAAATACGATTTCTCTTCCTACCGCACGCTCTTAGATGTCGGAGGTGGCTCAGGTGGACTCGCTGTCACTATAGTTGAGGCGTGTCCCCACATTCAAGCCACAGTGGTGGACCTCCCTAGGCTTACGCCGATCACACGACGTCTTGTTAACGAAGCGGGCGCTGCAGACCGAGTCCAGGTTGTAACTGCCGATGCGGTCCGTGGTCCATTGAGGGGTTCGTTTGATGTGGTAGTCTTGAGAGCGTTTATCCAGGTGCTCTGGCCTGATGATGCACGTCGCGCACTCAAGAATGTGAGCGCAGTCATCAATCCAGGTGGCTCTGTATACGTTCTCGGCCACATTCTGGACAACTCACGAATCTCACCGCTCGAAGAGGTGGGGTACAATCTAGCCTGTGTGAATTACTATGAGAGAGTTCCTGCAGAATACACGGAGCAAGAGTACAAGGACTGGCTGACTGAGGCTGGCTTTGAACAGATTGAACGTGCTACGCTACCAAATGGGGACGGCGTCATAACCGCAAAAAAGCCTGCGTGAGTCGAGTGTATTCTTGGAGACCTGTTCTTATCGAGTCTCCCAGACCTTTCTGATATTCTCTCCAAGGATTTTTTTCTTTTGCTTGCTCATTTCTCCTTCACTAGTAACGTGAAAATCAACATTGCCTCAACCGCTACAGTTAACGCTATTATTCCTGGAAGGATGGCTCCAGCAAGGTCCACAAGCAATCCGACTATTATTGGTCCTATGAAGCCTCCTAATCCTATAAGGGAGAAGAAAATTCCTGTAGCGGCACCCATGTATTTTGCGCCGACCTGAGGCATGTCCATGAGAATTACTATCAGCAGAGGCGCTGTTGGACCAGAGCTTATGCCGTAGAGAATCAGAGATGCGACTAGGGGCAGTCCGTTGAGTATGGCTGTGGTGAATATGCAGATGCCTTGAACTAGCAGTATTGCGAAGACTAGAGGTTTTCTTGAGCCTGTTTTTGCAAGTCCAGGGATGACGATGCTTCCGATCATGGTGAACCAGCCAGGGATTGAAGAAAGGAAACCTGCATCCGCTAGGCTCATTCCGCTCAGCTCTAAGAATTTCGGAAGCCACCTCATAAATCCATAACTTGCGAAGGATAATGAAAAACCCATAACGGCAATTGCCAGAACACGTTTTTCCCTAAGCATTCGTGAAATAGCCTCTCGCAGAGATGCAGCCGCAGTGCGTCCCATCTGAGTGTCCGGTGGGTCCCTTCCCAACAACACTAAAGCAATAGCTATCAAGAATCCAAGAACGGCGTAAAGGCGGAGTGCATCTCTCCAAGTGCTTACAAACGGCATAACAATAGGATTGGTGATGGCGAGTACGGTAGAGCTGCCGACGAAATAACCAGTTACGTATATGCCTGAAGCTAGTCCCCGCTGTCTGCCCGAGAACCATGAAGCCACAATTTTCGGTGAACCAACAGAAAGAAATGGCCCTCCAATACCGAGCATGCAAACAGAGAGGAACAGAGTTCCAAAGTCCGTGGCGATGGATTGCAGAAATGCTGACAACGGAATGAATGCGATTGCCACGATTATCGACTTTCTTGTTCCCGCGCGATCAATCAATGGACCAACGCATATAGCCAGAGGGATGTAGAAAGGAAAAATAGCTCCCAGTATAGAACCGATTTGAGAGTACGTCAGACTTAGATCCCGCGCTATGGGCGTCACAAGTGGAGGAACAGAAAAAACAGTCATGCCGAAAGCAAAGTAAGCAAGCCATATCAGAGCCAGCATAACCCATCTGTAATTGGAGTTGGTAGAAGTAGGCGTCACATTTTTCATATGTTCTTGTTATGTCTCTATCATTTATAAAAGCCTTCGACAGCCGACGATACGAGTAATTCAACAGGCGAGCAAGACCTGCAGGTTGCTTCAGTTGAACTGCGTGTATGCAAGAGTTGACAATATTCTCAACTTCGTTTTTCCGTCTGCAAAGCAATCTTCGCTTGATTAGGTTGCCTGACCCGTTCCCCCGTTTCCCTAACCGCATCAGCAAGGCTTTGAGGCGTGCGCAGTCCTTTAAAGCCAGTTTGCTGTTTTGCGGAAAAGTTATAGCTAAATCCGAAAACAATGCAGATACGCGGAATAGATCGGGTTGGGTGTTCGGACATGGGTAGTTACGAGCACAGAAGCAAGACTTCAAAGCCATTCATCTATTTCTGGGAGTCGTTGAAGTCAAGCAACAAAGGAGCAAGAGAGAGGGCACGCTATGTCCTGAAGCCTGTGAATGAACACTTCAAAGATGCAAGGAAGATACTGGAGATAGGTTGCGGACCTGGAGAGGTCCTGGTCAATCTTCCAAAGAAATATGCTATCTATGGTTTGGACATTGAACGTGACTACATTGAGTTCTGCAGAAAGAGAATCCCTCATGGAAGATTCTTTGTCTCTAGCATGCACAACTTCAAACTTGACGAAAAATTCGACGTCGTATTCTCTGCAGACGATGCAATCAACTTTCTAAAAGACTTCAACCAGTGGAAATCAACATTCAAAGCAGTTGATGAGCACCTCAACAACCATGGGCTGTTCATCTTTGACGTTTTCACTCCGAAAATGCTGAGAGATACGCTCAAACAGTCAGAAAAAGGTAGGTCCACTTCTTCAGTCAAGGAATTCACGCTAGGATACTACTATGACAAGGGGATAGTGAAGCGTGACACACTGACGTGGGACTGCAGAATGTTTGAGAGACTCCCAAACGGACTTTACCAACTAAACGAATACAAATTCAAAGAAAGAATATACCCCGTATCAAAGATGAAATCTGCTCTATCTGAACGCTTTGACATACTTGAAGAGAACCTGAGGGAAGAAGGCAGAGTAATTCTGTTTGTCTGCAGAAAGAAGTAGTTTGCCAGTTTTTGGTTTTGCGGAAAAGTTAACCCATGCCTATCTGCCAAATACACCTATACACCATGTGCTTTTGAAAACGTAGAGTCTTCTTTAGATTCTATTCCAATTCATCAGACTCTTCGCTAGCTAGCTATGCTGTCATCTAACGAAAAGTATGCTCAGCAAACAGGCTTTATCATCATTTCAACTCGATGTCGGTTTCATCATTGCAGTAAAAAGCGAGATAGAAGTGGGCAGTAGCCAAGAGAGGCGGTGCTACGCTGGATAAATCATAGTCACACCTAAGGCTGACTCGCAAATCAACAATAAAAGTTTTTTCCTTTCAGGAGAAGGCGTGCAAATCGGCAGCGAGCGAGCGTGAGCGTCGTCGTTTGGGTTTGGGATAGAATTTCTATGCAGAATTCGCGCGTATCTAACAGAACCCAGAGCGTCAACACAAAAAAAGGGGAGTTTGCGGGAGATATCTCCAGCTTTCATTGTTTTCAAATGTAAACCCCTACTCCACGCTGTAAACCACATCGATTATCCAAAAAATATTAGTAAGAAATGCAAACAACAATGATTAGCGTTTTGGACGTGGAATTATGGTTGAGATTTTGGGAATCTCTGGAAGCCCCGTCAAGAATAGCAACACCGACCGTCTGGTTAAACTGGTGCTGGGTTCAACAGGGTTGAAGTCGGAGTTCATCAAGCTTTCCGAGTGCAGGATCAATCCGTGTGACGGGTGCATGGTGGACAACCCTAAGTGGGGAAGGGTTTTTCCATGCCAGCTTAACAATCAGTGCATAATAAGGGATGATTTCCAGAAGATAAGGCCGAAGCTCCTAGAAGCCGATGCGTTGGTGATCGGGGGATACACCTCCTTTCGTTCTGTCGATGCTAGGACCAAAACCTTCATTGAGAGATGCGGCATGACCCTTGCCCATTGCCCATTCCAGAAGAAGCCCCTTATGATCGGTAAGCTGGGCGTATCCATAGCCCTGTGCAACACCAAAGATCACGGAAATGCTGCTGCAGATCAGATCGAATGGATGTTTCGTGAGTTGCAAATGCTACCGGTCGCTAAGATCGTTGCCCAAGGTTCTTTCCCCTGCAGATTTAGAAGCAGATGCTTTGTAAGACGTCTGAGAGCTGTGCCTCTTGACGCTATCGAGTACCCCGAAGGCATAATAAGGGATCCCCTGAGCGACAAAGAAGTTATCAAGGAAGCTCAGACTGCAGCCCGAATAATCAGAGAAACGCTCGACACACGCCGAAAAGCAGGAATGCGCGCGCGCGGATGTAGATAGAATCGGTTCAATTACAAGAGAGGAGATACACAGGACAAAGGAATTGAAAGCTCATGTGGATTTGAAGCGGTTTTTGTGAACATGAAGCAAAAGGCGAAAGAATCGGCAAGGATGTACCGTAGTCTGTAATCTATGCGATAAGAAGAAAAACAAAAAAGGGAGTCAGGGGGATAAAGAGCAACGCGGCTCTTTCAAATAGTAGACCTTCACCTTCGCCTCCACTCTCAGCTGCAACCATCATAGCAGAAGTATCTGAAGATGCACATTTCTTGTGCGCCTCTTCAATGATTTGTGGAAAGTTTTATATTCATAGTGTTACGATTTTCTCAAAAAGTATCACAGAATGAGTGTTCCATGAAAACCAAGCGAGAGAAGGGAACAAGCCAAAGGTACTTGGGCACCACAGACTTAATCCTCATTGGCATTTTGAGCGCCTTGTGGATTGTACTGCACCTGACAATTGGTCGACTCGGATTCGCGTTGTTTCGTCTCCCAATTTTCTGCGACGTCGCAGCCTATTTCACACTCCTTCTCAGCGTATGGATCTTCGGTAAATTCGGAGCGGCATCGATTGTGGGAGTCGTTGGCTCGGTGGTTACCCTATTCTTGAGTCCAGAAGCTTCTCAAATTCTGGGTTTTGCTGTTTCAGCCGTTCTCTTCGATGTTTTGTGTCTGACGATTCGCCACAAAGCCTTCACAAGAATCGCAAACATTGTCTTTGTGTCTGCCATAACGATTGCTTCCGCGTATTTCGCGGGAGCCGTTATAGGTTCAGTATTGATGACCACCCAACCATACTGGTCGGTGAGTTGGGCTCTGGACTACTGGGCTAGTTTGCACGCCGCTGGGGGTTTACTCAGTCTCCTAGTGGCACTTCCTGTGATAGGCGCTTTGGAAAGAGCAGGCGTTCGCGGGCTAATCTACAGAGGCTAGTCTCCAGCAAAAGCGTAAGAGCTTCTCTCAGCTGGTTAACAAGCAAAACTTGACACACGCAAATCTCACGTTTTGGGGGCGCAGTCACTCTTAATTTAGTGAAAGGCGAAAAGACGAGGACTGTGCACCGCAAAAGATAAAGTTGCAGGGGTTCTTTCTTACAGAGAAATGCGAGAGGCGTTCCAAATGAAGAATGATGAGGGCAAGCAACTAGAAAGGATTCGACAAGCAAAACTGCAAAAAATGATGAAGAGCGCAGCCTCCGAAAAACGGGAAGCAGCTCTGAATAAACCTGTTGAGGTGACCGATGCCACGCTTAAAGAAATTATTCAGAATCAGCCGTTGGTGGTTGTTGATTGCTGGGCGCCTTGGTGTGGTCCCTGCTACATGGTCGCCCCTGTGATAGAGGAGATGGCGCATGATTACGCTGGCAAAATCCTATTCGGGAAACTGAACGTGGACGAGAATCTGGAAGTTGGCAGACAATATGAAATAATGAGCATCCCCACGCTGCTGGTGTTCAAAGACGGAAAACTTGTAGACAAAATCATCGGCGCCATGCCCAGGCAAATGCTAGAACCCAAGATAAAACGGTACCTTTAATCCATTTCTGTAAAAAGAAGAAAATGAAGCAGACAAGCACCAGCGGAACATTCGTGAAAACTTCTCCACTGAGCGTCGGCTCACCTTACGGCGCCAACGACAAACGCCAACAATCCGATGACAAACCACAAGAGAACAATTTTCTTAACTCTTCTCGCGTTCTCCCTTGAGTAGTCCGTAAGAAGCAGAAGGGAAGAAGCCACAAGTCCAAGATCGGTTACAGCTACCAAGGGAATGAACCATAAAGAGACAAGGTTCAGAAGCCAAGGCATCGGGCTCAAGAAAACCGCTGAGAGATAAAACGATGCAGCCGCAACCGCCGCTGTTTTCTCTCCGTAACGAACCGCCAGCGTTTGGATATTCCTTGCTCTGTCTCCTTGAGCGTCAACTATTCCTTTTGTTATTTCTCTGCCGGTGTTTGAGAGAAAAGCCATGGAAGCGAAGATCAACACGTTCCATTTAACCTCGTTAACTGCTGCGACGCTCCCGTAAATGAACGGTATCGCCACACACGCGCTGACGAGAAAGTTGCCTGGCAGCCCGCTGCGCTTTCCAACAGTAGTGTAGGTGACAAAGGCTGCCCACGCCATTATGGCTATCACAAAACAATAGATGCTGGTTAAGATGCTGGTTAAATATGCGGTTGCGAAACCCATCGCTGTGAGAAAAAACGCAAAGGCTAATGCCTCTTCTGGTCTGATTAAGCCGCTTGGGATCGGGCGGTTCGGTTCGTTTATGGCGTCGATTTCTCTGTCGTAATAGTCGTTTATAGCCATGGATGCAGCGGTTAGCAAGAAGCCTGTGAAGAATCCGTAGATGAGGCTTGGCGAAGAGACGCTCAACACATAGGGGCTTGCGAGTGCGCCGCCGGCTATGACAGCAAAACCCATCATTGAGCAGTTGACTGGACGCATTAGGCGTGTGTAAGCGCCGAGTTTGTTCATGATTGTTCAAACCTTGAATCAACCATAAGCTTTCACTTGAGTTATAAGATTCACGTTGAAGCACGCACAGCCTACTTGACAGCCGTTATTTTCCAGTAGTTTGGTCGATCCTTCAGTAGCTCTATTCTTGCTTGGGCGAAACAAGCCAGCAGTTTGGAAGCCTCCCGCCTTGTGAAGAAGTGGTGCAGCTCTTCAAAGCGTTTCTCTTCGAAGGCTTCCAAGATTCTGAAGGTGTTGTTCTCCACTCTCTGGCCCTCGCCGTACCTGGGGTCCCTCACCGAAGCCAGATTTGTCAAGAACCGCCCGTTTTTCTTGAGGATTCTGTGGACTTCGGTTATGGTTTTCTTAATGTCTTTCTTGACGGCGTGGTGTACGACGCTGACGCCTATGACTGCGTCGACGTGGCTGTTGCCGAGTGGGATGCTGGTCATGGTTCCTTGTACAAATGCCACGTTTGGGAGCCTTTCCTCACGAACCCATTTGTTTCCCATTTTTAATGCGCTCTTTGAAACGTCAATCCCGATAACGTCGAAGCCTTTCTTAGCCAGATAGACGCAGTGCCTGCCCGTCCCACAGCCTAGGTCAAGCACGGTTCTAGTCTTGAGACGCTTGAGGGTGGACAGCTCCTCAACCACAAACTCCGCAGGCTTCTTCAGTCTCTCTGGCAACCGCCTCAGCGTTGAGTAATACCTTTCCCACATCATAAGAACTTTAGACAGCCTCCCTGTTTTCCTAAACAGCCGTTCGTGTTGTGCACTATCTAATTAGATTTTTGTCTTTTTTCCTCAGAGCGAAATCGCTCGGTCTCTTCAACAGCAAACCTTTTATGAAGTAAGGTGCTTGAAAGGAGTTTTCTAGGTGAGACCAGAATGTCCATGTTTGATGTCGAGAAATTGGCTGTGCTGGCGACAGAGTATTGTCTTCCTGTTTCTAAGGGAAAGAAGATAGGCATCGTGGGAAACGTTGCGGCTACTCCTCTCATACAGCAACTGTATAAGCATGTTCTCTTGAGAGGCGGCTATCCCATAATGCGTCCCGAAGTAGACGGCTTAGCCGAACTGTTCTTTGCGCACGGAAGCGAAGAGCAGATAACCTTCGTGTCACCCTTCGACAAATTCTTCATGGCAGAGATTGACGGAATCATCAGCATATTCGCTGAAACAAACGTCAAGAGATTGTCCGGCGTGCCTCCTGAGAAAATCAAGAAGAGGATGGCTTCCCAGAGGGAGATCATGGACCTCTACGCAAAACACGTCAAGATCGGGGGCTTGTCAATCATACCCTATCCTACATTGTCGTTTGCCCAAGAGGCGGAGATGTCTCTGTTTGAATACCAAGATTTCGTGGCCAAAGCGTGCTTCCTGAACAAGCCCCACCCAACCAGCGAGTGGAGAAGAATCTCGAAGATGCAAGAGCGGGCGGTTCAGCGCCTCAACAAGGCTGAGAACGTGCGCTTCATCGGTGAAGACACTGACTTGAGGCTGAGTGTTAAGGGTCGAATATGGATCAACTGTGACGGGCACATAAACATGCCCGACGGCGAGATCTTCACCGGACCGATCGAAAACTCAGCTCAAGGACAGATCAGGTTCACTTACCCTGGAATCTACTCTGGCAGAGAAATCGAGGACATAACCTTAACCTTCAAGAAAGGCATGGTGGTGAAGGCTAAAGCCGAGAAGGGTGAAGAACTCCTCCGTGAACTCTTAAAAACCGATGCCGGAGCCAAGAGAATCGGTGAGATATCGATAGGCACAAACACTGGCATCACTAGGTTCACCAAGAACATGCTCTTTGACGAAAAGATGGGTTACTGCGTGCACTTGGCTTTGGGGAGATCCATTGCGATGTCGGGTGGAAAAAACCAGTCGAGCATCCACTGGGACATCCTCAAAGACATGAAGAGCGGAGAGGTCTACGCCGACAAGGAACTGGTCTATGAAAAAGGGCACTTTGTAATCTAATCTTTTTTTAAGCTTCTCTCTCCTTCGGTTCTAGGACAGAAATAGCTGCAAGAAAAACTCCGAAACAACAAACACGCTATTGACGAAATAATGTGGGCTTCCTTCTACAACGAGCGCAGTAATATTTAACCGTTCCATGCGTCGCAACTCTATTGAAAGCGACTGTTAGATCTCGCGGGAAACGTGCTTCCATGAGTGCAGAAATAGTTTCATCCGCCTCTTACGTCCAGTCTCTGAAGGAAAAATATCCAGGTTTTGAGATCCCGTCTTACAAGCTCAGAGAGTGGTTCTCAACGGTTCACAAGGTCTTCTTTGACTGTGGCAGCCCCGACAAACATTCTTGTCTGGAGGCGCTGCTCAAGCAGACGAACCTTGAGGCTTTCGTCATATTCTTCGTTGTCAGAGAGCCGAGCGGCTCGTACAGGTTTATGGACGCGAGTTTTCGAAACCTAGGAGCCGAAACTCTGGAGCGCTTCATGACTCGTTATCATCAGCAGCTGGAGTCCATGACCCGACTGAGTCTTCAGTCGATAGGCTTAGAATACGTGGAGTGCGTGGGTCACAGTTATCAGGAAGCTGCAACATAAACCAACTTTGGTTTCAAGCGCTAAGCTATGTAGTCACTGGCGGATTTCTCAAAGTCCTTGACTATCTCCATGACTCTTTTAGGCGCCTCAATCTCACTTAACGGAACCCCACGCAGAAGCGCCCAGGGACTCCTCTCAGCAAGGCGCGTGACTACCTGGTCTTCGCCGAAGCAGGCTCTAGAGATTCGGTAAACCAGGGGTCTGACTTGCGATTCCTGAACGTATCCCAAGGCGTGAAGGTACTCGTGAAGCAGCAGACTGTACACGAAAGAGTTGACTAACCGCCTTGACTTAGTCGCCGCCTCAACAACCTGAACTAAGGCTCTGTTCAAAACGATGTTGTTGGTTCCCAAAGGATAATATGCTCCGAGCTGGAAGGGAAGGTCGTCGAGAAAGAGCATCATGCCAATCCTGTGCTCGCCGAGAGAGTCTCTCACCGAATCCTTCACGATTTCCCAGACCTCGGCGTATCCTTGCGCCTTCTCTATTCTGGAGCGGTAGACCTCGGCTCTCGAGTTCTTCTGTGTGTCCGATTCGCCCATGCCGCCTCATCCCAGAGTCATTTGAACAGCTCTATTTCTGCTTTCTGAGACTCTCCTCCCATTATTTAAATCCGACTTGACTAACATCCAAATGTGAGCGAGATGGGAAGTGCTGTGATATCCTTTTTCACGGCAAGATTTTTGCGATGTTCCTTTCCTTGACCACACCGAAGAAGTCGGCGACTGGGTTGCACTTGGTTCGTAGTAGGAGGGCGTGGGGGGTCTTCAGGTTCAGTTCTGTGAGTGTTTCGGCGTGTCCCATTCCCTTCGAAACCACCAGGTCAGCGGACTCGTAGAGGTTTAGGAATCGCTTGGAGCACTCTCCGAGAATCAGTCCCACAGTGTCTGTCCCAGTGGCAACAACCTCATCTGCCACTTGGTGCATTCCCACCGCTTTGGCGTCGTCCATCGTTGCGTCGTTCACTATCGGCTTGCCCTTCACAGCCACCCTCACCTCTGCACCGAGCCTCTTCAATTCACAGACCAGAAGCGTGTCGAAGGCGATCTCTCCAGCGTTGTCAGCCAGGTACAAGATTTCCCTTGACTTTTTCGCCAAGTCAAAAAACTCCGCAACATCGTCGATGGCTAGGTCTTCTTCCGCGCTCTGAATCAGTTTTTCGACATCCTCAAAGCTGAAGGTGTAGTTGAGGATGTCGAACTCTATGACGTTGCCCACGATAGACGACAGGCACGCTCTTCTAAAACGCTTCTTCTGGGAAGACTCGTTCTCGACGAGACTTCTCGCTGAAGGAAGAATCTCTAGGGCTCTTTGGTTGCTCAGCCTCTTCTTCTCTCGGTAAGGGTCAGGATTGCCCGTCACCCTCTTTATTAGGCGGTCTCTCTGTGTGCCCAAAACCGCCGGCACAGCGTTTGGTTTAAACTCGCGGTGAAGCAGACTAGTGAGAGCGGACATGGCTTCAAACCGAAGCGACCTGCTATTTGTTGCCTCCATAATCTCCATGTAGCCACGATGCACGAGACAAGGGGCACACTCAACCTTAACTCTCAACCGCTAAGAAACTCCTTTTCACACCCTATTTGCAGCTTCGGCAAGCTCCAACAGAGCTTTGTAGTGGTCTTTAGCCATCACAACCCCGCTGGCGACAAGCACACCAGCCGTGCCGAGCCTCAGCGCAGTAGCCACATCCTCGCCCCTCGTTATGCCAGCTCCACAGAGAATCACCACGTCACGGTTCACGCGTCTCACAAGCTCAACAGTGCCTGTCACAACCTCGGGCTTAGCCTTAGAAACAGGGATTCGAGTGCCTATCAACTCGGGCGGCTCAACCGCGATCATGCTGGGTTTGAGGGCGGCTACGGCTGCGCTGACCTCTGCGTTGTTGGTGCAAACCACCGAGACCAATCCGACGTCTCGCGCCCTATCAAGGGTTGCGTCGATGTCGGCGAGCTTCAACCGTCTCTCCGAGTGGTTGATCAACGTCCCCACGGCTCCAGCCTGTTTGACCGCTTCTGGAAGAACCCAGCCCGTGAAGCTTCCGTGTGTGATTGGGTCGATGTGTTGGGCGAAGACTGGAATGGACACAGCCTTGGCGATGGTTGGAATGTCGACGAGCTGAGGAGCGACGCCAACGCAGACTCCAACTTTCGAACTCACTCTCTCCGCGGTTTTGGCGAGTTCCAGAGCTTTTCGCCCGGTTGCTTCAGAGTATGTTTTGAAGTTTACCAGAATGACGGGAGTGCGAACCTTCCTCAATGCGGACCCACGCCTATACATAGAGTGTAACGATTAAAATAATTTGGGAATGAATAGAATATTACTAGAGCACCTCATACGTGACAATCCGAATAGAGGTTGTGAGTTGCCAGCCGAGTACGGGAAAAGATACTTCCACGGCATGGGCTCTGGTTACAGGTGGGGCTATACGTGGAAGACAGTCGGCCATCTGCTGCGGAGCCACTTCAGAGACGTAGTCCTCCACAGCCGATACAAGTCGGGACGATGGCTCGACGCCGGGTGCGCCCATGGCTTCCTATTGAAGATAGCGAATGAGCACGGATGGGAGCCCTACGGATTCGACGCGAGTCCGTATGCGGTGGAGGAGGCAAGAAAAGTGTGTCCGAACGCTCAGGTTTTCATTTCGGACGCGCGGGGTCGTCTGCCTCTTCCCAACAATTTTTTCGAGGTCATAACAGCCTGTGAGTTGGTTGAGCACCTTTCTCAGCCAGAGAAATTCCTGAAAGAAGCTTATAGGTTGCTGAAGCCGGATGGTCTGCTCTTTGTCACAACGCCGAACGCTTCGTCGGTGTTCAGTTCGAGGCTGGCAAAAGGCTTCTGTCGAGCGATAAGCTTTAGCACGCCCTTTCAAGATGAGACGCACGTGTCTTATTTCACGTCTGAGTCCATTGAGAGGCTTCTTAGTCGGTGCGGGTTCTCGCGTGTCGAGACCAAGTGCTCGTTGGATTTCTTGTGGCGCTTGAATCTTCGCACTCCGAGTCCCATAGGTTGGACCTTACTCGCGTTTGCTTACTACTCAAGGTAGGTGGAGAAAGTTGCGTGTGAGAGCCCACGTCTTTGTGAGCGGGAGGGTTCAAGGCGTGTTTTTCAGGAGTGAGACTCAAGACGAAGCCATCCGACGGAGCCTGACTGGTTGGGTGCGCAACATACTAGACGGGCGGGTTGAAGCGGTTTTTGAGGGGGAGAAGGAGAATGTCGAGAGGCTTATTGAGTTTTGTAGGAGAGGTCCTCACGGAGCGCGTGTAACTAGGGTTGACGTTTCGTGGGAAAACTACACAGGAGAGTTTAAGGGTTTCCGAATACGCTATGGTTACTAAATTTCTTTTGTGAGCAAACGTTATCTTGAGGGAATGTGTCAAGTCAAGCCAAACGGTGCAGAAACCATGCCAACAAAGCCTACTGTATTGCTCATCAATGACGACGGGATTCAGTCCAGCGGGTTGATTGCGATGAAAAAGGAATTGGAAAAATTGGGGCAGGTGGTTGTTATTGCTCCTGAGAAAGAGAGGAGCGGACTAGGTAAAGCCTTGACCACCACCCTCATAAAGATATGGGAGACGAGGCTCAGAGACGGTTCTAAGGCTTACTCTACAGACGGCACTCCCGCTGACGCCTTCCTCCTCGCACTAAACAAGATTCTCGAGAAGCCGCCTGACTTGCTCGTGGCTGGAATAAACCTTGGTCCAAACCTCGGGATAGACGACTTTCTAAACTCTGGAACTCTGGGCGCTGCGTTGGAGGCTGCTATTCACGGTGTGCCCGCCATCGCCGTTTCTTACTGTGTGAAGGAGATTAGCGACCGAACCGTGGATAAGTTGAAAATCAGCGAGGGGGAGTTGGAGTTTTCGGCTGGTTTCGCTGCGAAGGTTGCTGAGTATGTACTGAAGAATGGAATGCCCCGGGGTGTTGACCTTCTCTCGATAAACGTGCCCGAGAAAGCGGACCCCCGTAGAAGAGTGAGGGCGACCAGTCTCTCTTACATCGGGTATGGCGACATATACAGTAAGGAGGAAGAGGGGTACAGAATCACGGCCTGGATACTGTCGGAGTACCCAGACGACAAGGCGGGAACCGATGTTCACACCGTCAAGGAGGAGGAATGCATCTCCATAACGCCCATCAGAATCAGGCTGCAACACAACAAGAAAGCACTAGAAAACATGATGGCAGAAATCTTCTGCATCCAGTAGCCTTAAAGAAAGCTGCTTTCGCGTTTTAATCGCAGAAAAGTAATGGGCTTCCCATTGCGAGGTTGCATGCTACGCCCACACATGCCTTCTCTATCTCTTTCAGCCCTCTTCGTGGTGATTTTGCGCACTCATAACAGAAGCCGAATCCGACTCCTTCCAAAATTCAGCGTCCAAAACAGTCCCAGTTCAGCTACTCTATTAGACCCCCCTCTAGGCGAGTGCAGAATTTATTTTTTCACTCCTCAAACTCCAAGGGCAACATTACCCTAACATGACCCCTCTCCCCCGTACAGAGGAGTCTCACACGCGCACACAAACAACACAACAAAACAACAAGAAAAACAGCGTCTACCTAATCTCTCTCGGAACCCTAAAATGCGACTCCTTACCAGCGCTGATGTACTCACCGCCCGCACCACGAACAACAGACGCTACCTTGGCAAAGTTCTCAGAACCCAAATACTGACGAGGCTTAACAATAATAAACTTACCAACCTCCTCAAAAACAAGCATATCCTCCAAGTCCTTAGGAAACAAAGTTCGAACATCAGCAACTGAACGCAACCTCTCCGCAGGCACGGATGGAATAGGCGCAGGTGAAGGAGCGGGCGCAACAACTCCAGCCGCCCTCAAAGACTTCGAGATATCAGTCAAGTCCTTAGATATAGTCCTCAAAACATCGAGAAGCTCGTCTATCCGTCGCAAAACCTCCTCAACACTGACCCTCTTCTCGCTCAACCCAAACCACCACTAACTAATTCCACGCATCCCCTCTTTACTTTTATCCCAAACCCACCAACACAACGCAAAAGAACCAGTTCAAACACAGTTCAAACCCAACGCTTCAGAGGTCCCAACGTGATAGAAATCGACGGCAGCCAAAAGAGCGGAAGCGGAACAATCCTCCGTCTATCCATAGCCCTAGCAGGCATCCTCAACCAGCCACTCCACATACGCAACATCCGCCAAAAACGCCCACAACCTGGACTGCGCCCACAACACCTCGAAGCAGTCCACACAGCCGCCAAACTCTGCAACGCCGAAACCCGAGGAGCAACCTTAGGCTCAAGAGAACTCTGGTTCACACCAAAAGAAATCACAGGCGGCGACATACAGGCGGAAATCGGCACAGCAGGCAGCATCCCCATGCTCCTGCTAACCGTTCTACCCCTCTGCGCCTACGCCAAAAACTCAGTCAGACTCCACGTAAGAAAAGGCGGCACAGACGTGAGAAACGCACCCACAGCAAACTACCTAAAACATGTCCTACTCCCCATGCTGGAGCGAATGGGATTGAAAGCCTCGCTAAACATCGTGAAATACGGATACTACCCAAAAGGCATGGGCGAAACCCTTCTATCAGTTGAACCATGCCGGAGGCTAAACTACCTCAACCTAGAAACCTATGGAACTATAGAAGAGTTAAGCGGCATATCGGTGTGCACCTTCCTAGCAGACAGAAGAGTCGCGGAACGCCAAGCCAAAGCAGCGAACGAGCACCTCAGGAGCAGAATAGGCTCTGAAGCGCAGATTAACACGGTAAATGACAAGTCTAATCCGCTCCAGAAGGGCAGTTCTATAGCTTTGTGGGCAAAAACCAGCACTAGCGGGCTTCTCGGAGGAGACGCCATAGGCGAGATTCGCAAGCCCAGTGAAATGGTAGGACGAGAAGCAGCGGAAAACCTCTGCAGGGAGATTGAGGCTGAGGCTACCGTGGACGTTCATCTCGCTGACATGCTGGTTCCCTACGTCGCGCTTGCCGAAGGCAGCTCTTCCTATCTCACTCGTTCAATGACCGAGCACCTAGAAACGAACATATGGCTCGTGCAAAAAATACTGGGCGTGAAGTTCAAGGTCACAAGGATGGGAAACCTGTACAGCATAGAGAAAGAGGCTTGAGAGAGGCTGGCTGTTTTTGATGAGAGCTCGAGTTCGAGGCATATACTCAACTGCTCTAACGAGACTTCTTCTCGGCAAAAACTTCAAAATTGCTCAACCATCAGCCGCCATAAAAGAACGGTTTAAACTGGAAGAGAACAGTGAATCACCCGACCTCGACGTATACGAGCGACGTGACCGCCAAGGAGTTCAAGCCTTAGGAAGAAGCGAATCAATCAACACTTTTGTTTCCATCCTTAAATCCTGCTTAGACGACATCGTTGTGAGGCGCTGGGCTGTCACCGCCGATGGAATCTACAAGGCATTGATAAGAGAAGTAAACTCACTAAACCATTCAGTCCTAGTTGACCTCGGACCCGCAGTCGGCAGAATCCAAAGAGACGCATCCAGTCAAGAGCAGAAAGACGTCGTGGTTCAGGTTGAGAGACAATGGCTCGGAAGAAGAGAACCCCTACTCACTGAAGAGGTGACGATTCCCGGAAGGTACGCTATTTTGATACCCAAACGCGAGATTAAGGTGAGCTTGAAGATTCGAGACGTGGAGGCTCGACTGCGGCTCCGCAAACTCGGCGAAGAATTGGCGAGGTCTGACTGGGGCATCCTGTGGCGAACAGCTGCCTCGGAGCAACCATCAGACGTATTGAAGAATGAAATCGATAGTCTTGCAAAAACTAAAGAAAGCGTCATGCAAAAAGCAAAACTTGTTGAGGCGCCGGCTGTTTTGTGGGAAGGCGTCCACTTTGTCGATGTAGAGTTTCCAGGGTTGTCAAAGCAGAGGTTAGATGAGGTTCGCAGGTCTGTGGCACCCACCATCGATGGACACCATTGTTTTAAGGCTTGCGGAGGGAAGGTTTCAACAGCGCTTGAGATGGCTGAGAAACTCTTGGAAAAAGATTATGCGGAAAGCGACGTGAAAGACCTTTTCAAACAAACGGTGGAGTTTGAATATCCAAGGGTTGGTTCTTTTATAGAGATAGAGCACGTGAAATTGGATGGGAGAGTTTTTCACCTGGGTAGAGCCTTGGTGGAAGACTTTTGTTATGGAGAGTCTGCTATTCGATTTCGCCGAAACTTCAGAAGAGAAGGAATCTACGATGGATTGGGAACCCGCAAAGAAGCCGGCGACTACGCCATCACCGAAGCCGAGATAGGCGCATGGCACTTCAAGACGCGATATTTTTCCAAAGACGGGCGAAGCAAAGGAACTTACATAAACCTGAACACCCCCCTCGAACTGTATCCGCACTCGATTCGCTATGTTGACCTAGAAGTGGATGTGTGTCTTCGTCCAGAAGGTGGGATGGAGAAGTTAGACGAGGAGATGCTGGAGAGGGCGTTAAATGAAGGTTTGGTCACTGAGAGATTGGTCGAGATTGTCAAGGAGAAAACCGAGAGCTTGGTGAAAGACGCTACACAGACTGAGAGGTGTGAATAGAGCAGTAAAGGATATAAGTCTATGTGAGTGTTCAACCTTTTTCAGAGGTTAACTGGCATGAGTTTCTGGAAACTGAGATTTTCGATTCTTGGAGCCTTAGTAATTATCATCGGCTTGTCAACACTATTCTTCACAATAATCCTAAGTCTCGCTGGCGTCAGCCTGATGGTCCTGCCACTTTTCGTTGTCGTCTTTAACCTTATTCAATGGTTGATTGCTCCTTACCTCATAGATGCTATGTATCGAGTCCGCGAAGTACCAAAATCCGAAAATCCCCAACTACATGCGATGGTGGAGAGGTTGAGTGCGCAAAGCGGCATGGGAACGCCCAAAGTCATGATTGCCAACATTCCGGTGCCCAACGCCTTTGCCTACGGTTCACCCATCGCTGGTAGCAGGGTGGCGGTGACGACGGAGCTGTTGAAAACTCTAGAAGGGGAGGAGATTGAAGCCGTCGTTGGTCATGAGTTGGGTCACTTGAAGCACAGGGATGTTCAAGTGATGATGTTCGTCTCCATCTTACCGGCAATGTTCTATTTCATAGGTTACTCCATGCTCCTTTCTTCCATGTATAGGCGCAGAGACGAGAGAGGGGGCGGAGGAGCCGCGGTGATAGGCATTGCTAGCATTGCTGTGTACTGGGTTCTCACGATGTTTACGCTGTATCTAAGCAGGATAAGAGAGTACTTTGCTGACCGCCACAGCGCCAGCATTGTCGAGGATGGACCCCGCAAACTCTCTGAAGGTCTGGCGAAGATTGTGAATTCGACTAGACGGATGAAGCGAACCCGACGAGATGCTGGCAGCTTCAGCTCCTTCAAAGCCCTGTTCATATCTGACCCAGATCGTGCAGAGGCAGACGCGATATCCATATCTCAGATAGGGATTCAGACGACGGATCGAAGGCTGGTTGAAGAAATCATTAGGCGGGAAGTAACCACCCTGGACAGAGTAGCAGAACTGTTCTCAACTCATCCCAACATAGTTAAGCGCTTGAAGGCTCTACAAGAGCTGGCATGAACTAGAGTTTACTTCTGCCCAACAACAAAGTCAAAACCCGCGATTCGCCGAAATCGTTCGCCATACTTTCTCCTTGCCCTCTCACTAAACACCTTGAACCCTTTCTGAAACTTTTCTTCACTGAGCAGTGTTAGTGTGGAAATGTACCTGTTCTTGACCCTCTCCAAGTATTCCTCTGTTGATACGTATCCTTCATCACGTTTAACTACGTGATAGTGGACGTTTTTGAAGCCGATTTCAACCACCATTTCCTTGACACTCGGTACAGGTGGAATCCGCTTCAGGTCGATGGCCACTAATCCAGGAAAATCTTTTAGAGGGCCCCTCTTCATTCGATAGTGAGAATTCGTCATGATTACGCAGGTTCCGCCCTCTTTCAACGTTCGATAGATCTCTCGAAGCGCTGACTCCTTGTCTTCCAAATGATGAATGACCAACGTCATGTAGACGCAGTCAAAGCTGGAATCGTTGAAAGGCAACCTATGCGCGTCCCCTCGAACCCACAAGATTTTCTCTGCTCTTTCCTTCTTCACAGCGTTCTTCAGCATTTCAATTGAAGGTTCCAAACCGCAGATCAGGGGCTCCTTGAAACCAAAAATGCGTAGCGGAAACCTTCCCGTGCCGCATCCAACGTCCAGAACAACTGAGTTCGGGTTGATTGACCCGTATTCGATAATTTTTGACACCCACAGGTCTGAGGGGTCTGGCCTTAACTTGTCGTAGTACTTCGCAATCTGCGAGTAGTCTGCCCTTGGAACCTTCAAACGCGTTCACTGGGATACGGCTTCTTTCACAGCCCCAACAAGTTCTTGAATCTGAATAAGGCTAACAACGGCTTCTATGTCTTCGTGCATCACTCTGTCCTTTCTTAGAGTAGGCACCTTCTTTCTTATGGTGGAGTACGCTGCTTTTGTTCCCCTTCCAAGTCTATGTGGACCCCGAAAATCTATCCCCTGCGCTGCACACAACAACTCGATGGCTACTATGTGCTCCACGTTTCTGAGTATTTCTGCGGCTTTTCGGGCGGCAACGGGTCCCATGCTGACAAAGTCCTCGAAGTTGGCTGAGGTTGGAATCGAGTCGACGCTGGCGGGATGCGATAGTGACTTGTTCTCTGAGGCTAGGGCTGCTGCCGTGTAGTGAACAGCCATAAAGCCGCTTTCTATCCCCTTCTTTTTCTTTTCGCGGATTAGAAAGGCGGGTAGTCCTCTGCTGAGGCTTTCATCTAGAAGAAGCGCAGTTCTTCTCTCGGATATGTTTCCAATCGTGGTCAGGACCATCGAAAGAAGATCCATGGCTGCGGCGACTGGTTGACCATGAAAGTTTCCACCAGAAAGGCACGCGCCCTCTTTGCTGAAGACTAGGGGGTTGTCCGTCGCTGAGTTGATCTCTGTCTCTATCACTCTCTTTGCGTAGGCGATGGCGTCCCGCGCAGCGCCCAAGACCTGGGGTGCGCAACGCAGGCTGTAGGGGTCTTGGGGATGCCTGCCCTCCTTCATCGCCTCTTCGCCTGAAGTGATTATCCTGCTGCCAGTAATCAGTACCCGAATGTTTTGTGCGCTTGTGACTTGACCCGCATGCGGCCTTACCTTATGGATTCTCTCGTCGAATGCGTCGGATATTCCCGCTAGGGCTTCAAGGCTCATTGCGGTGGCGATTTCAGCCGTTTCAACAAGCCTCTCTGCGTCGTGAACCGCCAGAGCGCCGATGGCCGTCATGAACTGTGTGCCGTTGTTTAGGGCCACGCCTTCCTTGAAGTCGAGTTCAACCGGGCGAATTCCAGCCTCTCTCATGGCTTCTTTTCCGCTCATTGTTTTCCCGTTGTGTTCGGCTTGGCCCTCGCCTGTTATTACCAGGGTCATGTGGGACAGTGGGGCGAGGTCGCCGCTGGCTCCCACCGAGCCCTTCTCTGGGATGACTGGGTGCACGCCCTTGTTGAGCATGTGTATGAGCGTCTCTAGGGTTTCAAGTCGGATGCCTGAGTTTCCTTTGGTCAGCGTGTTTGCTCTCAGCAGCATCATTGCGCGGGTGGCGTCTTTGTCCGTTGCTTCTCCGACGCCTGCGCAGTGGCTTCTGATAAGGTTTGTTTGCAGTTGTTTGACGTTTTTCCACGGAACCGAGATGTTGCCTAGGGCGCCGAACCCTGTGGTTACGCCGTAGATGGTCTTTTTCTGTTTTATTAGGCGTTCGAGAACTTGTCGAGACTTCTGGACCTTCCTCTTGGCTTCTCTTGTGATTTTTACTCTTGCGTTGTTTCGTGCCACCGCGATGACGTCTTCGATTGTTAGGTTTTCTCCGTCTATGGAGACTGTTTTCATGGTTTTGTTTTTTCTCCTTGGGGGTTTGGGTTGATTGTTTAGATGTAGTGGAAAAGGAGCGCTTAATAATTTGTGTCGATGATCGGAGGTGTTTGTGTATGTGTGTGCGCTCAGTTGACTTAGCCTCTATTATGGGTCTTGCATTTTTTGTTTTGTTCTCCCGTGCGCGTGAGACGCCTCTATAGGGGGAGGGGGGGTCATGTTAGGGGAATGTTGCCTTTGGAGTTTGAGGAGCGAAAAAATAAATTCTGGGCGTAGGGAGAGGGGGTCTAATAGACGAGCCGAACAGGGGCTGTGGTGGGCGCTGAACTTGAAAGGGAGTTGGATTCGACTTCTGTTTGGAGTGCGCAAAATCAGCACGTAGAAGGGCTGAAAGAGATAGAGACGGTGTGAGCTCGTCCAGAGCCCGTCGGTTGGAAGCCGGATAGGCAGCAACCGGATGGGCTAGTTAATGTTGTGGGAAGGGCAATTAAAATAAACTGATTCGCTGTTTTATTTTGTCATGCGACTGCTCTTCAGTTGCACCGAGCTCGGTTTGGGACACGTGGCGAGGGCTATACCGCTCGGAAAGAGGCTTGAGGAGAGAGGGCACGAACTCTTCTTTTTCTCCGGAGGAACAGCCTACGAACTGCTGCGGAGAGAGTTTGAGAACGTTTACCGCTGCGCACCCGTGGCGTGGTACGAGACTTCTCATGGAGTCATGACCTCGGCTTCTCTCCTGAACGTTCTTCTTCCCCTTCCGCGGTTCAACCAAGAGCAAGGCGGGCTTGAGATTAAAAGTGCGAGCGCCGCCGAGACCGTTCATCGCTACTACGACTTGAGGAGGCACATTCTGAGAATCAAACCTGAATTGGTAGTCTCCGACGGCGACATGCACGCGTTGAGGCTGGCTCACAAGTGGAGCATACCGTCAGTCTACGTCACGAACATCATAAGACCGTGCTACAGCTTCTCTCCCCTGCTCATTCCTGGCGAGAGGTTCACCGAAAGATACGTGAAAAAGTGCGCGAAGATAATAGTTCCAGACAACCCTCGCTATACCATCTGCGAGTACAACCTCGGAGACTTGGACAAGATGGGAATAAGGGAAAAGGTGGAATTCGTGGGCGCCTTTCTCGACATGACCCACGAAGAGGGAGAAGAAAATCACATATTCGCGTCCATAGGCGGTCCAATGGGCACAAGAGCCAGACTCACAAGATTGGTGATCCCGATTCTATCGCGCCTAAAAAGCTCAAGCGTTGTAAGTCTAGGAAAGCCCAACAATCGGTTTAGACAAACATTAGGAAACTGCAAAATTCACGGCTGGCTGAACGAGAAACAACGAAACGAGTGCATGAGAAACTCAAGGATTGTTATCTTCAGTGGCAGTCACGGAACCTGCTTCGAGGTTATAAAGCACAGAAAACCGAGCATATGCATCCCCACTCAGCCCGAGCAGATGGCGAACGCCAAAAAGTTGAGCGAGTTAAAGTGCTCTGCCTACGTGGAAACTGAGGAGCAGTTTAGGTTAGCCCTCAAAGAAATTGAAGAAAACATGGATTCGTACAGAAAGAGCGTGGAGAGGATAAGCGAGTACTCGAGCAAGTTTAAGGGCTTAGACAACGCCGTCAAAGTCATCGAATCCGTGGTGTAGACTGATACGTCAAGAGAATAGTCTAGAAAACAGAGCGTTTGACGTTGTATATTCTGAGAAACTTATGCCTAATCATTATTGAGAGTTCATAAAGACTTTAAGAAACCACCGAAGACAATGCCGATATCAACGGAGGAAGAATCCCATGGTGAAATATCTGGTTCTACTGAAAATCAATCCAGCGAAGGCAAACGATGTCTGGACCGCCTTGAAGCATCTGCCTCAGAAGCCGTGGAATGGGGTAGAGCTCTACTACACAATGAACGTCTTCGGAAACTGGGACGCTGGACTCTGGTTCTACGCCAAGAACCACGACTACGCCATCGACTTCGTCCACAACAAAATCTACCCAATCAACGGCATCACAGAAACCCACACCATACCAACAACCCCGATAAAAGAGTACACGAAGAACTGGAAGTAGCCCGAGCTAGGCTACCAAACAAAAATTCCCTTTTTTTATTTCTTTTCCAAAAACCAGTAGAGGTATTAGTTTCCCCTTTGAACGAGGGCGTTATCTAAGATTTCCTTGATCAGTATTCTGCATCTCTTGCACTCTTTAAGAAACGCCTCCTTCTCCAAGGGGCCTTTCACGTCGCAGTTTATCTTGCCGTCTGGATGGAAGATTAGGCAACAAGCTGGGTACTCTCCAGATTCGTCGAGCGCCCTTCTTATGGTGTCTAATTCGGATAGAACGTTGTCAAGCCTCTTCCTTAGACTCGTCACTTGCCTATGCTTCCTACAATTCTATCAACAAAATCTAAAGAAAACGGAAAATATAGAAGTAGTTACCGTTCAACACATATTTCAAAAGGGGACACATCCCCATGCGAACCACGGAAAAATGTAATATTTTATTTATAGCGGGCTTGCCTATTTTCAGCTATGGATTTGATTCCTCTGGTCTCAACTTTTGCTGTTGTAGCCTTAGCTGAGCTCGGCGACAAGACGCAGCTTGCGGCTATCTCGTTGTCCACGGAGCGTTCCCCCCTTTCTGTGTTTCTTGGGGCAATGCTCGGCTTCCTTTTGGTTGACGGTTTAAGCGTTGCTGTTGGAGAAGCTCTTGCCAACATTTTGCCAATAAAATGGATTAAACTCAGCTCAGGTCTGGTGTTCATCACATTTGGAGTTTACACCATGCTCTCCAAAGAAAAGCGCGAAATAAAGCTTAAACGACCTGGTTTTTCATTGGCTACCTCTTTCTCGCTCGTTACAATGATGGAACTCGGCGACAAAACGCAGTTCGCTGTTATTGCTCTGGCTGCCGATTTTTCTTCCCCCGTCCTTGTTTTCATCGGCATGATGCTCGCCTTTCTGGTGGTTACTGGCGTGGGCGTGTTCTTCGGAGCAAGGCTCCTAAAGCTTCTGCCCATGAGGCACGTAAAGAAAGCCACTTCAGCCCTGTTTGTCTTCTTTGGAATCATTTTTATTGCGGGTTCGCTGACCGGAATCAACATCCTGTGAGCCAGAATAAACTCGGCATTTACCTGTGACCATATTTCTCGAGGTATACTATTTGACTCAGCTCCATGCGAGGGGGTGGAGCGGGTTCTTCATCAGGGTATCCCACGGGCAGTGTGAACATGAGCTTGACACCCTCAGGTATTCCCAATAAATCTCTAACTTTCTTCAGTTGGGGTTCATGCTCTGGACGTTGAAAATCAATAATAACAGAGCCGAATCCCAGTGCGTGTGCCGTTAGCAGCATGTTCTGCGTCGCAATGGCGCAGTCCATCGCCCAAGTTCTCGAACGAAATGATTGTTCAGCGTCGGCGCAGACAACAATGAGAACGGGTGCTGTAGCGAATATGTTCTTAAAGAAGTTGACTCTAATCCTCTCGCTTGTTGCCTTGTAATAGTCGCTATTCGAAGGGACTCCTTTGATATCCTCTGCCCGCATGTCCTGATAGGTTTCGCCTATCTCCTTCAGGGTGTTTGCGTCTGAGACAATGATGAATCTCCATGGCTGACGGTTCCCCGCCGAGGGCGCCCACCTCGCAGCCTCCAGAACCATGTCCAAACATTCTTTGGGAACCGAATCGGGCTTGAAGCGCCGTATTGACCTTCGGGTCTTGATGAGATTTAACAGCAAGGAGGCTCTCTCCATCCAACTCGCCTCTACAAAAATATCTTCGATGCTTGCTTTTAAAAGAATAGTCAAAAGGCGAGAATGCGGTGGCGGGCCCGGGGGTTTTCACACTCAATTAGGTGCAGATACTTTCAGCACTAAACCCTATAGAACCAAAAAGTGAGCGCGATGCGCAGGCGCCACATAGTGTTCTACCTCGTTGTTTGGTTTAGGTGCTCTTCTATTTCTTTTTCTGCGTTGTCTGCTTTTATGAAGATTGGGACGTTTTCTATGCCTGTGGCTATGTAGCTGGATAGTAGCCATTCTCCTGGTGCGAATTCTAGGGTTTTTTCGAGTATGCCTTGGTCTATCATGAATGTGTTGCTTACGAGTTGGCGGTCGTATGGTCGTGGTAGGGTTCCTACGAAGTATGTGTGGAGCTGCTGTAGAGCGTTCGTGTTGAGGTAGGCTATGCGTTGTGTAGCTATGCAGGCGCCCAAGCCGTATTTTCTTCCTTGCCTTAGTAGGGTTTCGACTTGCTTGCTGCATTTTTTGTCTATGCCCGTGGCGCTCGACAGATCGGGGATGAATTCTTGGGCTTCATCGAACACGAAGAGGATATAGGGTTTGACTTGGAATCTTCTTTTTCGCCGGGCTAGAAGATCACGTGAAAGGGTGATGACGAGTTCTTTGATTGTGAAAGGTTCTGAGACTGAGACGCAGATAAGGCGTTCCGTGCCTTCGAGTAGTTCACGGATTTTTTCTGCTGTTAATCCGCCAATTTCTTTCTTTTCCTCTTCCTGTTTTTTCTTAATTACTTCAAGTAATGCGGATCTTGTGGTTGCCCAAGCGAACAGTCCACTTTTCTCGTGGACCTTAAAGGTTTGTATGGTTTCTGTGGCTTTGGCGTCGATGTAGTTGATGAAGTCTTCGTCAATTTCTTGGCTTTCGCTTAGGGCGTTTTCTTCAATGTATTCACGTATGGCGTCGGCTATTCGGTCTATGGCTTCTATGTAGTGGGGTTTGTCTACGTTTCCGCTTCTCTGTCCTTCCAGTTGCTCAATAAACTCACCGTACGCTGGGACTTTTTGCTTGGGCTTTGTGTAGTAGGAGACTTTGCCTTGGTCGAGTATTTGCTTGAAGCTGTTTTCTATTCTTGTGTCTGTTTCGTATTCTCTGGGTTTAACGACTGAGTTTGTAAGTTGTTCTAAGGATTCTGTTTTGGTTTCGAGTATGACTTTGCTTGGGATGTTTGGGTCTGTAAATATGTCCATGAGGAGGAAGAGGTATTCGCAGCTGATGTCGAAGATTATGATTTTTATGTCTTTCGTGTGGAGCAAGAGGCGTCTTAAGATGTTTGACATGAGGTTGCTTTTGCCTCCGCCCGTGAAGGCGAATACGCCGAAGTGGTAGCGGACTAGGTTTTCGAAGTCTATGTAGATAGGTATGACTGTTTTTGTGGCTTGGAACATTTTGATCAGGCCGAGTCTTGGGTCTTTGTGGGCGTCTTCTGTTGTTTTGGTTGGGTCTATGCCTAGTTTTTGAGTGATTTTTTGGTTGTACATGCGGTTTATCATTTTGCTGTTGAGAAGGTAGGCTTCGCTGGCAACGATGGGGTAGGAGAAGCCTTTGATGAATTTGCATTCGTCTGGCGGAGCAAGTGTGAGGTCGTAGTTGACTGGTATGGCGCTGATTTGGATCATCATGGTTGCTTTGTCGTCGGTTTGCCAATCGGCTTCTGACTGCTCGATGATTTCGAATTGCATTGGGTAGTAGCCGTGGTCTGAGAGGCCGCGGAGTCCGAAGTGTTCGGGCCAGACTCGGCTGATTTCTAGGAGTGTGTATCTTTCTGTGTCTTTTTCTGTTTGTTTGAAGTTCTTAACCGCGACAAGCATGCCTTCTTCGAGTAAGCCCATAAGGTCTTTTTGGTATTCTACTTTGATTCTGCTTTCGTATCGGGTGCTTATGCCTGCAAATTTGGATTCTTCGGCAGCGGCGAAATATCTTGGGATTACGTGGCTTAGGCGGGCGTGGAATTTGCCGTCGAAGTCGGTGAAGCAGACTTGGTTAGAGTTAGAGGGTTTCTCTTCTTGTGGCTTCAATTTGGGTTCGCCTCTCTCTAAATGTGCTCATATAGAATATGAATTTTCGGAGTTTGTGGTTGTTGAGTATCCATGCGGCGGTTGAGTCGGCAATTCGTTTGAATTGTCCGTAGTTGTATTTTGCGATTTTGTCGGCTATGAATAATGGTTTGTTGTGTCCGAAGGCTTCGGGAATACTGGGCGATGTCATGGCGATTAGTATGGTCATGATGAGGTTTTGGAGTGGGTTTGCGATTGTGTTGTCTTTGAACAAGAGAACCTCTACTGGTTCTTTGGCTGCGCCGAATTCGTTTAAGAATTGGATTGTGCTGTTTTCAGCGTAATCATATTGTGGGTGGGTTAGGCGGTCTATCAGGAGAACGTTGCTTCGGAGCAGTGGGTCTGACTGTGCTTGGCTTAGTTGGATGTAGGTTTTTAGGAAGGTTTTTTCTTGGCTGATTCTGTTTTTTCTCGCACCAAGGACGTAGCCTTTTCTGTTTTGTGGGTCTGGTATCATTGTTTTGAAGGCTGAGTCGTATTCGATTAGGGTCCATGGGACCTTGACTTTTTCTGGGTTGAACAGGCTTGTGGATTGGAGTATCATGCGGTCTGTGTTGGGTAGTTTTTCGTGTTCTTCTGGTGTGATTGTGTGTTTGAGCATGCCTTGGTTTTGGAGGATGGGGATGAGTTGGCGTTTGAAGTCTCTTGCTGCTGTGTCTTTTGTTATGCCTATGAGTAGGATGTTGTTTTTCCAGCATTGTTCGATTAGCATGTGGAGTGTGAATAGTGTGAGGAAGGCTATGTCTAGGGTTGTGAGCCACTGTTCTTTGCCGTCGTCTTTTTGGATTTTCATGAGGTTTGACGTGGTGATTGTTTCGGGTTTTTGTTCGTAGAAGAAGCGGTCGCCTATGGTTGTCACGAGTTTTTTCAGGCGAGTCCATGTGGTCTGGTATTTCGGGTTTATTGTGTATGTGTCGTCTTTTTGTGTGAGGATGTTTTCTTTGACTGAGGATTTGAGGTAGCGTTCTGCTCGTTTGATTCGTTTTTCGTCTTGTATGGCTAATTCGGTGAGGATTTGGTTTTTGGTTAAGGCGCTTTTTTGTTGGATTAGGTTGATTATGGCGTAGCGGAGGTAGTCAGCTCTGGCTGGTGGGATTTTGAGGTTTGGGTTGATGATGTGTTGTCTGCCTAGTGTGAGGTCGTTTGTGTCGATGGGTTGGTTGTCTATTTTGTAGCCTATTAGGGCTGATTTGGCTTTCCAGAGTTCTCGTTTTGATGTGTCGTAGAGTAGGCTGGCTCTTTCGGCTGAGAGGCTTCGGTCGAGTAGGATTATGTGTGTGTTTTGGTTTGGGTCTGATGCTAGTTTGTAGGCTAGGTAGTATTCGGCGAAGGTCATTATCCAGTTGGCTATTGTAGCATTGCTAATGATGGCTTCATCGATGAGGGGCTTGTTTAATGTTAATTCGCCTGGTTGTTCTTGGTCGAAGAATGTTTGGTCAATATCTGGAACCTCGTTGATGTAGACTGGAACAACACTGGAGATGCCTGCTGCTTGAGATAGTGTTTTTGTGTCGTATTCTACGGTTGGTTTGTTGTTCTTTGTAAGGGTGAGTGTGCCTGTTGAGGCGTAGGCGCCACCAAAGAAAATGATTAGGTCGAATAATGGGCGCGAATACATGGTCCCATCTATGCCTGCAAAACGGATGGTTGATGAGTCAAAGAATTGCTTTGCTGTCTCGTATGCTTTTTCATTGTCGAATTGTGAGATGATGAAATCTGAGAGTAGACGGTCGTGTAGGGATCGTAAGGATTGGAAGCGATTTTCGTATTCTGTCACTTGATTTGATGCGCCGAATTGGAGTAGGTTACTTGTTCGTTTGATTGTGTTACTCAAAAGAGATGAAGACATGCGTTCACCTTAAACAAGGAATTGTAGTAAGCGCAACTGTTCTTAAATGAAGCGCTAACTAGCGCCGTTTGAGTGTCTTCAGCAGTGAGTTGGGTGGCTTCCATGCCTCCCTTTTTGACTGAGGGTTTTACCAGCCTCCATCTCACATCTTTCAATTCCCCTTT